>Ga0209487_1003849_pt1 | contig 11688 bp, 10 predicted proteins | sample Poulit2012_FD_187524 | JGI IMG/M metagenome (GOLD analysis project Ga0209487, IMG submission 187524) | Agricultural soil microbial communities from Georgia to study Nitrogen management - Poultry litter 2012 (SPAdes) (version 2) | ecosystem: Environmental > Terrestrial > Soil > Agricultural land... | reverse complement strand
TTGTTAAGTGAGTATTATCCATAATTGATAGAGCTCTTGAGTTTGTAAATTCTTGATGATCCACCCTTGACCAATCCAAAATAAACCCACTTTCCATTGCTAGGCAACGAAAAAACTCTCTTTGCGCGCGCCCATTACCTTCACGAAATGGATGAATGGCATTTATTTCACTCATATAGTACGCAAGTCTCTCAGCAAAGTCAGATATACGTCTATAATTTCTTAAATAACTTTCCTCTTTTAATTTATCTAAAATATGGTTAATAGAAGATTCAATATATGCAGGAGCGGCAAAAGTTCCTATCCGATTAATTTCGGAATAATATTTTGTCATTGATATTTTTCGTGTTTCCCCTGCCCATTTATATATATCCTGAAATAGATACTTATGGATTGATTGAAGGTGTGCATAATCAAAATTACCTAGTAAAGGTTTTTCTTGTAATAAAAATAGCCTAAAAGAGAAATAATCTGCTTCTTTTTCATTTAAGGCCATTTGATCCCTTATATTTAATTTATTTATTAATATTTCGGTGCCCCTATAACAATATGGATCTTGTGTCATAATTTAAGGCTCCCTTAATGCCTTTAGCACTTCATCTTCTGTCTTTTCACCGCGATTATATGCCTTGATTAATTTTTCCGTCTTTTTAGACATTTTTAGTCCTTCCATACCTAATGTTGCTTTTATATAATCCAATTTCTTTTCTAAATCCAAATCTATTACCTTAGTCAACATTTTCAACCTCCTTGACAAATTTAATAATAATTTCATCTTAAATAATGATAACTTTCCTTTCGTTATGTCCGTACACTAGAATAACATTAATGCATAATTTATTCTCTAAAAGCCCTTATTATATATATTATACCACATTAGACACAACATATAATGATGGACTTTTAATTTTTAAAAGCAAAATATTATCTTCTTATTTGCATCACGTTCTTAAGCAAAAAACCTACCGCCAAAATAGGTAGTAGGTTTCTTAATTACAAAATAATTTTACTTTCACGTGCTTCTTCTAAAAATTTATCACTTCGTTTGTTAATTGTTTCTTTTAGTTTAATACCAATAAATAAGAAGATTGCAATGAAACCGATGAGCCACGCAATATGGATAAGGGCTATAGACCAAACAATTCCGGCGGTTGCCTCTCTAAGTAGGCCTAATCCATGTGTAAATGGCATAAACTGATGAATTTTTTGGAAAAAGTCTGGCGTTGTTTGAATAGGAAAAGTCCCACCTGATGCCCCTAGTTGCATCACTAATAGAATAATCGACAATACCTTACCTGTATTTCCAAACACAGACACAAGCGTATAAATGATCACAATAAATGTTGTACTAATCAAAAAGGCAAATAGGATATACCATATGTTATGCAACACAAATGTTTTTAATAAGAACATATTTCCACATGTCACAATCAATGCTTGCACTAAACCGATAAACCAGAACGTTAAAAATCGGCCAAAATAAGCTTCATAACTTTTATATTGATGTTTATTGGGTACATCCACAATTAAAGAAGACACGAGAATTAATCCTCCAACCCATAGTGCTAAAGTTGTAAAAAACGGCGCCATTGCAGATCCATAATTCGGAATTGGGAATAATTCATGTTCTTCTAAAATAATTGGATCAGCAAAAAAATCTCCTTCTGCCACAGGATCATTACGCAAGAAATTAATAAGTTCGGCGATATCCCCTTTACTATCTAATTCCCTTGTTTTCTTGGCTAATTTTAGAATTTTTTCTTTTGCTTCTGGGAAAGCTTCATTGACTTTATCTAATTCCTCTTTTCCTATATCGATACCTGAGTCAATTTTGTTCAAAATTTCTTCGACTTTTGGAAAGTAAGAAATAACCTTTTCAATTTTTTCATCTGCTGTATGAATTGCATTACGTGCAGTACTCATTTCCTCATTGTAAGTTGGCATCAAGTCATTATCAATAAAAACAAGTAAATCACTAATTGTTTGATTGATCTGTAGAGCTTGTTCATCGATTCCTTTTAATACATCAGTTAACTTGGCTTTTCCTTCCTCAGCTTGGGTAATTTTTGTGAGGACTACTTCTTTAAATTCTTTTAAATCAGTTTCAAATTTATCAACCTTTTCAGCACCATCAAGAAAAATGCCATCTGCGATAGACTGCTCCACTTGCTTACTTGCTTCGATTGCTAGTTCTATTCCCGCTTGTCTCGTTTCAATGATTTCAACCATCGCTTTGAGCTGTTCTAATGATCTTTCGTCTTCACTAGATGTATCTTCTTCACTTGATCCATTCTCAATTACTTCGATCGCAGCTTCAAGGCTTTGTTTTGTTTGTTCAAGTTGTTCATTATTTTCTTCTAATTGTTTAATCAATGCCGCTATTTGTTCATCGCTAGTAGATTCCTTATCAGCATTTTTTAATGCTTCTTCTAATAATTGCAGTGCTTCGATTACTTCCTCGATTTTATCAGTACCATTTTCAATTTTAAGAATAACTTCATCAAATGTCGCCTCTTTTTCAGACATTTGATCAATCACACCTGGAATTTCTTTAGTAACCTTTTCCGCTATTGCTAAATCGCTTTTTATGATGGGAATATACTTTTCTACATATTGATCTGTTTCGTCTAAAATTTCTTTAATTCTTTCACTCAATGCTTGAACTTCTTTACTTACTTCTTCAGCTTTTTTAATACCTTCGTGTGCCTTCTCGCTCGCACTTTCCGCTGATTGTAAATCATTTTCTGCCACACCTAAAAGATGTTCGATTTCAGGCATATCTTTTTCTAATCGATAAATTGCATCCCTAAGACGCTCTATATTTTCTTTATTTGCCTCTAGTTCGATACCAGCTTCATTAAATGCGCTAAAAATAGCCTCATTAGCGATTTTAATAAACCCTTGGTGAACACTTTCAACGACACCAGTTGCTCCTGCACCCGTTACTTTCGGGGCAATTGCGTTAATCTTTTCATTTATATAATAATCTAATACTGGTTTCGCTGGTTCGTCATCAAGGAAACTGGTCAATTTATCACTAAAATTAATCGGAATGATAATTGAAGCATAATAATCGCCTCTTTCAACACCTTTTTCCGCTTCTTCTTGATCGACAAATCTCCAACCCAATTGCTTATTTTCCTTTAATGAAGATACAATCTCTTCCCCAACATTGACATGTTTATTTTCTAAGTCTACACCTTCGTCGAGGTTAACGACTGCTACTGAGACATTCTCTGTATTTGCATAAGGGTCCCATGAAGGCAAAATATTAAACCAGGCATACATAGAGGGTAAAATCATTAAAGCTACAATGACAATAATCGCAGCTCGTTTCTTTCTAATATGATATAAATCTGTTTTAAAAATTTCCCATATATTTTTCATATAAATCATCATCCTAATATCCAGTGTATTTCTTTACAATTAAAAAAGTCTATAGGATATTAAAATACACTATTTATGTATAAAATGCCATCTTCTAAGCATAAAAACATAAAATCCCCGCCACAATTGTGACGGGGAAATATTTTAAATTAACCGATAGATCCTTCCATTTCATACTGGATTAATCTATTCATCTCAACTGCATATTCCATTGGGAGTTCTCTTGTAAATGGTTCGATGAAGCCCATCACAATCATATCTGTAGCTTCTTGTTCACCTAACCCTCTACTCATAAGGTAAAATAACTGTTCTTCAGATACTTTAGAAACTTTAGCCTCATGTTCTAAGGAAATATTATCATTGTAAATTTCATTGTATGGAATTGTATCAGATGTTGATTCATTATCTAGAATCAATGTATCACACTCAATATTTGAATGTGCACGTTCTGCATTACGTCCAAAATGAACAATGCCACGATAAGAAACCTTTCCGCCATCTTTTGAGATAGATTTAGAAACAATAGAAGATGATGTGTCTGGTGCTAAATGATACATTTTCGCTCCAGCATCTTGGTGCTGACCTTTTCCTGCTAAAGCAATGGAAACCGTCATCCCACGTGACCCTCTACCTCTAAGCAACACTGATGGATATTTCATCGTTAATTTCGATCCCATGTTACCATCGATCCATTCCATAGTTGCATTATCATCACATGTAGCACGCTTTGTAACAAGGTTATATACGTTATTTGCCCAGTTTTGAATCGTTGTATAACGACAATAAGCATCTTTTTTAATAAAGATCTCAACAACTGCACTATGCAAAGAATTTGTTGTAAATACTGGTGCAGTACAACCTTCAACATAATGAACAGATGCGCCTTCATCAACGATAATTAAAGTTCTTTCAAACTGCCCCATATTTTCCGAGTTAATCCGGAAATATGCTTGTAAAGGTGAAGGTACACTTACACCCTTTGGTACATAAATGAATGAACCACCTGACCAAACGGCAGTATTTAACGCTGAGAATTTATTATCTGATGCAGGAACTACTTTACCAAAATACTCTTTGAAAAGTTCTTCATGATCTTGAAGTGCAGAATCTGTATCTTTAAAAATAATCCCTAATTTTGATAAGTCTTTTTCTAAACTTTGATAAACAACTTCGGATTCGTATTGTGCAGAAACTCCTGATAAATACTTTTGTTCCGCTTCCGGGATCCCAATTCTATCAAAAGTATTTTTAATTTCCTGAGGAACCTCATCCCAAGATCTACCTTGATTTTCAGTAGGTTTTACATAGTAGATAATCTCATCGAAATCTAGTTCTGAAAGATCTCCACCCCACTGTGGCATTGGTTTACTATAAAATATTTCTAATGCTTTCAAACGTTCCTCGAGCATCCATTCTGGTTCATTTTTCATTCGTGAAATTTCTTCAACAATTTCACGAGTCAACCCTCTTTCAGTTCTGAACACCGAAACATCTTTATCATGGAAACCATATTTATATTCTCCAACTTCAGGCGCATTTTTCGCCATGTTAAAAACCTCCTTCAGATTTTTAAAAAATCCTTTGGCAATTATTGATCTTGAACACCTTTTTCCATTGCTTGCCATGCAAGAGTCGCACATTTAATCCGTGCTGGAAACTTCGATACACCCTGTAGTGCCTCAAGATCATCTAAATCCAAATCCCCTACATCAACGTCTTCTCCAACCATCATTTGAGAAAATAGCTCTGACATTGCTAATGCCTCCGAAATTTTCTTCCCTTTGATTGCCTGGGTCATCATTGATGCTGAGGCTAAACTAATTGAACATCCTTCACCTTCGAATTTAACATCTTTGACAATATCATCTTCTAATTGTAATTGTAGACCAATTCGATCACCACATGTTGGATTGTTCATTTCAACCATAATCGTGTTATTATCTAAAGCACCCCAATTTCGCGGATGTTTATAATGATCCATAATAACTTGTCTGTACAATGTATCTAGGTTATTAAAAGACATCACCAAAATACTCCTTCGTTTTTAAAAGACCGTCAACTAATATATCGACTTCTTCTTTCGTATTGTACAAATAAAAGCTTGCACGAGCTGTTGCTGTTACATTTAACCATTTCATCAATGGTTGTGCACAGTGATGTCCTGCTCTAACTGCAATCCCTTGGGAATCAAGTACAGTTGCAACATCATGTGGATGAATTTCCCCTAAGTTAAATGTTGCAAGACCAGCACGTTTTTCTGGTCCAAAAATAACTAAATCATCAATCGTTCTAAGCTGTTTCATTGCGTAACGGATTAATTTTTCTTCATATGCTGCAATTTCGTCAAGTCCAATTTCCGTTAGAAAATCGATCGCAGCAGCTAAGCCAACTGCCCCAGCAATAATGGGTGTCCCACCTTCAAATTTCCATGGGAGCTCTTTCCATGTAGATTCCTGTAATCCAACGAAATCAATCATTTCCCCACCAAATTCTACTGGTTCCATCGCTTCAAGCAGTTCATTTTTTCCGTACAATACACCAATTCCTGTAGGTGCACACATTTTATGACCTGAAAAAGCATAAAAGTCACAATCTAAATCTTGGACATCTACTTTTAGATGTGGCGCACTTTGGGCCCCATCGACAACCATTATGGCCCCATGATCATGAGCAATTTTAGCCATTTCTTTAATCGGGTTAATCGTACCTAATACGTTTGAAACATGAGCAATCGCAACAATTTTAGTATCTGTTGTAATTGTTTCTCTAAAACGCTCTAGTGATACTGTTCCATCCGCTTCTAACGGAATATATTTCAATGTTGCACCAGTTATTTTAGCCACTTGTTGCCAAGGGATAATATTACTATGGTGTTCCATTTCTGTAATTAATATTTCATCGCCCATTTGGACATTCGCTAAACCATAACTTTGAGCAACGATATTTAGTCCTGTAGTTGTACCACGATTGAAAATAATTTCTGTCGTACGTTTAGCATTTATAAATTCACGTACTTTCTCACGAGCACCTTCATAGAGATCAGTTGCGCGTGAACCAAGTGTATGGACACCTCGATGAACATTAGAGTTATCATTTTCATAGTAAGCATTCACAGCCTCAATAACTGATATTGGCTTTTGAGTTGTTGCTGATGAATCTAAATAAACAAGTGGGTGCCCATTCACCTTCTGATCTAAAATTGGAAACTGTTCTCTGATGGATATAATATCCATTAGTTTAATTTTCCTTCAATAAGATGTGTTAGTTGTTTCTTAACCGTGTCAATAGGTAATTCACCAACCACAGGCGCTAAAAACCCATGAATAATAAGTTGTTCCGCTTCTTCCCTTGTGATCCCACGGCTCATTAAATAATACAACTGTAATTCGTCAACGCGACCAACAGATGCCGCGTGTCCAGCTGTAACATCATCTTCATCAATTAAAAGAATTGGATTTGCGTCGCCACGAGCTTTATCACTTAACATGAGTACACGAGATTCCTGTTCAGCATTTGCTCTTGTTGCCTTATGTCTAATTTTACCAATTGCGTTAAAAATAGAAGTAGTATTCTCTCTCATTACACCACGTTGTGAAATCTGTCCATCGGTATCTTTTCCAATATGAAGCGTAATAGCTGTAAAGTTCTGAATTTGTTTTCCTCTACCTACTGTCACGGTTCTAGCATTTGTTGATGAAAAATCACCAATTAAATGGGTGACATTTTCAGATACAGTATGCCCTTCATTCATTTGTCCAAGTGCCCAATCAATAACAGCATGCCTTCCTGCATTACCACGACGATTAATATAGGAAGTTGTTCCTGCTGCTAAATTGTCTACAGCCCCGAAGGAAACCTTCGCATTGTCATGTGCAAATACTTCCGCCACAATATTGGCAACTGTTTCTTGATCATTATTTTTGGCAAGATTATTTTCAACATAAGTTAATGAACTATTTTCCTCTGCAACAACTAAAACATGGTTGAATAAAGCAATTTCTGGATCTTCTTGCCAGAAAACGACTTGAAGTGGTACGTCTACTTGTACATTTTTAGGTACATAGACAAATACCCCACCATTCATTAATGCAGCATGTAGAGCTGTTAAACGATGTTCATCAACAGATACCGCATCTGTCATATAATATTTTTTCACGAGTTCTTCATGTTCCCGAAGTGCTGTGAAAATATCTGTAAAAATAACTCCTTTATCCTTTAAATCGTCACTAATTGTAGCATATGCCACAGTATGATTACGTTGGATAATTAAGTTTTCAGGGAGATCATCCTGATCGATATGTGCTTGTAATTCCGTTGGTAGTTCTTTGAGTGACGAAATAACTTCACCTTCTGAAATATGTTTAAAACGGTCGAAATTCCATCTGCCTATTCTTGTTTTATCTGGTTTTGGTAAATCAAGAGTGTTCGCTTGTTCAAAAGCTTGAAGGCGTAATGATTTCATCCATTCTGGTTCATTTCTATCTTGTGAATATTTTGTAATATACTCTTCATCATATGGAAATTTAGTTTTAACTGTCATATTAATTACCCCTCCTAACTTTTAAGCTTCTTGACCTACTGTTTCATCTTCAATTCCTAGTTCATCTTTAATCCATTCATAACCTTCTGCTTCTAGTCGCTCAGCAAGCTCAGGTCCACCAGACTTCACAACACGTCCTTGCATCATTACATGTACATGATCTGGAGTAATATAGTTAAGTAAACGTTGGTAATGTGTAATAATTAAGCAACCGAAATCTGGATCTTCTTCACGTTGTTTATTAATTGCATCAGAAACAACTTTTAAAGCATCTATATCTAATCCAGAGTCAATTTCATCTAGAATCGCAATTTCTGGATTCATCATTCTTAATTGAAGAATCTCATTACGTTTTTTCTCTCCACCTGAGAAACCTTCATTTAAATAGCGCTGTGCCATGTTTTGGTCGATTTCTAGCTCACCAAGTTTATTATCCATTTCTTTAATGAACTTCATTAGTGAGATTTCATCGCCTTCTTCACGACGTGCATTAATAGCAGAACGTAAAAATTCTGATGTGGTAACCCCACTAATTTCACTTGGATATTGCATGCCTAAAAATATACCAGCACGCGCACGCTCATCAACTTCCATTTCTAGTACATCTTCACCATTAAAATGGATGCTTCCTTCAGTAACCTCAAATTTCGGATGGCCCATAATTGCGGAAGCAAGTGTAGATTTACCCGTTCCGTTCGGCCCCATTACTGCGTGGAATTCTCCACCCTTTATTGTAAGATTAACACCTTTTAATATTTCATTACCTTCAATAGATACATGAAGATTCTTAATTTCTAACGTTGATCCTGCCATATTAATACCTCCAAATAACTAATATTATGCTTGTCAAGACACTAGATAATGATATCCATTCTCAACTTATTCTCATTTATCATCTTAAAGCATATTGGATTTATTATCAACTGATACAAACTATAATAACTATGTCTATGGTGGTTTATCACAACTTGCTCAATAAAAAACTGCTACCCTAAATATAGAGTAACAGTTTTTTGTTATAACGAAATGGTAGTGAAACTTTTCGATAAAATTCGTAAATTAATCTTCAGTAAATGGTATAACTGCCCCATCATATTTTTCACTGATGAAATTCTGAATTTCTTCAGATTGTAAAACTTCGACAACTGTTTTCAAGGTTTCATTATCTTTGTCTTCTGAACGAACAGCAATAATATTACCATATAAAGATTTGCCACCTTCAATAATTAGTGCATCTTTAACCGGGTTTAAGTCAGCATCAATGGCATAATTTGTGTTAATTGCAAGTAATACATCTGTCTCAGAATGATATAGTTCTGGTAAAAATGCTGGTTCATAATCTGGTGAAAACTTTAAGTTTTTAGGATTATCAACAATATCATCAAGTGTCGCATTTGCCTTTTCAACACTTTCATCTAATGTAATCAAGCCACCGGATTCGATCAGTGCTAATATACGACCATGTTCTGCTACTGAATTACTTAACAGGACCTCTGTGCCATCTTCAATATCATCTAAACTAGAAAATGTTTGTGAATATATTCCCATTGGTTCGATATGAATAGCTCCGATATTTTCCAATTCATAACCCGTATCTTCAATTGTTTGTCTTAAATATGGATCATGTTGGAAAAAGTTAGCGTCTAAGTCACCGCTTGCTAAATCATCATTTGGTAAAACATAATCTGTATATTCTTCAATAATTAGTGAAATTCCTTTTTCCTCAAGCAATGGTCTTGCCTCTTCTAAAATTTCCGCATGTGGTGTACTAGATGCGCCAATTTTAACTTCAACATTTGCCTCATTATCTGCTCCACTATTATTTGTTACGTTGTTTTCACCTTGTTCATTATTATTTGTTTCCCCATTCTGATTGTTATCAGAATTTGATGTACCACATGCTGCTAAAGCTAAAACTAAAATGATTGATATGAAAGCTAAAAACTTTTTCATGATTTATTCTCTCCTCTTTTTTATTATCTTTTATCTAATTTATTAGTTGCAAAATCTCCAATAAATTGAAATATGAATACAATAATTACAATAACAATTGTACAGGCAAGTACTACATCTTCATGCCTTCGTTGAAATCCAAAATAATAAGCATAACTTCCTAATCCACCAGCACCAATAGCACCTGCCATAGCTGTATAACCGATTAAGGCGATACCTGTTACTGTAATCCCTGAGACAAGTGCAGGCATTGATTCAGGTAGTAAAACTTTAAATATGATGGTTCGCGTTTTTGCTCCCATTGATTTAGCTGCCTCAATAACACCTTTATCAACTTCCCTTAGAGCTATTTCAACAAGTCGTCCATAAAAAGGTGCAGCACCTATAATTAATGCAGGCAAAGCTGCATTTGGCCCTCTAATGGTACCAAGTAAAAAGCGGGTGAATGGGAATAATAATAAAATAAGAATAATAAAAGGAATGGCACGAAATATATTTACTGCCGCTGCAACGACTAGATTTATAACTTTATTTTTCCAAATTCCATCACTTGATGTTAAATATAATAGTAAACCAAGTAATGTACCTAAAATGAATGTCGCAATGAGTGCAATAATTGTCATATAAAAAGTTTCATATGTCGCCTGCCACAGTTCGTCTATTTTTACATTTGGGAATATATTAGTTAGCATCCCTGATGACCTCCACTTCGACTGAAGTTTCATCGATAATATAGGTAATTGCTCGATTTATTTCTTCGGTATCTCCTTCAATCTGAACAATTAATGCACCATATGCGCCACCTATTGTTTGAGTTATTTTACCTTGTAAAATATTTAAATCGATATGATATTTTTTAGCAATTTGGCTAATTAATGCTTGATGAATTGTTTCGCCAATAAAATGCAATCGAATAATGATCCCGTGATCATATGCCCTAATTAATTCATGAATATCTTCACCTTCATCTTCTACACCCATGATTTGACCAACAAACTTTCTTGTAACATCTTGTTGTGGCTTTGAAAACACCTCAAGCACATTACCCTGTTCAATAATCTTTCCCGCTTCCATCACCGCAACCCGGTGACATATTTTGTGAATTACATGCATCTCGTGTGTAATCAAAATAATAGTTAAACCAAGCTTTTCATTAATGTCAACAAGTAAATCTAAGATTGAAGTTGTCGTTTCAGGGTCTAAAGCAGATGTTGCTTCATCACATAATAACACTTTAGGATTATTGGCAAGTGCTCTAGCAATTCCAACTCTTTGTTTTTGACCACCACTTAGTTCGGAGGGGTAGGCATTTTCCCGTCCAGATAATCCAACAAGCCCGATTAATTCAGAAACTCTTTCTTCGCGCTCTTCTTTGGAAACACCAGAAATCTCTAGAGGAAACGCAATATTATCCTTTACAGTTCTAGACCAAAGTAGGTTAAAGTGTTGAAAAATCATTCCTATATCCCTACGTGCCAGTCTAAGCTCTTTAGTGGACAATGCAGTAATTTCTTGTTCATTAATCGTAATTTGTCCCTCGGAAGGTTCTTCTAATCTATTAAGCAAACGAACGAACGTACTTTTACCAGCACCACTATATCCGATCACACCAAATATTTCACCTTCCCGAATCGTTAAAGCTAAATCGTCTACTGCTTTAATTTCTTGATGATTTGATGTGAAAACCTTGCTTAAACCTTTAATCGTAATCATTGATAACCCCCTCTCCCAAAAGCAAAAAACGTCTTTCTGTTAGAGAACAGAAAGACGTATAAAATAAGCCTTTTCGTTCTCTCATCTTTCAAAGC
>Ga0209487_1003848_pt1 | contig 11691 bp, 8 predicted proteins | sample Poulit2012_FD_187524 | JGI IMG/M metagenome (GOLD analysis project Ga0209487, IMG submission 187524) | Agricultural soil microbial communities from Georgia to study Nitrogen management - Poultry litter 2012 (SPAdes) (version 2) | ecosystem: Environmental > Terrestrial > Soil > Agricultural land... | reverse complement strand
GCTTGAAATGATTCTTCATTTGTTACTTGGATAACCCCATCATATAAATCTGTATCTAATACTTTTGGAACAAAACCTGCACCAATCCCCTGAATTTTGTGTGGACCTGGTGACCCACCTGATAGCACCGGAGAATCTACAGGTTCAACTGCATACAATTTAACATCTTCAAAATGTTCTTTTAACACACGGCCCGCACCAGTTATTGTTCCGCCAGTACCAATCCCAGAAACAAAACCGTCTAATCCGTCTTTCATTTGTTCAACTATCTCTTTACCTGTAGTTAACGCATGAATTTCTGGGTTTGCCTCATTTTCAAATTGTTGTGGCATGAAATAACCATGTGCATCTTTTAGTTCAGTCGCTTTTTCTATAGCACCTTTCATTCCTTCAGCACCAGGAGTTAAATGAAGTTCAGCCCCGTATGCTCGTAATAAATTACGACGTTCCATACTCATTGTGTCTGGCATAACGACGACTAATTTATATCCTTTAGCAGCAGCAACTAAAGCTAACCCTATTCCAGTATTACCACTTGTTGGTTCAATGATTGTATCTCCATCTTTTAAGACACCATCTTTTTCTGCTTGTTCGATCATCGATAAAGCAATTCGATCTTTAACAGAACTTCCTGGATTAAAAGATTCCAATTTTACATATATGTCTGCACTGTTCTCATCAACAATACGATTTAATTTAACTATTGGCGTTTTCCCAATTAAATTTGCAATATTATTCGCAACCTGCATTTTACACTCTCCAATTCATAGTATTTTTATATGATTTATATACAATAGTAATTGAAGAGGCATATTTTGTCAACAATAATATTACACGAAATGCCTCGCATAATAAGTATTACTTTTATAACAGAGTTTTTAATTCTTCTTCTGTTATATTGTATTTATTATTGCAAAAATGACAAGTTGTTTCTGCGCCATGATCCTCTTCAATCATTTCTAAAATTTCTTTTTTACCCAACCCTTTAATGGCATTCATCATTCGCTCTTTAGAACATTTACATTGGAATTTAATAGACATTTTTTCTAAAAACTTTATATCATCGTCTTTAAATAATTGTTGTAAAATTTGCTCTGGGTTCTTTCCATCTCTAATTAATGAAGAAATAGGCGGTAAAAATTCAATAGCTTTTTCTAATTTCGAAATTATTTCCTCACTCGCACCCGGCATTAATTGTACAATAAAGCCCCCAGCAGCAAGAATCGTGTGATCTGGATTTACTAACACACCTGCACCTACAGCCGATGGAGTTTGTTCTGAGTTGGCAAAGTAATATGTAAAGTCTTCACTTATCTCACCTGAAACGATTGGAACTTGCCCTGTGAAATAGTCTTTTAATCCAAGGTCTTTAACAACACTTAAAGTACCTTCTACTCCAACTGCTCTTTTAACATCCAATTTACCTTGAGAATTTAACGGAAAATCTACATGGGGATTGATGACATAACCCCTCACATCCCCTTTTGCGTTGCTATCACAAATGATTGCACCAAGAGGACCATCTCCTTCAATTTTTGCGGTGATTGTATCTTCTCCCTTTAACATTGCACCCATTAATCCTGTAATTGTAATGGAACGTCCTAAAGCTGCCGAAGCAGTTGCCCAAGTATCTTGACGTCTTCGCGCCTCTTCTACCGCTTCCGTTGTCGTTGTAGCATACGCACGTACCATCCCGCCATATACTGAAGCCTTAACTAAATAATCGCTCATCTTTACTTAACATTCCTTTTTATATGTATATTTTTTTGATAAATAGTATATAAACCTTTTAAAGTTAAATGAGGTTCAATATGCTGAATCGTTTCCGAATCTCGAGCAATTAACGAAGCAAGACCACCTGTTGCTATAACAGTTATATTTTCGTCCATTTGATGCTTAATTCTTTGCACAATTCCATCTACCTGACTAACGTATCCATAATATACTCCAGATTGCATTCCTTCGACAGTTGATTGACCAATTATATTATTTGGCTTTTCAATCTCAATCTTAGGTAATTTTGAGGCGTTGCTATAAAGAGCATCCATTGAAATTTTAATACCTGGTGCAATAATCCCTCCAAAGTAAGCCTTTTTTTCGTCAATATAACAAAACGTTGTCGCTGTCCCAAAATCGATAATAACGAGCGGTGCTCCATATAATTCTATCGCACCAACAGCATTAACGATACGGTCTGCACCAATTTCATGTGGATGGGGATACGCCATTTTTAAAAAGGGATTAACTTCTTTTTTACCAATGACAAGCGGCGTGATGTTAAAATATATATCACACATTTTTTCCAAAGCTTTCATAATAGGTGGAACAACAGATGAAATAATAATTCCCTTTATATTCGAAAACGAAATTGCTTTATGGTCAAATAGGGACTTAATAAGTACCCCAAATTCATCCTCTGTTTTATGTCTGTCCGTTTTAATTCGCCATTCAAATTTTAATTGATCATTTTCAAAAACACCTAAAACAGTATTAGTATTACCGATATCAAGGACAAATATCAATTCCTTGGCCCCCTCAATTGAATTTATTTATATCATTCACTACACTTAAACATATTAATAAAATTATTAGTTTTCGTTGAAGAACACTTACTAATTGCTATAGATATATTATACGGCAAGATATTGCTATTCTAACTGTTCATACATCAGGATCGTTTTATGCGTTACCTATCTATTTAAAGAAAATCAGCCTTCCACTAAAAAGAATGAAAGGCTGACCATATAAATTAATTACAAATTTTTTCCTTCGTTATTAGAATTATCGTCATTACTTAGATTTTTTGTTTCATTTCCATCTTTAATTGATTCTTCAGATTCATTAGTTGACTCTTCTTTATCAGAGTCCTCTTTCGGTTCTACCTTACTTTTAGATTCTTCATAACTATCAGGTGTTATTTTACCCTCTTGTTTTCCATGAATATTTACTTTTACTTCAGATGAAGTTTCGGAAGAAGGTTCCTTCACTTCTTCATTAGCCGACTCAGGAATTTGCTCAACCTCTTCTTCAATATCCTGCTTTGGCATTTCACCTGTTTCAAATAAAGATTTGATTTGTTCTGCATCCAACGTTTCTATTTCAAGTAACTTTTCAGCAATTAATTCTAATTTATCACGGTTTTCAGTTAAAATTGCCTTCGCTCGCTCATAGCAAGTATTAATGAAGTTTTGTGTTTCTACGTCAATTTCATGTGCAATTGCATCACTATAATTTTTTTCATTATGGATATCGCGACCTAAAAATACTTCATCTCCACCTGAACCATTAAATTGTGTAGGACCTATTTTTTCGCTCATTCCATATTCTGTTATCATTTTATTAGCAATTGCAGTTGCACGTTGAAAGTCATTTGAAGCCCCTGTGCTTACATGGTCTTTACCAAAAATGATTTCCTCTGCTACACGGCCACCTAACAATCCAGTAATTCTATCAAATAATTCAGGTCTAGTAATAATATATCGGTCCTCTTTCGGAAGCATGACAGCATAGCCACCAGCTTGACCACGTGGCACGATTGTTACTTTATGCACTGTATCTGCATCATCTAGAACCATTCCAATGATTGTATGTCCACTTTCATGGTAAGCAACAATTTTTCGTTCTTTCTCGGAAATAACACGACTTTTTTTAGCCGGTCCAGCAATGACTCGGTCGATCGCTTCATCTATTTCTACCATCGTAATGACCTTTTTATTATGACGAGCTGTTACTAAAGCAGCTTCGTTCAATAAGTTTTCCAAGTCAGCACCAGAAAAGCCTGGTGTCCGCATTGCAATTACTTTTAAATCAACATTTTTTGCTAACGGCTTATTTCTCGCATGGACATGTAAAACTGCCTCTCGTCCTTTAACATCCGGTCTGTTTACTGTAATTTGTCTATCAAAACGACCCGGTCTTAATAGTGCAGGGTCTAAAATATCAGGACGGTTTGTTGCAGCAATCATTATGATTCCTTCATTACCATCAAACCCATCCATTTCAACTAAAAGTTGGTTCAATGTTTGTTCACGTTCATCATGCCCACCGCCTAGACCAGCCCCACGCTGTCTACCAACTGCATCGATTTCATCAATGAAAATAATACATGGAGCATTTTTCTTCGCATTTTCAAACAAGTCTCGAACCCTTGAAGCACCGACCCCAACAAACATTTCAACAAAATCAGAACCACTAATAGAGAAAAACGGGGTTCCCGCTTCACCAGCAACCGCTCTAGCAAGTAACGTTTTACCTGTTCCAGGTGGACCAACTAAAAGAACACCTTTTGGAATTCGAGCACCTACTTTGGTAAATTTCCTTGGATCCTTTAAAAATTCTACTACTTCAACAAGCTCTTGCTTCTCCTCATCTGCTCCGGCAACATCGGTAAAGCGCACTTTTGCTTTCTCTTCATTATATAGCTTCGCTTTACTCTTACCAAAATTCATGACACGGCCACCACCGCCGCCACCTTGAGCCCTTGTAAATATAAAGAAAAAGATAAGCCCAATAATTAAAAAGGGAAGCATCATTGTTAAAAAGTTTAAAAATGCGCTTGGCTGTTCTTCCTGTTCCATATCCATTACACTTTGTTCTCTAGCAGTTTGTGTAATGGCTGCAACTATCTCAGTATTATCTGGTACTTGAGCGACAAATGGCTTTTTATCATTCACAAGTTCTCCAGTAATTCGCATAATTTTATTTTTTGGTTCCATCGTCATTTCTTTGACTTCACCATTTTCTAATGCTTGCATAAATTCATTTACACTAAGTTCTTCGGATTGTTCATTTTGTCCTTTAAAAAGGCCAAATACAAATATAAGTACGAGGAAAATTAGTGCATAAAAAAGTACATTTCGGAATATCCGATCCATTAATAAACCTCCTCCAAGCGGAAAAACTAAAGTACATCATAACATAATTAAGTAAGATTACAATTTATTTAATAGCATCCATATATATATTATCCTATTTTACCAAAAAAACATATCAATATATACTGTTTTAGGTCTCATAAATAAAAGGTTTTAAAATACCAATATAAGGTAAATTGCGATACTTTTCATTATAATCTAGTCCATATCCAACTACAAATTCATTGGGAACTTCAAATCCAACTATATCTGCTTTAATATTTGCCGTTCTCCCTTCCGGTTTATCTAATAATGTCACAATTTTGACAGATTTTGCTTTTCGATATTTAAAAAGATCAACTAAATAACTTAATGTTAGTCCACTATCAATAATATCCTCAACAATTAGTACATGACGGCCTTCTACTTTCGCATCAAGATCCTTAACAATTTTAACCTCTCCGGATGAACGAGTGCTACTACCATAACTCGAAACATCCATAAAATCCATTTCTAAATGTGTGTCTATAGCGCGTGATATATCAGCCATAAATGGGGTAGCCCCTTTTAATACCCCTATTAAAAGGGGGAATTTTCCTTCATATTCTTCCGTTAACTGCTTTCCTAACTCTGCGCATTTTTTTTCTATTTCTTCTTCTGTTATTAAAATTCTTTCAATATCGTTATGCATTATTTTCCCCCTCAAAGGTATTATTTAAAGTATATGTAAATAATATATTTGGTTTTCCCTTGTTTAATTTACTCCTTAATATTCCTTTTCTTAATCCAATTAACCATAAAATTTCATCATTACTATCTGTAATTACATATGTACGATCTCTTTCAAGACGTGGAATTTTTTCATCGATAAAAATATCTTTAATTTTCTTACTTCCTTTTAGTCCTTTATACTGCATTCTGTCTCCTTGTTTTCTTGTCCGAATATAAAGTGGAAATGTCACTTGGTCAGAGGAACAAATATATGTATGTTTATCTTTCGTTGATACCTGGTCTGTATACGTAACAGATAGGACAGCACCATTAGGTAAGAATATTTCTGTAGGTATTTTTCCAATCATAGTACAAAATAAGGTGTCTTCTTCATTCATATTTTTAAAATAAAAAAGGACTTTATTATAAGACCTTTCCATTATCAAATGATTCGGAAAATGGATCACTTTATTTTGATTACTTGGACGAATAATTGATAAAAAAACTTCTTCATGTTTATAAGATAAGTTTTTAGGTAGATTCCCATTATACAGATAGTCTAATGTTAGTCGATATAGACGCCTTTGTAAAGGTGCAGGAAATTTGTTCACAGCAGTTATATCAATACTTCCTTCCCTCTTTTCTTCATTCAAATAAACAGATTCGGAAAATGCTTGATTTGCTTTATCCATTATATATTTTTCATCTTCCAACAATGATTCATTAAGTTGACCCGCAGTAATGTGCAATCGATTATTTTTTTCAATTAATTTTGGTACTATATATTTTCTTACATAATTTCTTGTATAGGTAGTATCTTCATTCGAAGGATCTAGCCTAGGATTTATCCCATGCTTGTGACAATATTGTTTAATTTCCTTTTTTGTCACACATAAGAAAGGGCGGATAATTTCCCCACTTCCAAATGGGCGTCGAAATGGAATTCCTATGAAACTAGTGGCATTTGCAGCTCTCATTAAAGACATTACCAATGTCTCAATCTGATCATCCCCATGATGTCCAAGTGCTAAATAGTGAGCATTATGTTTTTTCATTTGTTCTGCGAAGACTTCATATCTCAATTCACGGGCGGCAACTTGTGTACCTATTTTCTGTTCCACGGCATAAGCTTGTACATCAAGTCGAACTGAAACAAACTGAATTCCCCATTGTTTACACATATTACCTACATACGTTACATCCGCTTTCGAATCATCCCCTCGCAGTTGATGGTCGATAGAAACGGCAATAACCTTCATATTCCGCTCCCTTAGATTGGATGTTAATATATGTAAAAGTGCCATTGAGTCTGGACCACCGGAAACTCCGACTACTATCGTCTTGTTTTCCAGACGAACTTGGTGGGATTTCATAAAGTCAGTTACAGTCGTTTCCATACAATCCTTCCTTTTATTTAATACTTGGTTTATTGAAAGAAAACATATCGCTTGGCATGCCAATACATTGCCAAAGATAATATTGGTTTACATGAACAACCTGGTTAAATATCCATATAGTGAAGTATCATTTTTACCAGAACTTTTGAATCACTATTATATGTATTATACATTTTTATTCATTGTCGTCATATTAATACGTTTCTTGAAAACTAAAATAACATATATAACACGATAAATTGAATAGTTGTCCAAGTTAAAACGATTAGCAAGTCAAAAATATACACTTTTTTCTGTTTTGGTTTATGTTTGACTCTACTTTTTACAAGCTCCATAATAATTGACTGCTTCATTTCCTTTGCTGAAGTAAAATGGCCATCGATCGCTTTCTGGAAACTGCGCTGAAACAAACGAAGTTCTGGAATGGAAGCTATTTTTTGTTGAATGATAAATTGGGAATTATGAGATCTTTTAAATTGACTTGGATAAAAAACAGTGAGAAAAACCATTACGAGGGCAAACAAATCATAACTTGGCTCAGCTAATCGATTACCTAACCCCCAATACGCCCTATCATAAAATTCAGAGTACTCACGAATAGATTTGCCTATTTTAGTTGTTCCACCAACATCAATGAACCTAGCAAATTGTAATTGATGCTCAATGAGTAAATTTTCATTTTTTAAATCACCAAACACCCATCCAGAGGCATGAAGTTTTTCCAATTGATCCAAAATTTGAATGACAAATACTCCTACCCATTCTGGTCCATTTTTGAAAATATAGTCATTGATAGGCTCCCCTTTAATATATTCCATAACATAAAAGGAATACGTGTTTCCATCATGTGATTCCCAATCATCAACATCGAACAAATAAGGTCCAAGAAGTTTATCCTGGACCTTGTTTAGTGATTTTAAAACATTAACTTCAGTTGTCATTGACATCGATTGTTCACTTATTTTTAAAGCAACAGTATTACCGTTCCACAAACATAAATATACTGTTCCAATCATCCCGGAGCCGACTTTCTTTTTGACCGTGTATCGATTTTTATTCCACTTCCCTACAATTGTAGTTCGTGGAGGAATGGAAATATTATCCCCAGTCTTCGGAATTCTCTTCCTCATTGTACAAACTCCCTCTTAATTGCTCGAAGCCAAACTGATAAATCGCTTCACGAATCGCCGGCCCTGTTGGAGTTACTCCACCGCTAACAAGTTTAGGGAAAATGACAGAAATAGAATTCATTTCAGATGTCCAGTCCTGTACTTGTCCGATAACTCCTTTTCGCTTCGGAAACTGATAAATAGCAAAGGAATTTTCACCTTCCCTCGCATGTAAATTTATCGACAAATCTATTAATGCTTCTTTCACAGTAAGTAATTTATCATGCATACTAGCACTTGTATCTACCAAAATAAGCACTTCTAATTGACATGTCTCCCCTAGCTCCTCCATTACTTCTACTACTTCACTACGTTTATCTGGTTCTATTTCCTCTATCGTCTGTTTTTTTCCAAAAATGTTCGAAAGCTCTTTATTTACAAAACCTTTTAACGTCTGAGACATCGCTTGTCTTGTTACTGCTTGAACAGTTTGTGATAAATTCTCTTTATAAACAATTTGGCTAATGCCGCCTCCCGCTTCGGAAATGCGCTCCACCTCATCAAGACCACTATCTACTTCTGTTTCATGTTCGTCTAAAATTCCAATAACATTTACAGTAATCCCTTGGTCAAATGCAAGCTTTGCACTTTGAATCGGATTTTCCCCTCGATTTGAGCAACCATCAGTTATTAACAAAATTTGTCTTAACACTCCAGTTTCCACCTAATTCCACTCTCCTTGTAGCGTAAATAAATTAAATATTATTTTGATAGTTTTATATAGCCTCGCCAAATCTCCTATGATATATACGCTTTCTTTAGAGTAGAATAATCTATTATTTATTTCGCTTCATCATGAAAAACTGGAATAGATGTCCACTTAGGCTTATGTTTTTTAATTTTAGCTACAACGATCGTCATGTCATCGTAAATTTCCCCGCTTTCTTCCCTAATTACTTCCTCAAGCAGGAGATCCGCAATCTCTTGTGGTTCAGATGTTTTTAAATTCTGGATCTTATGTTTTAACCATACATCATTATTTTTAATATGTTTTGGTCCATCAAAGACCCCGTCACTCATCATAATAATAATATCTTCGGGTTTTAACTTTTTACTCACCGTGTCCATTTCCACATGTTCAATAATTCCTATTGGTAAATTATTCGCCTCGATTTGAATAATCTCATTCCCTCTTTTAATGAAACTTGGTGTCGAGCTAATTTTTAAAAAGCGGACAGCCGCATTATGTAAATTCACAATCGCCAAATCAAGTGTCGCAAATATTTCATCTGTCGTTCGTAATGCTAAAATAGAATTAATCGACTTAATCGCAACTTGCTCCGAAATACCTGTTTGTAAAATTTGCTTTAACAATCGTAACGTTTCTGTACTTTCTTCATTCGCGCGAATTCCATTACCCATCCCATCACTAATTGCAATTGTATACTTTCCTTTCCCTAATTCCATCATTGTATAACTGTCACCTGAGATAAGTCCCCCACCTTTTGCAGCAATTGCAACACCAGTTTCAACAGTAAATTTCCTAGCTGAACCAAAAGTTAAAAAGCTAATTCCATTTGGAAATGGAGATATTTCTTCTTCTTTTACAACAATTGTTTCATCTAAAATATCAGTTAGAACAGGAGCAATTAGTTTAGATCCTTCTCCATGATAATCATAAAATACAAGTGACATTTCAATATCAATATTTCCTTTTTCTAATTTATAAATATCGATGCTTTCTATATGAATATCCATCTGCTTTAATGCGCGGATAATTTCTATTTCTTGTTTTTCATGATGTGCTCGTTCCTTCATAATTTCCTTAGCAAAGTTATCCATAATATCTGATACACCTTTTAATTGTTCGGCAACGATTTTTTTGCTTTCAGAAACTTGTTTTTTAAGATTTTTATTCACTTTTAACATCGACACTTCATTCTTCATCGTTTCTATTACTCGTTTTGATTTAACACAATGATTTTCAAACTTTCTCTTAATTCTTGGTGCGACCTCATCTTCAGTTAATAGATTGTTTTTCATATGTTCCATCAATGAATATGTTTCATCAAATCGTTTTTGCCAACAGCGATTTTTCATAAAGCATTGCTGACAAGTCTTTTCAGTCACTAAACTTAAAAAATAATCTGTCTCATCTATAACATCATTATCCGATGATTTTTCAGTAGATTGAATAAAACTTTTTGAAAGCGCCTCAAATACTTCGGAGAACTGTTCGACTCTTTGTGCGGTAACATCACGAATTTTTTGCAAATATTTTCGTTCCTCATAAGAATATTCTGTTGTACCAGGAATATAACGTGACAATTGTTTTAACAAACTAGATGGGGTCATATAAAACATAAATATAGCAATAATAGATTCTAACATCGTTGATGATAATGATTGTAATCCTCCATACATCCCAACAAGAAATGATCCAACTAATAAACCTAATGCCGCTCCATGCTTTTTCCCATCTTTTAACATACCACCGAGTAAACCTGAAAAGGCAAGTAAACTCATTTGATATAAGTTAACAACGTTTGCTAAAGATAATATTAATCCCGCCACTACTCCAACAGTAGAGCCAATTGCTGCTCCTCCAACAAAAGCAAAAACTAATACAATATACCTTGATAAAATATGTTCTAATGAAACTGAATAAATATCCCAACCGATTAAGCCGGTTAAGATAGAAGCAATTAAAATAATGATACAAATTAATTCTTCATTTTTTAATGTCGGTTGATATCTTTTCAGTGATATTAATGGAATGCTTTGCATAAATATAAGAAGTAGAACCGTTCCTAAAACACCTTCCATTACTAAATGTAAAGCTTCATAAATTGTAATTTTGCTTGGTAACGAATATAAAAACACTCTTGTCATAACAGTGGAGAAAAAAACAAACAATATAAGAAATTTAAAGTTAGTTCTATCTTTTAAAAAACTAGCCATAATTACGAACAGAATGATACTCAATGTAATAAAAACAGCGTGTTCCACAGAATACGTCCATGCTCCAATTAATATAAATAAAATTATCATTAACATTCTTTTCTGGTATACCGCCCAAACTGTAGCGAGAAAAGCGATAGCAAATGGGGAAATATTATATAAAATAACAGCCCGTCCTAACAATAACCCAATTATATATAGTAATAATCCTTTAGAAATAAATATTTCTTGAAAAGAAGTATACAACCCTTTTTTTACTTTAGCACGTTTGCTTTCTATTGCATTTTCCATTTTCATTGCTAACCCCACAACTGTCTCCTCCTTCTATAATGTAAATGCTACTCTATATTCCGCTACTTCCTTAAAAACAGAGTATGTAGATTAAAACATAAAAGGAGTCTTCTTTTTGTCATAATTTCTATATTCTATTAAAAATTTTTTCGACGGATTACAACGAGAAGTCATGACATTTTACAGAAAAAAGAAATAAGACACCGCACTTTTTCCTAATAGTATCAATGAACGACAAGATACTTTGTACAACATCATGAAATAATGAAATATTCTGTCAATCGAAAGTTTGGACAAGTTATAATAGACTTAGCATAAACTTGAAAACATCAATAAAAAAGCAAGTTAATCACGGCTTTACAAAATTTT
>Ga0209487_1003847_pt1 | contig 11693 bp, 8 predicted proteins | sample Poulit2012_FD_187524 | JGI IMG/M metagenome (GOLD analysis project Ga0209487, IMG submission 187524) | Agricultural soil microbial communities from Georgia to study Nitrogen management - Poultry litter 2012 (SPAdes) (version 2) | ecosystem: Environmental > Terrestrial > Soil > Agricultural land... | reverse complement strand
CTATGTTGCCCTCTTCCCTTACCCGGCTTGTCAGGGACAGGAACCAGGCAAAGATCGATGCGGGCAGGATCGCCAGGATCCAGGGACTGGCACGGCCGGCGAACCGCACGATGGTGGGGGCCAAGGCCGCAACGAGGAAGGAAAGAGCGATCGCGTAGCTCATCGAGTACGGGTCACCCGCTGCGACTACGGAGATCCATGGAAGGCGTCCACCAGTTCGAACAGGTCGAGGTACGACTGGGCTTCATGGAAGCTGCGGTTCAGGAAACCGTTCACGTAGACGGTGGGCGTGCTGTTCACGCCAAGCACGGAGACCGCGTGCTGGTAGGAGGTGTCGACCTCCTGCCGGTACTCGCGCTCGTCGATGCAGACTGCCACACCGTCGGTTTCCAGGCCCAGCTCATCCACGAGCCGTACGAAGTACGACTGCGGGTCGCCCAGCCCCTGCCACGCCCGCTGGTATTCGAACAGGGCGTCATGGAACGCCCAGAATCCTTCGTCGCTGTTGACGGCCGAGACGCACTCGCTTGCCTCGGCCGCAAGCGCGGCGTTGGCGTGGATGGTCTTGAGCGGCATGTGGTGGAACTCGAAGCGGACGTCCCCCCGGCTCAGGATCTCCTCCTCGAGCATCGGGAACACCTGCTGCCTGAAGTTAGCGCAGGCGGGGCACTGGAAGTCGGCGAACTCCCGGATCACGTATGGGGCGTCGGCCGGGCCTAGGCTGTGGGATGGCTCCAGGAAGGCGCTTTCGGGCACCTGGGCCAGTCGCAGGTCGAACTGCAGCTGCACGGGTTCCTCTTCCCCCTGAGCCTGGAGTTCGAGCACGAACTGCTCCACGCGAACGCCCGCCGTCCCGTCGGGCTGTGCGGCAATCTCCAGCGCGTTCTGCTCGAGGAACGCCTCGATCTGGCCGGCTATGCCTTCGCCGTAACCGGTGGCTTCGCCTATGAGCCGGGCGACTTCCCCCCTGTTCTCCCCGGAAAGGGTTGCCTCACCCTGCACCGAGTAGAGCAGCCCGCCGCGCTCGTCAAGTTCGAAGTGCACGCTGTCACCGAGCACGTACCCGCCGCCGTTGCCCTCCTGGGCGCGGGGGCTGGCCGGTTCGGCGTTGCCGAGCCGGTCCAGCAGCCTTTCGGCGGGCTCCCCCACCTGGGCGTGGCCGGTGGCCAGCACCAGGAGCATACCCAGCAGTGCTGCGCTTCTCATTACGTTCGAATGTAACTTCACGTTTTGCTCCTTTAACTGCCAGTCGGGGCCTTGCCGTCCCCCGTGAACCCGTAGAGCTCGCCATACTTCCCGTAGAGGTAATCGAGGTAGGGCTGCGGGTCGATCGCCCTGCCCGTCGCACGCTCCACCAGCTCTTCCGGCAGGTAGCGGCTGCCGGCCTCGTGGATGTTGCTCCTTAACCAGCCGAGGATCTCCCCGAACTCGCCCGCTTCCAGCCTTGCGTCCAGGTCGCCCAGGTCCTCGCGCATCTTTTCCCAGAGCTGGACACTGATGACGTTGCCCATGGTGTAGGTGGGGAAGTAGCCGACCAGCCCCATCGACCAGTGGACATCCTGCAGGCAGCCTTCGAGGTCGCTGGGCACCTGCACGCCCAGGTACTCCGCGTAGAGTTCGTTCCACTTACCGGGCAGGCTGGCCACCTCGAGGCTGCCGTCGAGCAGCTGCTGCTCGAGCTCGAAGCGGATCATGACGTGCAGGTTGTAGGTAACCTCGTCGGCATCCACGCGGATGAGCGATGGTTCGACGTGGTTGACGGCCCTGTAGAAGGTCTCCAGGTCCACGCCGTCCAGTTGCGGGAAGTGCTCCTGCAGCTCGGGGTATGCGCGGCGCCAGTAGGCGCGCGAGCGGCCTATCAGGTTCTCCCACATGCGCGACTGACTCTCGTGCACCGCGAGGCTCACCGACTCCCCCAGGGGGCTAAGCGAGTACTGTGCGGGTGTGCCCTGCTCGTAGAGGCCGTGCCCCGCCTCGTGGAAGGCAGAGAATATCCCGCTCGCCAGGAAATCATTGTGGTAGCGGGTGGTTATCCGGACGTCGTCGCGACCCACATCCTGCGCGAACGGGTGGACGGTGAGGTCGAGCCGGCCGCGGCTGAAGTCGAAGCCGAACCTCCTGACCTCGTTCAGGACGAACGCCTCCTGCTGTTTGGGGTCGAACTCGCCCCGCAGCACGCCATCGCGGCGCCCCTCGGAAGCCTGGGCGATCGACTGCACCAGTTCGACCAGCCTGGGGCGCAGTTTTCCGAACAGCTCGCTGACCCGCTGCCGGGTAGAGCCGGGTTCGTAGAGGTCGTGCAGGGCGTCGTAGGGGTGATCCTGGAAGCCGAGGTACTCTGCCTCCTTGCGACTGAATTCGATCACCCTGGACAGGTGCGGCGCGAAATGGTCGAACCGGTTCTTCTCGCGCGCTTCCAGCCACGCCTGGTGGCTTGCCGCCCGGACCTGGGCGTACTCTTCAACGAACTCGCCGGGGAGGCGCACCTCCTGGTCAAAGCGGCGTTTGTAGAGCCTGAGCAGGGCGGCTTCGGTGGGCTCGAGCTCTTCCTTCCCGAGCGCCTCGATGGCCTTCCCCACCTCCTTGTCGGTCAGCTTCTCGTGAATGACACCTTCGAGGGTGGCCGTTTGCCGGCCGCGGCTCTCTGCAGCCTCCTCCGGAAGGTAGGTCTGGGAATCCCATTCGAGCAGGCTTAGCGCCTGGCCCAGATTGGCGAGCTGCCCGAAGCGCCGTTCGAGAAACGCCAGTTTCTGTTCGATTTCAGACGGGTACGGCATCGTTTCTCCCTTTCAACAGTGCCAAGTGTAACCGTGCACGCTCGCCGGGCGCATGTGCTCCTGCCCGGGTCCCACTGTGCGTCAGCTTGCGCGGCAAGTTCGTGCGCATCGGGCACCATTGGCCCGTCAGGGCGAGGGGCGGCATGAGGGGGCATGGCGCAGTGCGGTGCCGGGCGGCCATCCCGCGGCCCAGGCAGCGGCATGTTAAGAGCGGTGGGCAACGTGATATTGTGCGCCTCATGAACGTTGAAATGAGCCGTGAGGCGCGCGACCTCGTCTCGCGGGAGCGTGAGGCGATAGCCGATTTGCGGGCGCTCTTCGGACGGCTCGACGCTGAGGGCGAGGATCTGGAGGCGCTGAAAAACGCCCAGCTGGATCTCGAGGGGATCTTCATGCTCGTCGTGAGTGGCGAGTACAACTCGGGCAAGTCTAGTCTCCTCAACGCCCTGCTTGGGGAAACCGTCCTCCCGGAGGGCGTTACTCCCACCACCGACCGGATCACTATTGTCACCTACGGGGACGAGCCCAGCGAAGTCGAGGAGTCAGGCTGGATAGTGCGCCGGACATTCCCCTCGGATCTCCTTCGCGACCTGGCTCTGGTAGACACCCCGGGCACCAACGCGATAGTCGCAAGGCACCAGGAGCTTACCGAGCGTTTCGTGCCGCGTGCCGACATGGTCCTGTTCGTCACGAGTGCGGACCGCCCGTTTACCGAGAGCGAACGGCGGTTCCTGGAGCTCATAAGCGGTTGGGGCAAGAAGATCACCATTATCGTGAACAAGATCGACATCCTCGAAACTAGCGAGGAGCGGCAAAAGGTTCTCGATTTCGTGCGGGAGCATGCCCGCGAGACACTCCAGGTGACGCCGCAGGTGTTTGGCCTTTCCGCCCGGAAGGCGGCACGGGCCCGCCGGGAGCAGAACGACGCGGGACTCGCCGGGACGGGTTTGCCCGAGCTGGAGGCGTACATCGAGTCGACGCTCTACGGCGGCGAGCGGCTGCGTACCAAGCTGGCCAGCCCGCTGGGGGTTGCCGAGCATCTGGCGCGCAAGTACGCGGGCCTCCTCGAGGCGCAGGCGGGACTGCTGAGTGAGGACCGCCGTACGCTCGAGGAGATCGAGCGGCAGCGCTCGCAGTACGAGAAGGACATGAAGCGCGAGTATGCCGGCTACCTCTCACGCATAAAGACCGTGCTCGTCGAGGTGGAGCGGCGTGGCGACGTCTTCTTCGACGAAACCATCCGGTTCGGCAACGTGCTCACCCTCATGAACAGCGAGAAGGTCAAGCGCCAGTTTGAGGAGCGGGTGATCAGGGGCGCCGATGCCGAGATCGACAAGGCCGTGGGCGAGACCGTCGACTGGTTCCTGCAGCGCAACCTGCAGCTGTGGGAGGACATCATGGACTTCGTCAACGAGCGCAGGAAGGCCGGTGAGGACCGGGTCATAGGTGAGGTGGGCGGGCGTTTCCAGTACGACCGGGAGTCGCTCCTGCGCAGCTTGCGCGAGCGCGCCCAGTCGGTGCTGGAGGGGTACGACGAGCGCCTGGAGGCCGAACGGCTGGCAAATAACCTGCAGGCGGCCGTAGTTCAGTCGGGCCTCCTGCAGGTGGGCGGCCTGGGCCTGGGGGCGGCAGTGGTTGCCTTCCTGTCCGGTGCAGCGTTGGACATCACGGGAATCGCACTGGGCATCACCATCGCCGGGCTGGGGGTGCTCGTGCTGCCGCGGCGCCGCGCCCGTGCGAAGAAGGACCTGCACGAGAAGATGCAGGAGTTGCGGGACGGCCTGGAGGAGAGCCTTTCGAATCAGCTGGAGCGGGAGCTCGAGCGGGCCGATGAGAAGCTTGCTACCGCCCTGCAGCCGTACACGCGTTTCGTGCGGTCCGAGATCGAGCGGATGGATGAACTGAAGAGCGACCTCGAAGCGCTCATCGAACGGCTGGAGCGGCTTCGCCAGGAGGTAGCGGTAGTCCGCGCGTGAGTTGCGCGTGATGCACCCGTCAGATCACTCCGCACAGCAGCTGCAGATCGAGCAAGGCGAGGTCCCGCTCCAGGAGGGCGGCCTCCACTGAAATCCTGCCCTCGAGGTCCTCTTGCATAGCCGTAACGGCCTCGACCAGGCTTGCGGCCGGGGCGGTCTCCCGGGCAGCGGCGCTCACACCTTCAGCTTTCAGCGACGCCAGCTGCAGCTGCGTGTGAGCCTCGTCGAAGACGGAGTGATTGCGCCACATCGCGAAGTTGGCCTCGCGCAGGGCCCTGTCGAGGTTCGCCTGTGCGCTCTCCAGCGGGCTAGGCTCCGCTTGTGACGGCCGCTGGAACCGCAGGCTCAGGCTGCCGTTTACTCCCGTCGTGTTCACCTGGACGCGGGCGCTCCCCTGACTGTGGCCAGCTTTGGGCAGTGAGACCGTGACGCCCAGACCGGTGCTCAGGGAGGTGGACGGGGAGGAGTGGCTGCTTCCCGCCAGGGCCCCGTACGCCCTGGCTCCCGCCGTGCCGTGCAGCACGACCCGGGGTTTCGAGCCCGCCTCCTGGAGTGCCTCAAGATGCGCCGCCTCTTCGAGCAGCAGCCGGGCCCGCACAACTTCGTCGGTTTCGGGCGTACACGCGGCCGGCGGTTCCTGGCCCGCCAGACCACGCGCCAGCTCCAGCGACTGGTCTGGCGGGAGCGTCCCGCCGGTCAGCTGGAACCTGAACTCCTCCAGTTCGCGTGCCGTCCTGTGCTGTGTCTGAAGCAGCTCGAGATAGGCGAACTGTCCTGCGGCGCTACCGTCGGCTCCGGCAAGGGTGCCGCTGCCTTCGGCACCTCCCTCCATGAACTGCCGGGCGAGGTCGGATAACCTCGGAAACATCACTTCGAGTCGTTCCCGGGCGGCCTGCAGGTTCCGTGCGACCTCCTCCAGGTAGAGGTAGGTAAGGGCGGTCCGCACCGTTTCGAACCGCGCCACCCGCCGGCTGGCCTCGCTATTGTGCTGCGCCAGCTTCAGGGCCGCCTGGGCGGCCTTCAGGCTGGGCTCTCCCTCGGGGTCGAACAGGTTCCACTCCAGGCGCAGGTTCGCTCCCAGGTTCCAGTCGCCCCGGAAGCCGATGCCGCCGTCGCTGCTCAGGGACAGGTCGGGCAGGGACCGGAGCTTCTCCACCTCGACGCGTTCGAGGGCGTTACTGACCTGCACGTCGTCCGTCGCGCCGGCCAGACTCCAGACGGCAAGGAGAGGGACAGCGAGGAGGCACAGGACTCCCCTCTTCACTGGCCGAAACCCCTGCCCACCCAGGTAAGTGCACCGACAGGCACACCGGTATAGACGACGTCGCCGTCCGGTTCCGTGAACTCCACAAGAGGCTGGAAGTCATAAAGAGTGTGCTCCGGGTGGGGAAAGGCGAGATCGGTCCAGACGAGCACCAACGACTCGCCGGCAGGGATGGTGAGATCCGGGTTCTGCGGATCGACCAGCCGGACGCCGGGAATGAGCTGTTCCGGGATCTCTCCCCCGTCATCGCGCCAAGCCCTTCCGGTGCCGGGCGAGGCCAGCCGCCGCAGCTCCGTGAGGGCGCCCTCCGCATCCGGGGTAGCGAGTGCATGTATCCGGCCCGGCTCCTCTCCGTGTGGCAGGTAGCGCACCTGCTCCAGTCGCAGGGGCGCGGAGCGGGTATTGGGAATCACGGTCACCATATGCAGGTTCGTGCGGCGCTGCATCTCGACCATCGAGGTGTGCAGCCAGTTATCCTGCTCATCCACGATAGTGGCTCCGAAAACGCCGAGATCGAGTGGTTCTGCGGAAGGGCTGCCGAGTGTTGCCCGTAGCGGCCGCAGCTCCAGTTCACCTGCTTCGAGCGGGCTCAGGTAGAGCGTAAGTTGCCCAGAGTCGGGAAGCAGCTCGTAGCCTGCGAGGCTAACCTCACCGGCAACCTCCAGCAGTTCTGTTTCCATGAGCAGTTCGGGGCTCAGGTGGCCGGTGCTTACGGCGAATACGCTGTCCGGAGTACCCCACGTGTAGGTAACGGTGTCCTGCGGTTCATTCGTTTCCTGAGCGGCTGCAGTGCCGCTGGCGAACAGCAGCATTGCGAGGGTCACCAGCAACGGTTGCAGGACCTGATGAGAGGCGAGGCTTTTTGGCATCGGACACTCCTTTCGTAGCTGAGTCAAGTACCAACCAGGTCAGTTACGTGTGGCCTGTGGAGTAGCGCGTGTTCGCGCCCGGATGGACCTGTTCGCTCATGTTGGCGAAGGCGGGGTTGCGGCCCCGTTGCCTGTTGCCGCAACCCCGGATTGAGGTCAGGGGACGGGGCTGTCTACGAGGTTGGTCCTTGTCCACTGATCGTAAGCTGTTGCCGTTCCGCTGCCGACCCTGTCACGGGTTCCATCGTCGTAATCCTGGTACTGGGAGTAGCTGTACTCCCAGCGCTCATACGGGTAGGCGACGTAGAGCTTGTACTTCGTCTTGGCCGGTATGTAGAGGCGCATGCTTTCCTCACGATTGATCAGGCGGGATGAGCCGAGGTCGCCCCTCACTACCGAGCTCGGCACGCTACCGCCGATCGACCAGTTGAACTCCTCCTTGAACTGGTACTTGACATCAAAGGGGCCCCACTCCTGATTGGTGCTGTTTATCCGCTCCCACACAAGGCTGCCGTAAACATCCGGCCTCGAGATGAGCCGCCGGCCGCTGGCTTCCCAGTAGGGGCTTCCGACGGGGCTGGGGTAGCCGGGATCGTCACCGCCAGACCCGCCGTCATCGTCATCGTCACCGTCGCAGTTGCTGACGCAACCTCCGGTGAGCGAATCAAGCACACTCTGGGGTACTGCAACGAACGCACCGTCCACGCTCGCCGCGAGGTTCGTCAGGTGGCCTGGGCTGGCGAGAACCTGGACCGGCCACAGGAGCTGACCAAGGCACAGGAGGAGACTCAGAAGCAGTAGTGACCGCATGGAGTTTCTGCGGCGGGCTGCGGCACGGTTGCCGCGAAGGTGTAACGATATGGCTGCGCTGTTCATGACTGGTTCGACTCCCTTCAGGAAGTTGCACAGGGCTTGATGCTGGCGTCGCAGCACCGGGATAGCGGGCTCATCCAGATCAGCTTCGTCACGGTCGAAAGATCCTGCCGCCGGCCGGCAGGGGTTGTGCGCACTGAATTGAGTATCGGTTGACACGGGCCAGACATCCAGATGTGCATGCCTACTGCGCCTCGGCAATGGCCGCCCCCTGTCTCGCACCCGGCCTGGCCGGTGATACACTCCACAGCTATGAACGACGGCTCACAGCGAAAGGTGAAGGTCGCATACCAGGGCGTCCCCGGCGCATTCAGCGAAGTCGCGGCGCTCCAGTTTGCGCCTGCCGGGGAGGCGATAGGCTTCCCCACCTTCGAGGAGGCGTTCGAAGCCGCCCAGAATGGCGAGTGTGACTTCGCCTGCCTGCCCGTCGAAAACAGTGTTGCCGGCTCCATCAACCAGACCTACGATCTGTTGACCGACTCGGTTCTCCACGTCATCGGCGAGCAGGTCGTACGCGTCAATCACTCGCTGCTGGTCAGGCCGGGCACTGGCCTGGAGGACATCCGCGAGGTGTACAGCCATCCGCAGGCGCTGTCGCAATGCCAGCGGTTCATTCGCGCCCACGGTTTCAAGGCCATAAGCGACTTCGATACGGCGGGGTCGGCGCAGCTTCTTGCCAAGAACGGGGGCGACGGCAGGGCGGCCATTGCCTCGCCCCGGGCTGCCCAGCTCTACGGGCTGGAAATCCTGCGAAGCAACATCGAGGATTTCGACTTCAACTACACGCGCTTCTTCATCCTCGGCGCCGATGAAGCGGGGAGTGATGGGGGGCCTCACAAGAGCAGCCTGATCATCGCGACCCGGCACCGGCCGGGCGACCTGGTCAACTGCCTGCAGGAGTTTCCGAAGAACGGCATCAACATCACGAAGCTGGAAAGCCGGCCGCGGCGTGACAAGCCGTGGAGCTACCTCTTCTATATAGATATCGAAGGGCACGTTGGTGACGAGAACGTGTCCCAGGCTCTAACCGGACTTATGCGCAAGGCCGCCTTCGTCAAGTTCCTGGGCTCCTACCCGGCGGCACCGGCAATCGTAGATCCGTAAGGCCTGGAACCAACGGGGAGGGAATCATGAGCGAAAGCGAAGGGCAGGAGGACATCTCCCTGAGCAATGCCCTCAAGCTGGCCGGGCTCGTCAGCACTGGCGGCCAGGCAAAGCAACTCATTCAGAATGGCGAGATCAGGGTCAATGGCGAGGTCGAGACCAGGCGCAAGAGGTTGCTGGTCGAGGGCGACGAGGTCGAGTACGCCGGTGAAATATTCACCATCGGACGCGAATAAATAAACCCTCGTGATAAACTCCGCATCCGAATGCGGGACCGTTGATGCCTAGAAGAGACGACATAAAGACAATCCTGATACCCGGCAGCGGACCGATCGTGATCGGTCAGGCCGCCGAGTTCGACTACTCCGGAACCCAGGCCTGCAAGGCACTCCGTTCCGTGGGCTACCGGGTGATCCTGGTCAACTCGAACCCGGCCACGATAATGACCGACCCGGAAGTGGCGGATCGTACGTATATCGAACCGCTTACGCCCGAGGTGCTCGAGCGGATCATCGAGGCGGAACGGCCCGACGCCCTGCTGCCCACGCTCGGCGGCCAGACGGCCCTGAACCTGGCGAAGACATTGTGGGAAACGGGCGTGCTGGAACGCTACGGAGTCGAGCTGATTGGTGCGAACTACGACGCGATTCAGAAGGGTGAAGACAGGCAAAAGTTCCAGGAGGCCATGGCCAACCTGGGGATCGCGACACCGGAGGGGAGGATGGTCTCCTCTGTCGACGAGGCCCTGGAGTTCGCGCAGACCATCGGTTACCCGGCAATAATTCGCCCCTCGTACACCCTGGGTGGCACGGGTGGTGGCATCGCCTACGATGAACGGCAGTTCCGGGAGATCGTACGGCAGGGCCTGCACGACTCCCCGGTCAATACGGTGCTCGTGGAGCAGTCCGTCCTGGGCTGGAAAGAGTACGAGCTGGAGGTGATGCGCGACAGCAACGACACGGTCGTCATCATTTGCTCCATCGAGAACTTCGATCCGATGGGCGTGCACACGGGCGACTCGATCACCGTGGCGCCGGCGCAGACGATTTCCGACAAGGAGTACCAGCGGCTGCGCAACTACTCGATCGACATCATCCGCGAGATCGGCGTCGACACGGGCGGCTCGAACATCCAGTTCGCTGTGAACCCGGCCAACGGCCAGGTCATCGTGATCGAGATGAACCCGCGGGTCTCGCGGTCCAGCGCCCTGGCGTCGAAGGCGACGGGCTACCCGATAGCCAAGGTAGCCGCGCTCCTGGCGGTCGGCTTCCACCTGGACGAGCTGCCCAACGACATCACCCGTGAGACAAAGGCCGCGTTCGAGCCGGCCATCGACTACGTGGTGACGAAGATCCCCCGTTTCGCGTTCGAGAAGTTCCCCGGGGCGAACGACACCCTGGGCACGCAAATGCACTCGGTCGGTGAAGTGATGGCGATTGGCCGTACCTTCAAGGAGAGCCTGCTGAAGGCGATGCGCTCGCTCGAGCTGGACGTCCGGGCCGGCACGGGTGAGCTGAATCTCGCCCAGCTGGAGGCGCGCCTCACTCCGCAACCGGCCCGGCTGCCGGCGCTCCTCGAGCTCCTGCGCCGCGGCAAGAGCGTGCAGTACCTGTGGGAGCGTACGCGTATCGATCCCTGGTTCCTCAACCAGCTGCGCGAGATCGTGGATGTTGAGGCCGAGATCAGGGACCTGCCCGATCCACAGCGCTGGAACTGGGAAACGTGGCGCGAGATAAAGCGCATCGGCTTCTCGGACCGTGACATCGCGCAGATAACCGGCATTGACGAGAAGCAGGTACGCGAACTGCGCCGCCAGCATCACAACGCCCCGGTCTACAAGACGGTCGACACCTGCGCGGCGGAGTTCGAGGCGTACACCCCCTACCACTACAGCACCTACGAGTGGGAGGACGAGGTACGGGACAGCGACGAGCCGAAGGTGGTGATACTCGGTTCGGGCCCCAACCGGATAGGCCAGGGGGTCGAGTTCGACTACGCAACGGTCCATGCGGTCTGGGCTCTCGACGAGATCGGTTACGAGACGGTGATGATCAACTCCAACCCCGAGACGGTCTCGACCGATTACGACACCGCCGACCGCCTCTACTTCGAGCCGCTCACCTCCGAAGACGTCCTGAACGTGATCGAGCGCGAACAGCCGCAGGGGGTGATCGTGCAGCTGGGCGGGCAAACCCCGCTACGCCTGGCCAGGCCGTTGAGCGAAGCCGGCGCCCCCATCTGGGGAACGACAGCAGCGGCAATCCATGAGGCAGAGGACCGCGACTCCTTCCATTCACTCTGCACCCGCCTCGGCATCCCCATGCCGAAGGGAGGGGTGGCGAGCCGGCCGGAGGAGGCGCAGCAGCTGGCCAACGACATCGGCTACCCGGTGATGGTGCGTCCCTCCTACGTCCTGGGCGGCAGGGCGATGATGGTGGTGAACTCCGATGATGAGCTGCAGGCCTACCTCGAACAGGTCTATGCAGAGCTGCCTGACGAGCCGACGATACTGATCGACGAGTTCGTTGCCGGCGCCACCGAGGTCGATGTCGACGCCCTGAGTGACGGCACCACGACCGTGGTGGCCGGGGTCATGGAGCACATCGAGGCAGCCGGCATCCACTCGGGGGACAGCGCCACGATAGTGCCGCCCGTAAGCCTGGACGACAGCGTGATCGCGAGGATCCACGACTACACGGAGAAACTCGCCCAAGCGATCGGTGTCAGGGGCCTGATAAATGTCCAGTACGTCATCAAGGATGGCGAGGTGCTGGTCATCGAAGCCAACCCGCGGGCCAGCCGCACCATCCCCTACCTCTCGAAGGCGATT
>Ga0209487_1003846_pt1 | contig 11693 bp, 15 predicted proteins | sample Poulit2012_FD_187524 | JGI IMG/M metagenome (GOLD analysis project Ga0209487, IMG submission 187524) | Agricultural soil microbial communities from Georgia to study Nitrogen management - Poultry litter 2012 (SPAdes) (version 2) | ecosystem: Environmental > Terrestrial > Soil > Agricultural land... | reverse complement strand
AAACATGTGGACTCCACCTTTCTGGTTTTCTGCTTAAAGACCATTATATCAAAGGTGAGAGTCCTTTTCCTTTTTTAACATGAAAAGTAACATAGGATTACCTCGTTCTGACAATGGTTTTCGCAAGCGAAAACCCATTGTCAGAGTATTCAAACCACTACATCCCTTCCCGTAAACATTTTACTCATACAAGTCATCTACGATAAAAATAGAGGATGAACCTGGTACACGTCACCCCCTAGCATTATCATAACTCACCTTTCCACCAATAAAGTAAGTCAAAACAGTTAACCGAGTTATACTCGGCACACTTCCAATAATCCCCTTGACAACCTTGGTGAATGAAACTTTCACGTTTTATTAGCCAGAAAACGTAAACTGCGACATAACTAGAATTAATAGTTGGCGCTTTTAACCGCCGTCTGGGATCGCTCTGGGCGGATGCTTTCCGCGGGCACGGCGATCTGCTTCTGTATCGCCTCTGTCGAGTCGCTACAGTGATCTTCCGACGCACAGGATGTGCTAGCACAGACGTTGCCACAGGACGTGGCGCACTTAGTCTATGGACCTATTCTGCTATTCCCGCAGGAGTCACCCCCCCCCGCTCACCCAGACTGGTGTGGTGTCGTTTCTTAATGTTGTTTTATAATTTTACTATCTCAGCAATTGTTTTCTGTTCTAAACAACAGTATATTAACAATAAAAATACAGTCTGCTCCAACACTAGCGGAGGAAAAACATGAAGACTCCTGTGGGAGGAAGGCCTAGATGAGACCCCGCAGTGCGGTAGCTTTAGGGTAGGAAGACTAAGAACGCGACGTCCTGTCGCAACGTCTTCATGACCAACGTCCTGTTGGCCCGAGGCTCAGCAGCCGCCCACGGAAAGCGAAATGTTTTTCCGGAGCGAGTAAACGCTCCATTCTTATTTTCTAATTACTGCGCAGTTTACGTCTAATATGATGTTAAAAACCAATATATAATTGATTCTAGCTGTGTCCAGGTTGTATAGTTCCGTTTAATCGAAAGTCAACTTGAACAATTAATTTTTATCCTGACTTATTTGACCAACGGTTTTTTCGTAAATGTCACTCTGTGAAAGTTGAGTCATTATTTTACAATAGAGCCATTTGGTAATCCTGTTTCTACAGTAGCAAGCGATAATTTGCCCGTATCATCTTCGCCTGAGAGAATCATCCCTTCTGACATCTCACCACGTATTTTGACTGGTTTTAAGTTGGTGACACAAATAACCTTTTTCCCAATCAGACCTTCTGCTTTGTAATATTCGGCAATTCCCGAAATAACTTGACGTTTTTCTGTGCCCACATCAAGTGTAATTTTCAATAATTTATCGGCTTTCTTAACCTTTTCAGCATGAACGACTTCAGCAACACGTAACTCTGTTTTCATGAACGCATCATAAGTTATTTCATCTTTCCCCTGTGATTCCTTGCTTACCTTAGGCTCCGGTCCTTTCATAAGACCTTTAATTTTCGCACTGTCTTCCTTAGCATCTAAGCGCGGAAATATCGGTTCCCCTTTTTGTATTTTCGTACGAGGCGCCACTTGACCATACTGATAAATACTATCCCATTGTTGCAGGGAAACATCGGTAACCCCTAACTGTTTAAAGATCTCTGCCGGTGCATCTGTTAAAACAGGTTGCAGCATAACGGCAACAACACGTAGAGACTCAACAAGGTGTGCCATGACGTTACCTAGCCGTTTTTGTTGTGTATCATCTTTCGCTAGTACCCAAGGTGTTGTTTCATCAATATATTTATTTGTTCGGCTAATAAGCTGCCAAATGGCTGTTAATGCAACAGAAAATTGCATGTCATCCATAGCATGTTCGACTTTTGCAACTGTTTCTGTCATAAACTGTTCTAAATTTTGATCTTCTTTTGTTTCACCAGCAATAAAGGGCTGATTTTCCCCTGCAAAGTATTTATCAATCATCGCTACAGTTCGATTTAATAAGTTACCAAGGTCATTCGCTAAGTCATAATTCATACGTTCGACGAAGGCTTCTGGCGTAAATACACCATCAGAACCAAACGGCACTTCACGTAACAAATAATATCTTAAAGCGTCAAGTCCGTAATGATCAACGAGAACAACAGGATCAATTACATTACCTTTTGATTTAGACATTTTACCATCTTTCATTAAAATCCAACCATGTGCGTAAACCTTTTTCGGTAAAGGCAAGTCTAAAGCCATTAACATAATTGGCCAATAAATCGTGTGAAAACGCACAATTTCCTTACTCATTAAGTGGGCATCTGCCGGCCAATATTTCTGGAACTTCTCATCATAATCTGTCCCATAACCAAGTGCTGTAATATAGTTCGTTAACGCGTCAATCCAGACATAAACGACATGTTCCGGATTTTCCTTTACTTCAATCCCCCAATCAAATGTCGTACGGGAAACAGCCAAGTCTTCAAGTCCAGGCTTGATAAAGTTACTTAACATTTCATTTTTACGACTTTCTGGTTGAATAAATGTCGGATTGTCCTCATAATATTGAACAAGTCGATCAGCATACTTACTCATTTTGAAGAAGTAAGACTCCTCTTTAACCCGTTCAACTGGACGGCCACAATCCGGGCAATTTCCATTATCTAATTGTAATTCCGTAAAGAATGATTCACACGGTGTACAATACCAGCCTTCATACTCATCTAAATAAATATCGCCTTGCTTTAACAAACGAGAAAAAATCTTCTGGACGATGACTTTATGTCGCTCCTCAGTCGTACGAATAAAATCATCATGTGTGATTTTTAACTTTTTCCATAATGCTTGGATATTACTAACAATATCATCAACATAGGCTTTCGGGCTCATACCTGCCTCTTTCGCAGCCTTTTGGATTTTCTGACCGTGCTCATCTGTTCCTGTTAAATACATAACATCAAATCCGCGCATGCGCTTGTACCGTGCCATAGCATCACCAGCTATGGTTGAATACGCATGACCAATATGCAAATTACCACTCGGGTAATAAATAGGTGTCGTTAAATAAAATGTTTTCTTTTCATCACTCATTGTGTTGCCTCCTTGTTTCAAATACGATTAAATGGGTGTCATTTATAAACTATAACCATTGTAGCTATTTTTTAATGATAATGCCATTCTCACATACAAAGCTGTTCCGATTTGAAAAGTAACTTCAGATTATGAAATTAATGTTGTTTTCCAAAATCAGACTGCATATTTCAATTGTTACAAAATCGTAAATTGACACGTTTTCTACATATTGTTAACATACAATAAAATTCAGAAGCACAAAAACCAAACGATATGACAATCATACTTTCTCTTTACATTAAAATACGCATTCAATTCTGAACGGGAATAATGATTCAAAAAAAGAGGAGTGAATGGTAACGATGAAAACGACTGGTATTGTCAGAAAAATTGATGGTCTAGGTCGTATTGTCATTCCAATCGAATTAAGACGTGCGCTTGGGATTGAAATTGACGACACGATGGAAATAAGTGCTCAAGAAGATCAAATCATATTGAAAAAGTATAGAACGGAAAAAACATGCATGATAACTGGTGAAGAATCTGATGACAATATATCTCTCGCTGACGGAAAAATCGTATTAAAACCAGAAATAGCTCAACAACTCATAAAAGACATTCAAGAACAACTGGATAGATCATCATAAAGCAAAATTTCTACGTCTATAGGATGCAGGATAAGACATTGAAGTAGTTCAAAAGTGTAACTTTGATTATCAATGCTGACTGGAATGGCAGTCAACGGACGCCTGCGGGGGACAAGGTGTACAGTGGGACGCGTAAGCGCAAAAGGTCTTCGATGGGACGCGTAAGCGCAGTCCCAGTCCCAGCACGTGTCCGAAGATCACTGTAGCGACTCGTCAGAGAAGCTACAGAAGCTGAGACTTTTTCCCACGCAAAAGCCTTTCGACTGGAGGGCAAGTCAGCGAAATTATTATTTAAATATGAGTTGACTTAAAATTCATTCCCAACGTCATTTAACAAAGAACTAATAAAATAGATCTTGCTTCCTTTATTACTTTACCCTTTTGCGAAAAAACCATCTCCAAGTCAAAACAGGCTTAATCATCGGTATGGAATTGTTGATATACATCTCGACTGGGCATGTGTCTGTCTTTGGCAACACATTTAATCGCTGCTTTAGGATGCAGATGATCAGCTTCTATGTAATGATTTACATGTGCTTTAATGGATAATGGACTCCACCATAAAGGTGTTTGTTGTTCTACCGTTTCTTTTTGTCCCGAAACAACTATACAATATTCACCTTTTAAGTCATGAGACGCTGACCACGCCAGCAAATCCTCAACAGAGCCCCGTACATATTCCTCAAATCGTTTCGTTAGTTCACGCGCAATAACAGCCTGCCGATCTCCAATCTGCTCTCTAATCGCCTGTAACGTGTTTTTTAAACGATATGGTGATTCATAAAATATTAATGTTGCTTCATAAAGTGCTAATCGTTTCAGTTCATTCAGCTTCTCCTTCTTTTTACGTGGCAAGAATCCATAAAATAAAAATTCCTCTGCAGGTAATCCTGAACCAACAAGTGCACATAACGCTGCATTGGCACCAGGTAATACGACAACAGGTATGTCTTTTTGAATAGCCGCTTGCACGAGTTCATAGCCTGGATCAGAAATGCTTGGCATACCTGCATCACTCACAATTGCAATGGAATCGCCATGTTCTAAACGACTGATTAATTGATCTTCACGCGACATTTTATTATGTTCATGGTAACTCAACAGAGGGGTGTGAATATCAAAATGATTGAGTAGTTTTTTTGTATGACGTGTATCTTCCGCAGCAATGACTGCGACTTCCTGCAATGTTTTTAATGCACGAAACGTAATATCTTCCAAATTACCAATCGGTGTTGGGACAACATAAACATGGCCACATTCTGAATGTGGAGTGCTATTTTGGGTCTGCATGATTGTTCACCTGCTTTCTAATGAGTTGTAATTTCTGTGTGCGTGATAATTGCTTAATTTCATATTCTTTTTTCATAGCCATTTGTTTTGTTTCATATGTTTCAACAAACACGACCTCAAAAGGACCACGCCCTCGGGTATATTTAGCCCCTTTACCTTCGCGGTGCTTTGTTAGACGTTGTTTTAAATTATTGGTATACCCCGTATATAGCGTGTTATCTTTACATTTCAAAATATATACAACATGTTCAAAGTTACCCATAGATAACGTCCTTTGCTTCTTCTGTATACGTCCCATCATCCTTATAAATATATAATGGTGGACACATTTTTAAACCCGCTTTTCCGTCCCTAACGCCTTCAATTAAAAGCATGTTTGCCTCCTTGCCCTGTTTTGGATATATGAATTGCAGCCGTTTTGGCTCAAGCCGATATGTTCGAAAAAGTATGATTAAGTCCGTTAACCGTTCAGGTCGATGAACCATACTCACTTTTCCACCTGGGCGTACATGTAACTTACATGCTTTAACAACGTCTTCCAATGTACAATGCACTTCATGACGCGCAATTGTAAAATAATCATTTTTATTATGTTCTGAATTTGCCGGTGTATTAAAATAAGGCGGATTACATGTAATTGCATCAAAATAACTATGCCCCAAAATCGGTTGCATCTTTTTCAAGTCTCCTTGAATAATTGACAGCTGTTCTGTGAGATCATTATATGCAATACTCCGCTTTGCCATATCTGCTAGTCTTCCTTGAATTTCTACGCCAGTAATATGGGCTTTCGTTCTATACGACAGTAATAATGGTACAACGCCGTTACCTGTGCATAAATCTAATATAGCCCCCTTTTGAATCGGAATATAAGCAAAGTTCGCGAGCAATAATGCATCAAGTGAAAAAGAAAAAACAGAGGGACTTTGAATGATCTTCATCTTACCCTCGGTAAATAAATAATCTAAACGTTCATCATCAAGTAATTTTACCATGGCCTTTCCCTTTCTTTTTCCATTCTAAAAAAACTGTTTCTTGATTGTCTTAGATTTGACAAAGAAACAGCTTTTTATCGTACTTTATTTTGCTTTATTTAAAAATAATAAACAGAACAAGCAATCCTCGTCTTCTCTCGGGCTTCCAAAATGAACATTACAAATATGAAAACCTTCTTCATATAACCTTGCTAGATTATCATACCCTTCACCTGGTATTTCCTCTTCAGTTATATCATGGGTTGATTGTTCATCTTGCATCTTTTCTGTTTCTGTCACAGAATGATCGAGACGATTCCGTAGATGGTGATTTTCCATTGCCAGTCGATGGTTTTCCTCAAGTAAACCGCTCAACTCTCCTTTTAAATCACCAAGTTGCTCATATAATTCTCCAATTTGTTTTTCCATATCTGATACTTGATCGAAAATTTGTCTCTTGCCCACGTCCATTACACCCCACTATTCTGTGGCTTGTGCCGATACAATACCTTCATTAACCAACTCATCTAATGTATATTCTATGACGCGTTCCTGTTCTAATAATTCAATTTGTACAACCCGTTCTAGTATATTTAAACCGACTACTTTACCTGGTCCATAACTCGTCGAAATAGATTCTCCTAAATCTGGTAGTTGTCGTTTTCCTTCCTCATAATCATCATTTTCATACTTTAAGCAACACATAAGCCGTCCACAAAGTCCTGATATCTTTGCAGGATTTAGTGACAGATTTTGATCCTTAGCCATTTTAATAGATACAGGTTCGAATTCTCCGAGAAATGTTGAACAACATAGCATTCTACCACAAGGACCTATACCACCAAGCATTTTCGCCTCATCGCGCACACCAATTTGACGTAATTCAATGCGCGTTTTAAAAATAGCCGCTAAGTCTTTTACGAGGTTTCGAAAATCAACCCGGCCATCTGCTGTAAAATAAAAGATAATTTTGTTACGATCCAATGTATAGTCAACATCAACTAATTTCATATCTAAATGATGTGCATTTATTTTTTCTGTACCTGTTTCAAAAGCTTTACGTGCAAGCTCTTGATTTTGTGCAACCATTTGCTTATCTACATCTGTTGCTTTGCGAATAACCTTTTTGAGCGGCAACACGACATCTTCTTCATCGACGTGTTTATTAGCAATAACGACCTTCCCAAACTCAACACCGCGAACAGTTTCTACAATCACATAGCTATCAACTTCCATATGATGAACACCAGGATCAAAATAATAAATTTTGCCTGCCTTTTTAAAACGAACGCCTATTACATCTATCATTCTACCCTCACCTTTGTATATGAAGCGTTAATTGCTCCATTACTAATGTCGGATTAACGTTTCTCTGCAACTTGCTTTTAGCATTTAAGATCATTTGTAAAATCTTAATTAATCGCGCCTGTGAAAAAGATAAACTCACCTTTTCCAAAACATCTGAACCAACAGTGTAAACAACCATTGCCTCTCTATGATCCATATGTTCGTATAAAACATCTCTAAAAGCAAGCAATAATAAATCTAATCCAAGCTTCTGCTGCTCCAATTCTTTAAAATGTGGTAACCAATACTGATGTATAAATAAAATGGAATCAGCAGACTGTGCTACATATCTATCAATCAATTGTAACATTACCTTTCTAGCTTGTGCAAACCACGCATCTTCATTCAATGCCAATGCATCGTCAAAGTCATGTGTTAAAGCACTGATCAGCTTAGCATTAGACTCAGACACATTATGTGCCATCAGTTTGTTTTGGAAGTCTTTTTTATTTAAAGGTTGCAAATCGATGATTTGACATCTAGAACGTATTGTCGGAATAATAGACTGGATGTTTTCAGTTAACATGATCGCCGTTGTCTGCTGACTTGGTTCTTCTAGAAATTTTAAAATTCGATTTGCCGCATTCAATGTGAGTGTATCGGCATGTGTCACCACATAAACCTTCCGATTTGATTCCAAACCAGAGTATGTAAACTCCTTCTGTAAATGTTGAACTTGACCTATTTTAATTGAACGATCATCTGGTTCGACCCAATGCACGTCTGGATGGTTTCGTGATGTAATACGTTTACAGACATTGCAAGTTTGACATGGTTCAACACCTTGTGTGTTCGGACATAATAAAGTTTTAGCAAGTAGTGTTGCGAGCGCCTTTTTGCCCGTGCCACGTCCGCCTTGAAGTAAATATGCATGGGAGATACGGTCTTTTTTTATGCTGTTTGTTATAATTCTACTTGCCAATGGTTGAATATCAGCAATCGTAGACCATTTATCCATCGTAATGATCCCGTCCTAACTTTATTTCAATCATTTTAACTGTACAAATTAATAAGCAGGCCCTTAATATCACCTATTAAACCTAAAAGATCAACTGTTTTCTTTTCCTGACTCATGATATCATCCGTAAGTTCAACGAGTTTCTCATCAATCTCACTGACGATTGTCAGTTCATGACTATGACCGTCTGGACTGAAGTTTTGTCTGTTTTTTAACGAAAGACCGTGATACACCGTCTCCTCTAAAAAACCTTTGATTAACCGTTTAAACTTTACCAAGTCAGGAAATGAACGAAATCGTGCCAGCTTGTCCCCTTGCGCTGTAATATCCTGCATTAATTGTTGTATTTCCTGTTGTTTTAATTCATGTGTTTGGGACTGAACGATCGCTTGAAACGACTGATTGCTTTTCGCCTCGGGACGTACTTGTTTTACAGCTTGCGCCTGCATATCCTGGTTTATCTTCATCGTTCAATCCCCCTTTTAAAATAAACAACTTTAAAATTGATAAAATGATTCGATCGGTAATATAAAGACAGTTGCACCACCAACCTCGACTTTCACAGGCTTCGGAATATATGAATCCGCATTCCCGCCCATTGGCGAAATAGGTGCAACCAACTGTTCCCGCTGTGAGCAATTATCACGAATAATTTTCAATGCTTCTTCAACATTCTCATCCTGACACCCTACCATTAACGTTGTGTTGCCTTCTTTTAGAAAGCCACCTGTCGTTGCGAGCTTTGTTGTTTGAAAGTTATCCTCATTTAAGGCATCGGTTAGGCGATTTGAATCCTTATCTTGAACAACAGCGATAATAAGTTTCATTTTAGTTTCCTCCTCTTTATTTGTTTTCTAAATGTCTCATGACATTTGCAATCGCTTCAGAAGCTACTTGATCTAGAGTTTGTCGTGCATCAATCGTTCGGATTCGAGAAAATTGTTTGGTGAGTAATTGATACCCTTCATAAACCTTTTCATGAAAAGTGATGGCTTCTAAGTCTAAACGATTTCTCTCTCTATCTTTATTCAACGCAATGCGTTTTAATCCTTCTTCAGGCGGAATATCAAAAAATAATGTCAATGTTGGCGTACAATTTTGAATCGCAAATGCATTAATATTGAGTACCTCGTCTATACCTACGCCCCGTGCATAACCTTGGTATGCGAGGCTACTATCAATAAAGCGATCACACAGAACAATATAACCAGCTTCTAGCGCTGGTAAAACTTTTTCAACTAAATGTTGTCGGCGGGCAGCAGCATATAGTAAAACCTCCGTACGTGCATCCATTGTCGTATTATCTGGATCAAGGATGATATCTCTTATATGTTCAGAAATTTGAATGCCACCGGGTTCCCGTGTAATCTGTACTTGATATCCCTTTTGTTCTAAAGCTGTTTTTAAAGAGGGGATGACAGATGTTTTACCTGCACCTTCTCCGCCTTCTAGTGTTATCAAATGTCCCTTCACGTGACTTTTACCCCTTACTCTATTTAAACGTTTATATTTCAAGTTTTAACAATTCATCTACTTTAAAAATTTCATAATACTTGTTACCTACATTATATCATGCTTTGGCTTAATTTTTAATTTTTTAAAAGTTGAAGTTGCTTTTATTAACAAATCTTAACAAATCTTCGGTATGGTCTTCTATTTTAAATATAAAAAAAGCCTTTGCAACGAAGTGCACAAAGACTTTAATATTCTATGAATATAATGTTGTTGTGTTGATATTTTTTAGTTTTTTTAGATAATAAGTGTATTTTTCTTCTCGTGGTTCTGTATGAATCATGTTGTGTTCACATTCATCGCAAATAAATAGCCGATAAAGTTGAATACCTTTTTCTTTTTCCTCTTCACAAATACCACAATGTTCACGTTTTTTTATTGGATCCATCTCCCCACCTCCATTAGCAACAGTTTCTCCTAATCTAACGAAACGTATACAGATAAAATTAAAAAAATTAAATAAGTAGCCTATTGTTTCGTTAAAACTGATTGCTTCAGTGTATGTCGACTGGCGTAAAAGGGTGATGAAATAGATGCCGATTAGGTCATTGAACAGAAAAAAACGCGTGTAGATGCATTTAGCAACACGCTTATTCTAGACCATCTGAATATTAAATTAAAAATATTTGAATGGCAGCCAATGACGCAACGCCAAAGAGACCTAAAAATCCCGATATGAAAACGGTAAAAAGATTCATAGGAATATGCAAACCAATTGAACCTCCGAACACATTAAAAAAGAATAGAAATAGTATACCAATGCCTATTTTAACCGTACTGTGAGCTAAAAATCGCATTGGTTTGATTGGTGCGCCAGTTAATAACAGTAATACAACAATTCCAATCATAATAGATACGACAACGATCGGCCCCATTATTATTCAACTCCTTTTTCTAGTTTCTGTTATTACATTATGAAAGAAAACATAGAAAAAGAACGTTGATTTAAAGATATTGTGCTGCACTCACTTGTCTAAGCCGTGCTTCACGTAGTAAAAATAAATATTTCGCTTGGGATAAGCTCCGATTATAAAGCGCTGTATCCGCTGCTTCCACACTATTTTCAACAATAGCATCACATTGTTTCCATTCCCATTGTAATTTATAAATTGTTTGTAATAATTGTTTATCAACATCCGCTTTATTCAACTTTTTCCTCATGGCAATCACCTGTTTTCGTCTCTTTTTCCCTAGATTAACAGTCAGTAAGTCCACATACTTTTTAATTGAGGGCTTACGGATGAGTCATCATATGAAATAACAACTGACCGTACAATCCTAATGGCTCAACATGCATATGGTGGTTATATACCCTTTTCTAGATTTATAATTCTCTTCTACCTTCCAGGGACTTAGCTAAAGTCACTTCATCGGCATACTCCAAATCGCCACCTACTGGTAAGCCGTGTGCGATTCTAGTTGTTTTTATACCAGAGGGCTTAACAAGTCGAGAAATATACATGGCAGTCGCTTCTCCTTCAATGTTTGGGTTTGTGGCAATAATAAGTTCAACAACCTCTTCATCTTTTAGCCGTTTAATGAGATCGGGGACATTAATATCCTCTGGCCCGATACCATCCATCGGAGAAATAACACCATTTAATACATGATACCTGCCACTAAACTCTTTCATTTTCTCCATTGCGATGACATCTCTTGAATCCTCTACTACACAAATAATCGAGCCATCCCGTTCTGTATCCTTACAAATGGCGCATGGATCCTGATCAGTAATAAATCCACATGTTTTACAATGTGTCAACTCACGCTTCGCACTCACCAATGCTTTAGCAAAGTCTAACACATCATCATCATTCATATTAATAACAAAAAAAGCCAGACGGACAGCAGTTTTTGGCCCAATCCCTGGCAATTTTGTAAAACTATCAATCAACTTAGATATTGGTTCCGGGTAATACATCTAGAACC
>Ga0209487_1003845_pt1 | contig 11697 bp, 7 predicted proteins | sample Poulit2012_FD_187524 | JGI IMG/M metagenome (GOLD analysis project Ga0209487, IMG submission 187524) | Agricultural soil microbial communities from Georgia to study Nitrogen management - Poultry litter 2012 (SPAdes) (version 2) | ecosystem: Environmental > Terrestrial > Soil > Agricultural land... | reverse complement strand
TCTCCAACATTAGTTGCAGACTCTTCTGATACCAAAGCTATATCTTCCATAAAATGATTTATATTATAACTATTTTCAACTATTCCTATTAAATCCTGAGAAATGGATCTGATTTTGGTGACCATATCTGAAACTGATTTATCGATTAATTGGAAGTTTTCACCAGTCTGATTTATATGATCAGTTCCTATTTGAACTTCTGTATATCCTTTGCTTAATGATTTTTCAACAAGATTAGTTTCACTTTTAATGTTATTAACAATGTCAGTAATCTCGATAACAGAAGAAGTAACTTCCTCAGAAAGCTTTTTTACTTCATTCGCAACAACTGCGAATCCTCTTCCATTTTTGTCAGCTCGGGCAGCTTCAATTGTGGCATTCAAAGATAACAGATTTGTTTGATCAGCAATATCTTTAATTACTTGGATTAATTGTGAAATTTTTTCGGATTGATTCTTAAGGTCTTGCACTTGACTGACTGTTTCAGTCATGATCAATTCAATTTTTTGTATTTGTTGAACTGCTTGATTCATTAATGATGAACCTTCTTGTGTAAAATTTAAGACATCATTAGTAGTATATTCAATTTGCTGACTTTCTTGTTCGGAAGATTTAATCACATTGACAAAATCATTCATATTTTCCGATAAACTAGTTGTACTAGAGGCTTGGTTTTCGGTACCAGCTGAAATTTCGTCCATTTTTAGTGTAATTTGTCCACTAATATTATTTACATCCTGGGCAGATTTTGTTAATTCTTTACTTCTTGATGAAACGATATCTGATGTCGACGCTACTTTTAGCAAAGTACTTCGAATTTTTTCTTTCATCTGATTAATGGCATTGGTTAATTGTCCAATTTCGTCTGTTCCGTTATAATTTATTGAGTCTACTATTAAATTTCCATTAGCAACTTCTTCAGTCATATCAACTACCTTTTTTAAATTTATAACAATTCCTCTACTGATCAATAACATAAATATAATACCAAGTGTGATTGCAAATAAATTTGAAATAATAAGAATAATATTACTGTTAAATATATTGTTTTTTGCATTTGTAATTGTTTGAGCTTGTTCTTCATAAACTAAATCTAGTAATTGATTTACTAATTCAACTGTAGAAGTTCTTAATGAACTAGATTGTTCTCGATAAACTTTCGTCATTTCGTCGTTTTCTTCTTCAATAGCTTCGGATATTCTATTTAAAAATACGTCATTGATTTTATTATTATTTTCGATGATTTGGTCAAAAATTGCATTCTGTTGTTTATTACTCATTCGATTTTTAACACGTTCTGTAATCTCGTTAAATTGTTCGCTCATCGTTTGAAATTCATCTATATATACTTTATTTCTCACAATAATATAATCAGCTACTTGAACATCTTTTGCCTGTATTAATGCTGCTAACTCTGAAATCTCATTAGTTATTATGCTATCTTTTTCGAATTGTTCAATATCTTGCTCGGAAACAGTAAGTTGTAGGTAGACAATAATTCCAGCAGTAACAAATAATAAAGAAGCTAAAGAAAAAGAAATTATGTACTTACGACCTATGCTAATATTATTCCATTTAAGAATTTTGAAAAAACCCAAATTACGTTTTTTCCCGTTCATTTTCAGTCCCCCTTAATTTAAGTAATATTAATTGAAAAATAAAATCAATTTAAAATGCTAAAGCCTTTACAATTAAATATCGCCCCCCAGAAATAATGATACTTATTACCCAAATTTCTTAAATTGATAAAATAAAGTTGATTGTACGTACATTTTATAATAAAATAGAGTAAGTTACAACAACACATACGTACAAATAATAAATAGAGGGGTGGAGATCATTATGTTAGAGGAATTGAAGCAACAGGTATTAGAAGCTAATCTGGCATTACCTGAACATAACTTAGTAACCTTTACATGGGGAAATGTAAGCGGAATCAACAGAGAGTACGAACTTATTGTTATTAAGCCAAGTGGAGTACCTTATGCATACCTGTCAAGAGACGACATGGTAGTTGTCGATTTTCAAGGAAATGTTGTTGAAGGAAATTTGAAACCTTCATCAGATACACCGACACATATTGTTTTATATAAAAATTTCCCGGATATTGGAGGAGTTGTGCATACACATGCAACTTGGGCAACAAGTTGGTCACAGTCAGGCAAGGACATTCCTGTTTTAGGTACAACCCATGCCGATTATTTTTATGGTCCAATTCCATGTACAAGAGCGATGACGAGCTCGGAAATTCAAGGAAACTATGAATTAGAGACAGGGAATGTCATTGTTGAAAGGTTTAATAACATTGATCCAAATCATGTTCCTAGTGTCCTCGTTCATGGTCATGCACCTTTCTCATGGGGTAAAGACCCAGAAGAAGCTGTACACAATGCTGTTGTTCTTGAGGAGGTTGCTAAAATAGCATTGCAAACATATCAATTAAATTCTAATCCAGATTATTTAGAGCAAGAATTATTAGATAAACATTATTTAAGAAAGCATGGTTCTGGAGCGTATTATGGACAAAATGGTTAAGGGGGAATATGAGAGATGAAAGAAAAATATGCTATTGGAATTGATTATGGCACTGAGTCTGGTCGTGCTGTTCTTGTATCTTTAAAGGATGGAAATGAAGTTGCAGATCATGTTACACATTATCGCCACGGTGTAATGGATGAAAAATTACCGTCGGGTATTAAGTTAGAATATGAATGGGCATTACAACACCCAAATGATTATCTTGAGGTGTTAGAAACATCTATTCCAGCGGTACTTGAACAATCTAGCGTAAGTCCAGATGATATTGTAGGACTCGGAATTGATTTTACTGCATGCACGATGTTACCAATTGATGAAAATGGTGAGCCATTATCTAATAATCCCCATTTAAAAAATAATCCACATAGTTGGGTTAAGTTATGGAAACATCATGCTGCACAAGATGAGGCCAATAAAATAAACGAAGTTGCAGAACAAAGAGGGGAGAAGTTTCTGTCAAGATATGGGGGAAGAATTTCATCTGAATGGATGATTGCTAAATCGTGGCAAATTCTTAACGAGGCAGAAGATATATATGAAAAAGCAGATCGTTTTGTCGAGGCTACTGATTGGGTTATTTCTCAATTAACAGGGTCACTAGTTAGAAATAGTTGTACGGCCGGGTATAAGTCGATTTGGCATAAACAAGATGGATATCCTAGTAAAGAGTTTTTTAAGGCCCTTGATCCACGTTTAGAAAATTTAACTGAAACTAAACTCCGTGGAGAAGTGGTACCTTTAGGCACAAGGGCTGGAGAACTAACGAATGAAATGGCGAAGTTAACTGGATTAAAAGAGGGTTTAGCGGTAGCAGTTGGAAATGTTGACGCACATGTTTCGGTACCAGCTATGGGGGTTACTGAGCCTGGCAAAATGGTCATGACAATGGGAACCTCCATTTGCCACTTACTTTTGGGAAATGAAGAAAAAGAAGTTGAAGGAATGTGTGGGGTAGTTGAAGATGGTATTATTCCCGGGTTGTATGGTTACGAAGCGGGGCAATCAGCTGTAGGGGATATTTTTGCTTGGTATGTTAACCAAGCGGTTCCAAATTATGTAGAAAATTTAGCAAAAGAAGAAGGAGTAAATGTTCATCAGTGGTTGGAGTCAAGAGCTACAAAATATAAGCCAGGGGAAATTGGTCTAATTGCACTCGACTGGTGGAATGGTAATCGTTCTGTTTTAGTTGATACAGATTTAAGTGGTGTGATATTAGGAATGACTTTACAGACAAAACCTGAGGAGATTTATCGTGCACTACTTGAATCAACCGCTTTTGGAACACGAAAAATTATCGATTCGTTTACAAAAAATGGTTTAGCAGTCGATGAACTTTATGTTTGTGGTGGTTTACCTCATAAAAATCAACTTTTATTGCAAATATATGCTGATGTAACTAATCGCACAATTAAAATTGCTGATACCGTACAAACTCCTGCATTGGGGGCAGCAATGTTTGGGGCAGTTGCAGCAGGTGCAGATAATGGTGGATTTGACAGCATAATAGAGGCAGCAAAGAAAATGGCACGAATTAAAGAAGAAGTGATTAGGCCAATTCCTGAAAATGTAGCAATATATAATCAATTATACAAAGAATATGTAAAGTTACATGACTATTTTGGTCGTGGAGAAAACGATGTTATGAAGAAACTACGCGATATCCGGAACATTAATAGGGATAAAAATTAAAGTATATATGAGGGGGAATAAATGTGTTAGCAATTAAACCTTATGAATTCTGGTTTGTAACAGGAAGCCAACATCTATATGGTGATGAGGCAATTAAAGAAGTTGAAGAGCATACAAAAGTAATAGTTGATGGATTAAACAAGAACGAAAATTTACAATATAAAATAATATACAAAGCAGTTTTGACGAATTCAATGGATATACGAAAATTGATAATGGAAGCAAATAGGGATGATAATTGTGCAGGAATTATTACATGGATGCATACATTTTCTCCAGCAAAAATGTGGATTTCCGGTCTGAGTGCGCTACAAAAACCACTCTTGCATCTCCATACACAATTTAACAGAGATATTCCTTGGCGAGAAATTGATATGGACTTTATGAATCTAAATCAATCTGCTCATGGTGATCGTGAGTATGGCTTTATCAATACTCGTATGAATATACCCCGCAAAGTAATAGTCGGGCATTGGAATAGTGAAAATGTCATTACAAAAATGTGCAGTTGGATGCAATCCGCTGTTGCAGTTACAGAAGGCACAAACATAAGGGTTGCTCGTTTTGGTGATAACATGCGTAATGTAGCCGTAACAGATGGAGATAAAGTAGAGGCGCAAATTAAATTTGGTTGGACAGTTGATTATTATGGTATAGGTGATTTAGTTGAAGAAATGAATAAGTTTTCTAATGATGATGTAGAAAAGTTGTTTGATGAATATACAGCTTTATATGAAATACCAGATAAAGCTAGACAACCAGGTCCCACGAGAGACGCCATTTTAGAACAAGCGCGAATTGAACTTGGTCTCAAATCATTTTTGTCACATCATAACTATACTGCTTTTACAACGAATTTTGAAGATTTACATGGAATGAAACAGTTACCAGGTTTAGCAGCACAGCGTTTAATGGCTGCTGGTTATGGTTTTGCTGGTGAAGGTGATTGGAGGACTGCTGCTTTATTAAGAATGATGAAAATTATTTCTAATAATCAAGGTACATCATTTATGGAAGATTATACGTATCATTTTGAACCGGGAAATGAGATGATTTTAGGTTCACATATGTTAGAAATTTGTCCAACCATATCAGCAACTAAACCTAAGATTGTAGTTCATCCACTTGGAATTGGTGGAAAAGCGGATCCAGCTCGTCTTGTATTTAATGGGGACAGTGGTTCTGCTGTAGTTGCTTCACTTGTAGAACTTGGAGGTAGATATCGACTTATTGTAAATGAGGTGAAAGCGGAACAACCATTAGAAGAAACTCCGCAATTACCTGTTGCAAAGGTATTATGGAAACCGGAACCATCTTTAAATGAAGCGACAGAATCTTGGATTTATGCTGGAGGTGCACATCATACAGTATTCTCATTCCATGTAACAACTGAACAATTATATGATTTTGCTGACATGACAAAGATAGAATGTATCATTATTGATAAGGAAACGAATTTGAGGCAAATAAGGCAAGAATTAATGTTATCTGAAGCTGTTTGGAATTAGGTTTTTGCGAAACACACAAATGTATTTGACTATCCCCTTATTTCTGTACAATATAAAGATGAAATATAAAAATGGATATATTAGATCATAATATGTTATGCTTAACTTATACGAATAAGCTGTAAATGATATGAATAGAGGTTATTTTTTATGACAACTAAGTATAACATGGTAAAACAAGCAGTAAAATCTAGAATATTAAATGGGACATATACACCACACCAGAAAATCAGTTCAGAGAGTGAATTAATGAAGGAATTTGGGGTTAGTCGACACACTGTTAGATTGGCGATAGGTGATTTAGTTACAAAAGGTTGGTTATATCGTGAGCAAGGGTCTGGAACATTTTGCGCTGATAGAAGCACGCAAGGATATAATAAAAAACAAAATCAACAAAAAAACATCGCCATAGTAACGACTTATATTGCAGATTACATTTTTCCATCTATTATAAGGGGTGCTGAAGCAAAATTAAGTGAAAACGGATACCAAGTAAGTATATTTAGCACCAATAACAATCATGAAAATGAACGTATGATATTAGAAAAAATTCTTTCTCAAAAATTTGATGGTGTTATTGTTGAGCCAACAAAAAGTGCATTTTCAAATCCAAATTTAACTTATTATTTAAACTTGGAACGAACTGAGATTCCTTATATAATGATAAACGCATTATATGATGAGCTTGAACCTATAAGTATTATGATGGATGACGAAAAAGGTGGATATTTACAAACGGATCATTTAATAAAGCTAGGACATAAAAATATTATGGGTTTTTTTAAAACAGATGATAATCAAGGAACCCAACGAATGAAAGGATATTTGAAGGCACATCGTCAAAATAATCTTACAATTAATCCTTCATATCTTATCACATACGAAACTGAAAACAAGGATACTAAGCCTGGGGAAGAGCTAGAGAAAATCTTAATGAATAAAAATAATCCTATAACTGGAATTGTTTGTTATAATGATGAACTCGCTATGCAACTTCTCGAAGTATTAAGAATAAAAAAAATACAGATCCCTGATGAGATATCTATTGTAGGATATGATGATTCCTTTTTAGCGGAAATTTCAGAGGTAAAACTTACTACGATTATCCATCCAAAAATAGAAATGGGAAAAGAAGCGGCAAATTTAATTATTGATTTGATTGAAAATAAAAATAAGAAAGGGAATGGATTGGAACATCAATCAAAAGTATATGAACCCGAACTTATTATTAGAAACTCAACGAAAACTCTAATGTAAAGATTTCGGTATAGAATAATTTTTATTAAAATATCTAATAAAGTATTTGGAAATGTAAGTACTAGTTACATCGATAATTCACAGAGTGATGCTAAGGTAAATTGTTTTTCGATAGATTGCTAATTAGAATTTTTTTTGGAATAGTAAATTGCTTTATGGATTAATATGAACATTTAGAATTAGTATGGTTAAAGAAAGCTGTTTAAGTAAATAAGTATGTTATTGGTAGAAAGCTGAATATAGTATGATGTAAAATTAGATGAGAAGACACTCTATAAATAAAAGAGGTCTTCTCATCTTAATATTATAAATTTTAGCGAATAGAAATCCTCATTTCTCATTAGATGAATGCCAATTTTAACTCCATGAGAATAACATTATTCAGGCATTTTATTGTTCTAATACCACCCCATTTTCGTATTTTAAAAAGCTTACTAAAGTATTTTGTAACGATAAGCAAAATTTACAAATAGATATATGCTCAATTGAAAATATATTAATTAATATTTCTTTGTGCAAAATATCTATTTTGTTTATCCCAAACAAATACTTTACAAAAGTGATAAAAATTTGAATAATTGAATTTCCAAAATTATTCAAATTTCCTATTGCAAATCTATTATTTTTATCTTATAATAGATGTACGTACAAGATAAGATGATTAATTTACTTGTCGTACGAACAATTTAGTTATGGTAGAGATTGCTCTTAATTTTTTCAAGCATATGTAAACGTTATCTTTTAGTGCTTTACAAGAACTACTGTAACTATGTAAAATTTTATAAGGGGGAAAAATAATGAAGAGGTTTAGTTGGATTCTTGCAGTTATGTTTTTTGTATTCGTTTTAGCAGCATGTGGTGGTAATGGTGCTGAAAGCTCAGGTGAATCCAATGCTTCAAGTAATGAAGAGGGTCAAAATGAAGAAGTGGCTGATGAAGGAAGTGGTGAAGAGAAATTCGTGGGCATTGCAATGCCGACAAAATCTTCTGAAAGATGGGTTAAAGATGGAGAGAATATGCAGAAAGAATTTGAGGATTTAGGATATAAAGTAGATCTTCAATATGCAGAAGATGTAGTTGAAAATCAGGTTTCCCAAATAGAAAATATGATCACAAAAGGAGTAGACATACTTGTTATTGCTTCTATAGATGGTGAAGCACTAACAGAAGTGTTAAATCAGGCGGAAAATCAAGACATCCCTGTAATTGCATATGATCGTTTAATTATGAATAGTGATCACGTTAGTTATTATGCAACATTCGATAACTTTGAAGTAGGTGTTCTACAGGGAGAATACATTGAAGAAAAATTGGGCTTAGCAGATTCTGATGATACTTATAATATTGAATTATTTGCTGGTTCACCAGATGATAATAATGCATACTTCTTCTGGGATGGTGCAATGTCAATTCTCCAGCCTTACATTGATGAAGGAAAGTTAATTGTCCAGAGTGGACAAACTGATTTTGAACAAGGTGCCACATTAAGATGGGATGGTGGCTTAGCTCAAGAACGTATGGATAATTTACTAAGTGCACATTACTCTAGTGAAAAAATTGACGTAGTTTATTCTCCCTTTGATGGTATAAGTCGTGGAGTTATATCATCTTTAAAAGCAGTAGGTTATGGAACAGATGATAATCCAATGCCAATTGTAACAGGTCAAGATGCGGAACTTTCATCGATTAAGTCTATTATTGCTGGCGAACAAACTCAAACAATATTTAAAGATACTCGCGAATTAGCAAAAAAGTCAGTGGATATGGCTGTGTCAGTGTTGCAAGGTGAAGAACCAGAAATTAATGATACAGAAACATATGACAATGGTGTTAAAGTTGTACCATCTTATTTACTTGTTCCGGTAAATGTGGATATTGACAATTATAAGGAAGCGCTAGTCGATACAGGATATTACACAGAAGAAGAATTAGAGTAATGAACTGGGAGATGATTTGGCAAGCATTTTATCGCTGAATCATCTCCTTCTTTAAAAGGACGTGATTGTAAATTGAACAAAGTTGTTTTGGAAATGAAACATATTACAAAATCATTTCCTGGGGTCAAGGCCCTTGATAATGTTAATTTTAGAGTTAATAGTGGTGAAATTCATGCTTTAGTAGGAGAAAATGGTGCTGGCAAATCAACACTTATGAAAGTATTAAGTGGAGTTCATCCTTACGGAACTTATACAGGGGATATTATTTATGAAAATAACCTATGTGAATTTAAAAATATTAATGACAGTGAACAATTAGGAATTGTTATTATCCACCAAGAGTTAGCGCTCATTCCTGAACTTTCCATAGCTGAAAATATATTTTTAGGGAATGAACAGCAAAATAAAGGTATTATCGATTGGAGCAAAACAATAATTGAAACGAGAGATTTACTTAAAAAGGTTGGTTTAAATGTAGATCCTCAGGAAAAAATTCAAAATTTAGGAGTAGGAAAACAACAATTAGTAGAAATAGCAAAAGCTCTTTCTAAAAAGGTAAAATTGTTAATACTCGATGAACCAACCGCTGCATTAAATGAGGAAGACAGTGAAAATCTGTTAAATCTAATGCTTGAATTTAAAAAGCAAGGTATAACCTCTATATTAATTTCTCATAAGTTAAAAGAAGTCTTGAAAGTATCTGATAGTATAACAATTTTACGTGATGGTGAAACAATTGATACATACAAAGTAAAGGAAAACAATATCACAGAAAACAAAATTATTAAAGATATGGTTGGTCGGGAACTATCTAATTTATTCCCTGATCGAAATTATAATATTAAAGACAACGTAGTTTTTGAAATTAAAAACTGGTCTGCTTATCATCCTGTTGATACAGAAAGACAGATTTTATATGATGTTAATTTACACGTAAAAGAAGGTGAAATTACAGGAATTGCTGGTCTAATAGGTGCTGGTAGGACTGAATTAGCAATGAGTGTTTTTGGTAAAACTTATGGTAAAAAAATATCCGGACAACTTTTTAAGAACGGTAAAGAAGTAATTTTTAATGATGTTGCCCAAGCAATTGAACATGGAGTTGTTTACGTATCTGAAGATCGTCAGGAGTATGGAGTTATTCTTATTGATAGTGTTAAACAAAATCTTACATTAGCAAATCTGAATGAAATTTCAAATAAAAGAATAATAGATTCGAATCGAGAGGTTTTAGTAGCTGAATCACTTAGAGAAAGAATGAATATTAGAACACCATCTATAGAACAACAAGTAATGAATCTAAGTGGGGGAAATCAACAGAAGGTAGTTTTAGGTAAATGGATTTTCGCTGAACCAGACGTGTTAATTTTAGATGAACCAACAAGAGGGATAGATGTAGGTGCAAAATATGAGATATATAAAATAATAAATGAACTTGCAGAAAGAGGTAAAAGCATAATATTGATTTCATCAGAATTGCCGGAATTACTCGGAATGTGTGACCGAATTTATACGCTTAGTGAAGGTAAGATTACAGCTAATATTCCAATAAATCAGGCGAATCAAGAAACGTTAATGAGATATATGACACAGGACAGGGGGTCGTAATAGTGGAAGAAGTATTAAATTTTGTAAGAAATAATATTAGAAGATTCGGTATGATTATTGCTTTATTCGGTATTACCATTTTATTCCAAATACTTACAGATGGAATTATTTTAACTCCGTTAAATGTGACTAATATAATTATGCAAAACAGTTATATCATTATTTTAGGTATAGGTATGATGCTAGTCATCATTACAGGTGAAATAGATTTATCTGTTGGATCTGTAGCTGCATTTACGGGGGCAGTTGCAGGAGTTTTACTAGTAAGTTACGACTTACCGGTATTTGTAGGCATTATATTATGCTTGATATTAGGAGCAATTATTGGAGCTTGGCAAGGATTTTGGGTTGCATATGTAAACATACCTTCATTTATAGTTACTTTAGCAGGTATGTTAATTTTTAGAGGACTTACATTAGTTGTTTTACAAGGTCAAACAATAGCACCATTCCCAGATTCATTTAGAAGTATGAGTTCTGCGTTTGTTCCAGATATTTTTGGTGGTGGGGACTTACAATTATTCACGATACTAATTAGTATAATAATTTCAATCATTTTTGTCTTTAATGAGTTAAAAATCCGTAGAAACGATATTAAATATAATTTTCCCACTTTGTCAATCCCAATGTTTATAGCGAAACTTATTTTGATTTTAGCTTTTTTAAATGCTTTTACATACATACTAGCATTATATGAGGGTATTCCTTATGTATTAATTATATTATTTGTACTTGTTATTGGCTATACATACTTAATGGAGAAAACGGTACCCGGTAGACATATTTATGCTGTTGGTGGTAATGTAAATGCAGCACATCTTTCTGGAGTAAAAACTAAAAAGATGAAGTTTATGGTTTTTATAAACATGGGTGTTTTATCAGCATTGGCTGGTTTGATTTTTGCCGGTAGATTAAATGCAGCAACACCTCAAGCTGGTACTTTATTTGAACTTGATGCTATTGCAGCAGCAATTATTGGAGGTGCTTCATTCACAGGAGGAGTTGGAACGGTATTTGGTGCTGTGATTGGTGCATTAGTAATGGGTGTACTTAACAATGGAATGTCTTTAATGGGTATTGGTATTGATTGGCAACAAGCAATAAAAGGAATTGTATTACTTGCAGCTGTTGCATTTGATGTGTTAAATAGAAATAAATAA
>Ga0209487_1003844_pt1 | contig 11697 bp, 9 predicted proteins | sample Poulit2012_FD_187524 | JGI IMG/M metagenome (GOLD analysis project Ga0209487, IMG submission 187524) | Agricultural soil microbial communities from Georgia to study Nitrogen management - Poultry litter 2012 (SPAdes) (version 2) | ecosystem: Environmental > Terrestrial > Soil > Agricultural land... | reverse complement strand
CGCGCCTGGAGGGACTCGAACCCCCAACCTCCTGATCCGTAGTCAGGTGCTCTATCCATTAAGCTACAGGCGCCGGTTGAACCGCATTTGAGCCTACCTTCTTCTCGGCGTGAATACAAAACTTCTCGGCGACAAGGCCGCCATGGTGCTCGTCACACTCACCGAAAGCGCCTCTCGGTTCTCGCAGCATCCTCCCACGGTATGACGCCGGCGTACCCGCAGGGAAGGGCACGGGCGTAGTCAAAAGCATCCGCTCAGGGGATGTGAGGCCGCGTGCTCAGGCGCGAAAGTGGAACCATGACATCCTCACTCATCGCCGAACAACTCACCAAGGTCTACCCCGGTGGCGCCGGAACTCAGGCCCTCGCCGGGGTCAGCCTCACGATCAACTCCGGAGACAGCCTCGCCATCATGGGCCCCTCCGGCTCGGGCAAGACCACCCTGCTGCACTGCCTCGCCGGGATCATCACTCCCACTTCTGGCCGGGTGAACTGGCGCGGGCGCGCCATCTCAGCGCTTTCCGACGCCGAACGCACTCTGCTGCGACGCACCGACTTCGGATTCGTGTTTCAGTCGGGGCAACTGCTCCCGGAACTTCCCGCGGATGAGAACGTCGCCCTCCCGCTCATGCTCGCGGGCACGGCGCGCCAGGAAGCAACCGAGATGGCGCGCAGATGGCTCGCCTACCTCGGCCTGCAGGGCATGGAGAACCGCCGGCCCGGGGAACTCTCCGGTGGGCAAGCGCAACGCGTCGCCATCGCCCGGGCGCTCGTCACCGCCCCGGGTGTGATCTTTGCCGATGAGCCCACCGGCGCGCTCGATCAGCAGACGGGCGCGGAAGTGCTCGGGGTCCTCACGCACTCGGCCAAAGCAACCGGCGCCGCCCTCGTCGTCGTCACCCACGATCCGGGGGTTGCGTCCCAGTGCGCGCACGTGATTCACATGCGCGACGGCCGCATTGTGCCCGGCGGCCCCACGCCAGCCGCGGCTACTTCGACAACCTCCGGCGGGCGAATCACACAGGAGACCATTCGATGAACACCTTCCAATTGTGGTCGTTGTTGCGCAAACGCAGCGCCGGGCGCAGCGACCCTCAGAAACTCACCAGTTTCCTCGCCGTCATCGCCTTCGCGGTCACCACGGCCGTCACCCTCATCGTGCTCGGGGGATGGAACGCTTTCGCCGTCCGCGGCGAGAACGCCACCGGCGACGAAGCGCTCTACCCCGCCCTCGCGGCGACGGCGAGCGCGCTCCTACTCATCCCCCTCTCAACCCTGGGAGCCGCGGCGGCGCGCCTGGCGATGGCCCGCCGGGACGAGCGGCTGGCGGCGCTCCGTCTCGCCGGGGCCACCACCCGGCAAGTCTCAGCCCTCACCCTCTTCGAAGCATGCAGTCAGGCCCTGCTCGGCGCCCTCATCGGCGTGGCTGGTTACTTCGGCCTCATCCCGATCGTCCAACTCGTCGTGTTCCAACAACGCCCGTTCTCCTACGCCGAGCTCCTCCTCCCCTGGTGGGCGCTGCCCCTCGCCGCCGTGGGCGTCGTCGCGGTTGCCGCGGTCTCGGCCGGATCGAGCCTTCGGAAAGTCTCCATCAGCCCCCTCGGGGTCGCCGCCCGGGTTCGGCCCTCCCCGTTGCACTGGTCGCGGTTAGTACCCCTAGCAGTCGTGGTCGTCGCCTTCATCGCCGCGTTCAACAGCGGGCAGGCCGACACCGCCATCCTCGCGGCGTTCCTCGTGGGCGGGCTCGCCCTCCTCAACCTCGTGGGCCCACTCGTGATCATGCTCATCGGCCACATCTGGGCCTCGAGGGCCGCAACCGCCGAATCCCTCATCGGGGCGCGCCGCCTCATCGACAACCCGAAGAACGCGTGGCGCAGCGTCGGCGGGGTCGGGCTCGCGACCTTCATCGCTGGGATGGCCGCCGTCATGGCCGCGTTCGGCACGCCCGGGGATCCCGATCCCTATCTCGCGGACATGGGTAAAGGGGGAATTCTCACGCTCGTCATCGCCGCGGTCGTCGCCGCTGTTTCCACCGGCGTGATGCAGGCGGGCCGGGTCATCGATCAGCGGAATGAGTACCGCACCCTCGCCCTGGCCGGGATGGACATGAAACTGATGAACAAGGCGCGGATGAAAGAGACCCGGGTGCCGCTCTTCGCCGCGGTCGGCCTCGCGGCAGGGGTGACGATGTTCTTCATCGTGCCGGTGCTCTCGATGACGATTTTCACGTTCCCGGCCGTGCTCATCCAATACGCGCTCTCGATCATCGGAGCGGTGGCCTTAGTACTGGCAGGAGCAGCGGCGTCGTCGAGAGTGCTGAAAACGGTGCTCGCGTAGGCGGCGAACCGGGCCCAGGATCCCGGTTCGGATGGGAGCGGGGGCCGTTTGCCGTAACTATTGCGGCAGACGGCCCCCACTTCTGCGCATGCGGCACGACTGGGTGCGATTTGCTGCGCCTATTGCAGCAAAGGAGCCCCAGTTGGGACCTCGGGCCGGGGCACCCGGCGCCCGGCACGTGAACGGGAGGTTTAGGCGCTGGGTACGCCCACGGCATCGGGGCGGGCACCGAGTCGCTGGGCGAGCCACGCGCAAATCATCAACTGCAGTTGGTGGAAGATGATCAGCGGCACGACGATCGGGCCCACGACCGCGGCGGAGAAGAGCACATTCGCCATCGGCAGCCCCGTGGCCATCGATTTCTTCGAGCCGCACATGAGGAGCGCGATGCGGTCGCCGACGTCGAGGCGGATGAGTTTCCCGCCCCACCAGGTGAGTGCGAGGACGACGGCGACGAGGATCACCGAGATCACGCCGACGCCTACGAGCATCCACCCCGAGACGGTGCTCCACACTCCCGCGTCGGTGGCACTCACGACGGAGACGAACACGACGGCGAGGATCGTTCCCTTATCCCACAGTCCGGTGAGTTTCTTGTGCCGGCGCACCCAGTCGCCCGTCCAGCGCTGGAAGACCTGCCCGATGATGAAGGGGAGCAGGAGCAGGATGAGGATGTCGCGGATGTTCGTCCAGCCCATGGAGCCGGACGCGCCCATGAGCCAGAGCACGAGCAGTGGGGTGGCGATCATGCCGATGAGGTTGGAAACGGTGGCGGCGGTGATCGCGCCGGCGATGTTGCCGCGGGCCACGGAGACGAACGCGATCGAGGATTGCACCGTGGAGGGCAGCAGCGTGACGTAGAGCAGGCCCGCCGCGAGGGTCGCCCCGAGGAAGGGGGTGGTGAGGAACTGCGTGAGCAGGCCGAGCGCGGGGAACACGAGGAAGGTCGCCGCGATGATCGCCCCCTGCAGCCGGAAGTTCTTCATCCCGTCGATGACCTCACCGGTGGACAGGCGCGAACCGTAGAGGAGGAAGAGGATGAAGATCCCAACGTTGGAAACCTGCGTGATCGGGCCGATGGCGTCGTGCGGAATCGGGAGGACGAGGCCAAGGATCATCATCACGATGATCCCGATCATGAACGGATCAGCGATTCTTTTCAGAGCACTCACTGCCCGTACGCTACCTGCTTTGCGCTGCTTCTCTCCACCGCGCCTCCCGGAGCGTGCCGGTTCGCTGCCCCGAGCCGAGCCAAGCGCCCCGCGGGGGCCGGCTCGCGCGCTCACGCCCCGGGCGGCGACCCAGGCAGCGACCCGGACTTCAGCTCCCGCAACCAATGACTCACTTCGGCGGCGACGGCGCGGGCGAGGTCGCGGGGAGTGTCGTTGTCGAACTCGGCGATGATGTGGCGCACCACCCCGGCCCGCCTGAGGTCGAGGGAGGAGACCTGCTGTTGCTCGGCGATCTCGGCGGCGGCGTCGGCGTTGCCGTACATGATCGCGCTCGCGCCCTCGGGCGGCAGCGGCGAGAGCCAACTGTGTTGGGCGGCGACGGTGACGTCGGCGGGTAGCAGCGCGAGCGCTCCCCCACCCGTACCCGGACCAAGGAGAACCGAGACGCTGGGGACGGTCAGGGTCGACATGGTCGCGATGCACCGGGCGATCTCCCCCGCCATCGCCCCTTCTTCGGCGTTCGCCGAGAGTTCTGCCCCGGGGGTGTCGATGACGGTGACGAGGGGCAGACTGAGTTCTTCGGCGAGTTTCATCCCGCGCCGGGCCTCCCGGAGCGCGGCCGGCCCCATGGGCGCCTCGGGGGTCTGGGCGATCTTGTCTTGCCCGACGACGACGCACGGCACGCCGTCGAGACGCGCGAGCGCGACGAGTATCGCGGTGTCGCGTTCGCCTTCGCCGGTTCCCTGCAGCCGCAGCGTGATGTCGCTGGCGAGACGCAGGATGTCGCGTACGCCCGCGCGTTTCCCCGAGCGGGTGCGGGAGATGCTGTCCCACACGTCGTCGTCGAGCGTGCCCAGGTCGATCTTCAGGCGGCGCTCGATGCGGGGTTCGATCATCGGGTCGCAGAAGAGTTTCAGCGCATCGTCGAAGACCGCTGGCAGCTGTTTCATCGGCACGACCGCGTCGATGATTCCGCGGGCGGCGAGGTTCTCGCTCGTCTGCACCCCCGTGGGGAACGGTTCGCCGGTGACGACTTCGTAGACCTTCGGCCCGAGGAAGCCGACGAGGGCGTCGGGTTCGGCGACGGTCACGTGCCCGAGTGATCCCCAGGACGCGAACACGCCGCCGGTGGTCGGGTGCCGCAGGTGCACGAGGTAGGGCACGCCGGCGGCCCGGTGGTCCATGATCGCGCGAGAAATGTCGATCATCTTGACGAACGCGGGCGTTCCCTCCTGCATCCGAGTGCCGCCGGAGGCGGTGGAGGCGACGAGCGGAACGCGCTCCGCGGTGGCGCGCCGAACGGCCCTCTCGATCCGGTTCGCGGCGTCGCGGCCGATGGAACCGGCCAAGAATCGGAACTCCCCGACGATGAAAGCGACCCGTCGCCCGTGCACGGTGCCCTGCCCGGTGAGCACCGATTCGTCGCAGCCGCTGCGCTCCCGGGCCCTGCGCAGTTCTTCCTGGTACTGCGGCGAATAGCCCGAGATGTCGATCGGTTCGTCCCAGGATTCCACGGAGCCGTCGTCGAAGAACTCCTCGATGAGTTCCCGCGCTGCCAGCCACCTCGTGCTCACCCCTCAGCCCGCCCGGCCGCGGTCCCGCGTGCGCTGGGCGAGGGCCGCGAGCGCCTTGGGGAAGATGTTTGCCGGCGGCGTGACCAATCCCGCGCCCACCTGGCCGGTACCGGCCACCGCCCCGGCCATGCCGGTGTTGATCTGCGGCAGGATCGAGGTGCGGCAGACCTTGGTGACGTCGATCCCCGTGGGCGCACCCATGAAGTCGAGGACGGGTATCGACCAGCGATCATTGCTCCCGAGCGTGATCTCGTTCATCCGCCGGGTCGTCGCGAGGGCGTCGGGAACCGTTCCGCCGACGAACCGCACGATCGCCGGCGCGGTCGCCATCGCGAACCCGCCGATTCCCGCGGTCTCCGTGATCGCCGAATCGCCGATGTCCGGGTTGGCGTCTTCGGGCCCGTAGTCCCCCAGGAAGAGTCCCTCGGCGATCTGGGCGGGGCCGGTGAACCACTCGTCCCCCGTACCGGCGGTCTGGATACCGAACTCGGTTCCGTTCCGCGCCATCGCGACCACCATCGTGGACCCCTCGATGTTGCGCGCCGCGTCGAGGGCGAGTTTGCACGCGGGCATCGCGAGGTTGAGGAAGAAGTGGTCGTTGCCGCCGATGAAGGAGAACACTCGGGCGACGTCGGCGGAGTCGAGTCCGGATTGCACGAGCGCCGGCGCGAGATCACGCAGGACCATGAGCGTCCCGGCGCGGTTGCGGTTGTGCGCTTCATCCCCCATCTGCAGCATCTGCCCGAGGATCGAGGTGACGTTGATCGGTTCGGAGCCGCGGGTCGCCGCGGCGAGCGCCGGCCCCAACACCTCGGACATCCACCGCAAGCGCTCCAGCACCTCTGGGGCGTACGCCCCGTACCGCAACACCTTCCCGAGCCCTTCGTTCAAGCTGCAGTAGGTGCGGCGGCCGTCGGTCGGGTCTTCGATCACCCACATCCACATCGACGGCGATACCACCCCCGCCATCGGCCCCACCGCCGAGCGGTGGTGGCAGGGCTCCAGGGTGACGTTCGAGCCGGAGGCGAACAGAGCCTCGGCATCCTCGGGATCCTCAACGAGCCCCTCGAGTGCCGCGGCCCCCAGGAGCGCGCCGCGCATCGGGCCGGAGGCGTTCTCCCACGACAGCGGCGGGCCGGCGTGGAGGAACTCTCCCTTCTGGAGCCCGAGCACTTCGCTCGCCGGTGCGACGTCGACGAGGTTGCCCTGCACCCCGAGATAAGCGGCGAGGGCCTTCTCGTTGGCCTCCACCCGCAGCGGATCCATCGCGACGGTCGCGAGGTCGGCTTCGGTGCCGGCCATGGGCGGGCGCCAGTCCACCCGCGTCACATCGACCGCCTGGTGATCGAGAGCGTCGGCGAAGATGCTCACTCCGGTGGAGACGACGCCGCTAGATGCGTCAAATGTTGAGGTCATCAGACACCTTCAATCAGTGAAATCGCCCGGCGGGTCGCCTGAGCGTTGGACAGGTGGACTTCCGCGCCCGCATCGGCGAGCGCCCGAGCTTGGCGGTCGAGGCCCTGGGGGTCCCCGGAGGTTCCGATACAGGAGACGACGATCGCCAGTTCGCGCCCGCCCTCACGCGCCGCGCTGATCGCCTCGCGGATCGCCGGGGCGATCGTGGCGGCGGGATCGGCGTCGGCCCCACGACCGAGCACCACGTCGAGCAGCACGCACCCGACCTCGGGATCGGCGCTCACCCTCCGCAGGTGCTGCAAGCGGATCGTGGGTTCGATCATCGGGTGCGGGCGACCTTGGGTCATTTCATCGGAGCCGAAATCGATCATCACCGTGCCGCCCGCGTCCAGTGAAGAATCAAGCCGCCGGTCCTCGTTGAGGGGGATGTTGCTCCACACCGGCCCGAGCGCGGATCGTGCGAGAAGCATCGATTCGTCGCATAGGGTTCCCCCGGCGAACAGTCCGCGCAGGCGGCCACCCCTGCCCCCGCTCGCCTCTCCCCACACCGGCCACTGCCCCGCCTCGCGCCCGAGCGCCGCGACGATTCTCTCTGCTGCCTGCGTCAGATCGGGCTGCCCGTCGCCAAGTAGCGCGAACTCAACAGGAGTGGAGAGGGATTCTGCGTATTTCTGCAGGTCCTTCGCCACCTCCTTCGCAGGCGGCTTTGAGACGACGACGATGAGTTCGGTGTCCGGGTCCTCATCGAGGCGGCGCATCGCGTGCAACGTGGAGGTGCCGCGCACGCCCGCGCTGAGGTCGCGCCCGCCGACTCCGAGGGCAGCGCTCACCCCCACCTCCGCGTAGTCCAGCAGTGCGAGCAACTGCTGGCACCCGGTGCCCGATGCGGCGACGATGCCGACCGGGCCGGGGCGCACCGTGTTGGCGAAGCCGAGGCCGACTCCCTCCACGACCGCGGTTCCGCAATCGGGACCCATCACGAGCAGGTCTTGCTTGGCGGCATAGTTCTTTAACGCGACTTCTTCCGCCAGGGGAACGTTATCGGAGAAGATCATCACGTCCTGCCCGGCCTCGAGAGCATCCATCGCTTCAACTGTTGCCGATGGGCCCGGCACGGAGACGAGCGCCAATCCCGCCCGGGTGATGCTCAAGCCCCGGCCGGTGGTACGCGGCGGTTCGGCAACTTCTCCGGCGGCGCCGCTGGGTTGCCGGCGCGAGGCCTCGATCGCCCGATCGACCGCGGCGAGGGCCGCCTCGATCCGGTCGCTCGAGGTGAGGCGCAGGGCGACGATCATGTCGTTCCCGGTCGCTTCTGGCACGGAGAACCCCATGCCTTGGATCACGTCAATGTTGAGCTCGGTGGCCATCGCGACCTGCGCGGCGAGCACTCCGTCGATGCGTGCCACGTCTTTGCTCACCTGCAGCAACGCAACGGAATCGGCGTACGCGCCCGAGCGCAGCTCCACGTGTTCAACCGGGTCGGCAGAAACTGTCATGAACAACTCCTCGTAGTGATGTGGGTAAGGCCTAGGTGGAGTCCGAGCAGCATGCCCGCCCCCGAGGTGTGCCCGATGGCGCACAGGTCCGAAACGCTCGCGGTGAGTCGATCCGAGCCCGTTGAAAGGTCAGCAACAACCCGCGCGAAGGCGGGCAGCACGTCACCTGCCCCGGCCCGGCGCAATAGGGTTGCGGACAAGGGCGTGGTTCGTGCGGGCGCGAGCTCCAGGGCGCGCTCTCGAAGGTCGCGGGCTCCCGGGGCGCCCGCGGCGAGCAGCGTGGCGAGCAGTCCGCAGACGACGTCATCACCGAAGGGCGTGAGTCCCGTGCCCTTGCCAAGCACGGATGGAAGCGCCGCGACGGGGTCGCCCGCGAGCCCGGTGAGGTCCTGCTCGCTGAGCTCCTCGCAGGCGGGCACGCCCCGCAGCTCGGTGAGTCGGGTGCGCATCTGGGGCGCTGCGGCCGCAGCGAAGGGGCGCATGTGGAAATTGAGGTAGCGCCCGACCCGGATCTCCGCGCCGGCGAAGCGCGCGGCGCCGGCTCCGAGCGAAATCCCCTCCCCGACCGGGGGAAGCCGCTCGCCATCGAAGAGATCCTCCAGCCGCTCCACGCGGGTGGCAACCGCGCAGGGGATGGAGGTCGCGTGCCGAGAAGTCACTCCGATGACGTCGTCGGCGGAGGTGAAATAGAGGGCGTCGCTTCCCGCGTGGACGATGCGCCCCTCATGCGGCGCGGCGTTGAGTCGATCCCCAACCCACGCGGGAACGGCTCCGGTGACGACCGTCCGAGACAGTACGGCATCCATGGCACCCCCAACGAGTGAGTAGTCTGTTTCCTGACCCTATGGCGTTCCTCACAGGGCGGTGATGGCACAAGCTGCCAAAGATGGCATCGTTCCTCCACAAAACTCGCGCGTGCGGGGTTACCCGCGCTCCACCTCGTCCAGCCACGCGCGAATGGCGGCATTGTGTTGCCCGAGCCTCGGAGGCGCCGTCACTTCCGCGCGCGCACCGCCGAAGGGGTTGTCATCGAATCTGATCACGGGCCCGGGGAGCTGCAGGGTTCCCTTCGTTTCGTGGTCCACCTCCACGAGGAGTCCTTGCGAGCGCACCTGCTCCCATTCGTAGACCTCTTGCAGGTCCCGGACCTTGCCCGCGGGCACCCCCGCCTCCTCGAGTACGCGCAGCCAGTGTTCGGCGGGTTCTTCCGCGAAAATGGCATTGATCGCCTGAACGAGTTCGCCGTGGTGGTCGACCCGGTTCCCGTTCGTTGCGAAGCGGGGCTCATCGGGGTCGATGCCGATCGCTCCCGCGAAGCGCCTCCAGAGCGCCTCGGACCCACACGAGAGCTGGATCGGCGTGGTCGCGGTGTAGAACAGCCCGTAGGGCGCGATGGATGGGTGGTGCGATCCGGATAGACCGGGGCGTTCCCCGCCCACCGTCCACCGCGTTCCTTGGAAGGCATGGATGCCGACGATGCTCGCGATGAGCGAGGTGCGAACCACCCGGCCCCGCCCGGTGCGTTCTCGCTCCACGAGGGCCGCGGCCACGCCGTAGGCGCCGTTCATCCCGGCCAGGAGATCCGCGATGGGAACGCCCACCTTGGTGGGTTCATCGATCCCGGTGAGGCTCATCAACCCCGCCTCCCCCTGGGCGATCTGGTCATACCCCGCGCGCTGGGATTCCGGCCCGTCGTGGCCGAACCCGGTGATGGTGAGGATCACGAGCCCCGGGTTGAGCTCGTGGAGTCGTTCGACGCTGAAACCGAGCCGGTCCATCACCCCGACCCGGAAGTTCTCCACCAGCACGTCCGCCTGGCGCACGAGCCGAGCGAGAAGGTCGTTGTCGGCGTCGTCCTTGAGGTTGAGGGTGATGGATTCCTTGTTCCGATTCGCGGACATGAAGTAGGTGGATTCCCGCTCCTGGCCGTCACCGAGGAACGGCGGGCCCCAGCCGCGACTGTCATCGCCGCCGGCCGGGGTCTCCACCTTGATCACCCGGGCGCCCAAGTCGCCCAGCATCATCGCCGCGTGCGGGCCGGCTAGTGCGCGGCTGAGGTCAAGAACGATGGTTCCTGACAACAGCCCCGCCGCGCCGGCGTCGTTGCGATGCCCCGAGCCGTCTACTCGGTTCGGGGCGGGTACCTGATCCGACACGTCAGCTCATATCGACGATCGCGGCAACGGGACCGCCGCCCTCGGGGCCCTGGTGCGCCGCAGAGACGGACACGAAGACCGCCGGGTCGCCGGTCACCGCCGAGGCGACCCCGCCGACCGCGGCCTTGATCTGCCGGTGCCAGTGGACGTCGGAATCATCGAGCATCGCGTTGCGCCGCCCGCGGACGTTGCCTTCCTGGCTCGCTTCACATTTAAGGAAGACGTTCACGAGCCGGTCGCCGAGGTCCGAGGTGTGCGGCCGCTCGGGAAGGTCGACTCCTGCGTCTCGGATCGCTTCCCAGATCCCATCGGAATCGATGGCGTCCTTCATCACCGAGTGCCCGATGCGGTACTTCCCACCGATGCCACGCACATTTCCGACGACGACGACCTGCGCCTGGTCGAGTTCCACCCCGGAGGAGCAGGAGGCGACGGAGGAGTACAGGTCGCGGTTGCTCAGGACGTCGGCGTCCTCTGGCATGTCGATCTCACCGAGAGCGACGGCGATTCCCAGCCCGGTGACACCGTTGGACAGGTCCATGGACTCGAGGGTGTTTTCCGTCCATACCTTCTCACCGCGGCTCTTGGCGTCCCGGATCGTGTGGATCGTCAGCAGCGGTGTTTTCGTTTGTACGTAGTGCACGTCGGCCGGGTCGGTGATGCCGGCTTCGGCCATCGCGGCCTTCACGGCGTCCGCGACCTTGGAGATCATCGCTCGGAAGCCGATCTCCTCCGGCAGGATCGGCTCACTCATGGCGAAGCCGACGCTGAGGCGCGGTTCATCGGTCTGCACGGTCTTGTCTTCCGGCAGGGTCGCGAAGATCGTTGCGTGAGGACTGATCACCCCGTCGGTACCTCCGGACCAGACGATCGGGATCTGCCGGACCTCCTCCATCGAGCGGGACCCCTTTTCGGCGATCACTTCCCGGAAGGCGCGGTCGGCGATGATCCGCGTGTAGTCGTTCACCCCGCCGTTACCTTCGGTCTTGCCGATGATGGCGATGATCCGATCAGCTTCGAACACGCCGTCGTCGATGAGCCGGGCGAGTTCGCTCGCGTCGGCGACCGAGTGGATGGGTACCTTGCGAACCTCGATTGCAGGTGGCATGGATTGATCCTTTCTGATTAGCGAACAACAGCTTCTGGTTGGGGCATCACGCGGGTTCCGGCGTCGGCGTTGACCGCGTGGGCGATCTTCTCCAGGGAGGTGATCACGCCGATCCCTGAGCCGGCGGCGGCGAATCGCGTGATCGCCTCCACCTTCGGCCCCATGGATCCGGCCGCGAAATTTTGTTCGGCGGCAATCCTGCGCATCTCCTCCACCCGGACGCGGCCGACCGGGCGCGGGGTTCCCGTTCCGAAACCGGTGACGACGGCCTCGACGTCCGTGGCGATGATGAGCAGGTCGGCCTGGAGTTGACGGGCGAGGAGTGAGGCCGTTAAGTCTTTGTCGATGACCGCCTCGATTCCCCGCAGTTCCCCAGTTTCGGTGCGGATCGTGGGGATCCCCCCGCCGCCGGAGCACACGACGAGGTAACCGGCAGACA
>Ga0209487_1003842_pt1 | contig 11700 bp, 9 predicted proteins | sample Poulit2012_FD_187524 | JGI IMG/M metagenome (GOLD analysis project Ga0209487, IMG submission 187524) | Agricultural soil microbial communities from Georgia to study Nitrogen management - Poultry litter 2012 (SPAdes) (version 2) | ecosystem: Environmental > Terrestrial > Soil > Agricultural land... | reverse complement strand
ATAAGATGGAACTTTTGTTTTAATGCTAAACGGCTATTTTTCCCCGCCAAATCAAGTAGATGTTTTTTCTCTCCGCGTTGTGGGGTATGAACCGTCGTGTTTAATTCTGTTGCTAATAATTCACGGTCAATCCCTGCTGGCACATATACGACTTTCGGAATGATATTATTTTTGTTTTGATAATATTGTAATATATATTTTAATAATTCTTCATTTTCGTCATTTTTAATGGGATACATGGCCACTTCTCGTTTAGTCAACGAAGCCTGCCGCACAAAAAATACCTGAATTGAAATCCAACCACGATCCACATAGAAGTTAAAGAAATCTCGGGAAACAAAATCATTAAATATAATGGACTGTTTTTCTACGGTTTGTTCAATATAGTTAATTTGATTTCTATATTCTGCTGCCGCTTCAAAGTTTAATTCTTTTGAAGCAGTATTCATTTTTTGTCTTAAATCTTGCTTGATTTCTTTTACATTTCCATTTAAGAAAGATTTTATTCGTTTAATTTGAGCTTTGTATTCTTCGACAGACACTTCATGATCACAAGGGCCTATACACTGTCCAATATGATAATGTAAGCATGCCCGCTTTTGGTGCCCGTTACATTTTCTTAAAGGATATATTTTCTGAAGGAGTTGTTGAGTTTGCTGAGCAGCTCCAACATTTGGGTATGGTCCAAAGTAATCTGCCCCATCTTTTTCAACTTCTGAAGTAATTAAAAGTTGCGGATGGCGTTCATTTGTAATCTTTAAATAAGGATAGGTGGTCCCAAATTTAAGTAAAATATTATATTTTGGTTTATGTTTTTGAATTAAGGTAACTTCTAATAGCAAAGCTTCCTTATTTGAATCAGTGACAACATACTCAAAATCCGTAATCTCTTGAACAAGTAAAGCCGTTTTTCCCTCTTTCTTTCCTCTAAAATAAGAGCGAACTCGATTCTTTAAATTTTTAGCTTTACCAATATAAATAATTTCATGGTCACTATTTTTCATAATATAACAACCTGGTAAGTCTGGTAAAAGCTTTAATTTGTTTTCAACTAATTCTTTTGCCATTTGTTCCACCTCCTTTATTTTTTTCCATCCTTAATTGTAACAAAAACCGAACAAAAATTCGAGACAATTGCTTCCATTTAGTTCTCTACCTTTATTTTGAAATGAACAATCAATAATACTTATAAGTGCCAAAGGTTGTTCCGACCAGTTGTTCTATCGCTTTATGTAATTTTGCAAGGTCCTTTGTACTATTTCCCGTTGTATACTTCATTTTTCCATCTATGTTGTACATAACGGTTGCATTTTTAAGGTCTAAAGGCAAAATCCCTTGACTACGTTGTGGCCAAGAAAGAAATTCAAGCTCATCCAACATGGAGAGAAATCTCTTAACGCTGCTACGTCGGAGTTTCCCATCAATCTGAGTTCCTTGAATGTGTCCATAAAGATCGGTCGTTTCGATTCTAAATTCGCGTTCCTTTAGATCAATACCGACGTCATAAATGGAGTTTTTGTTTTGTTTGACTGTAAATAGTAAGTACTCAATATCTTCGTAATACATGTTTATCCGCCTCATTTATTGTAATATTCAAATCTTTACCTTTATTCATATTTTATCAAATTCTAGAACTGATTTCTTTTTATCTACTTGAACGTCTTATTTTTGAAAAGAAGGAATGATCTAAGCGCACCTTTTTTAAGTTTTAGATCCATTGAAAAGTATTCGTAAAAAAACTCGACAGAATTTCTGCCGAGTTTGAGCGTTCTATTTTGATTTTGTTTATTGTAAGAATTAATTAATAATTCGAACGTTTACTGTGCGGCGTCCCCAACTCATTGCTTGACTAACTGTTGAGAAGTGAATATCAATAATTCGACCATTGATAGCTCCACCTGTATCGCCTGCTACATAAATACCTAATCCTTGAATTTCTACTAAACTACCTAATGGAATGACGCTTGGATCGACTGCGATAACTCGTGGGTTTACTCGTAAGTCAATTCCAGTAGCTGTATGTGTACTTAATCCTGGTTCTTGAGTTGAGTAACCTGTTGACTGGATGCTCATCCATGAACCGGATTGATTTTTATTTTCTTGATTTTCTTTATTTTCTTTGTTTTCGTTACTTGGAGCAGGACTTTTTTGTGAACTTGATGTTGTTGTTGTGTTTGTCTTCTTTTGTTCTGATTGTTTTGGAGCAGATGCCACTTCAACTTTTTCTTGTTCTTTTTCTTTTTCTGCTGCTTTTCTTTGTTCTTCTGCTGCTTTTCTTTGTTCAGCAGCTACTCGTTTACGTTCTTCTTCTGCATGAATCGCTTCTTCTTTTGCATTCAATTCTTTTAATTGATCTTGGTTTTTTGCGAGCGTTGATCTTAAATCTGCTAATTTATTTTCGAGTACCGCTTGTTGTTTGACGGTTTGTTCTTGTTTGGTGTTTAATTCTTCTTTATAAACCAATAAATCTTCTTTTAATTGGTCTAATTTTTCTTGTTCTGCTTGTGCTTCGTTTAAGTGTTCTTCACTAGCATCTGTTAAGACCGATGCAGCATACGCTTTATTAACTAAGTCTGTGAGGCTTTCAGCTTGCAATAAACTTAAGACAATATTTTGATTGACTTCACTTTTTTGCAAAGCTTTTAATTGGTCTGCTGTATATTCATAACGCTCTTGCACGATGACTTCTTGTTTAGCAATATCATCTTCTGTTTGATCAATAGACGCTTCGTGTTCTTTGATTTCTTGCTTTAATTGTTCGAGGGCAGTTGAAAGTTCACTTGTTTCTGTTAATTTATCATTAACATCTTTTTGTAATTGAGTAACCTCAGTTTCTACCTCTTTTTTCTGGTTTTGAATATTTTCCAATGAGCTTGCTGAAACTGGTGGAATGACTAAAAATTGTGTAGCAACAAATGCAAACGCCACAATTCTTTTAATCCATTTATTCATATGCTTTTAGGAATCCTTTCTTCATTTGAATTATTCTATAAATGCTTATTTAGACAGCAGTGTGCCATCTACTTGCAATATTCTATATCGAAAAATGAAGTTTTAGATGTCAATTCGGTTACTTTTTCTTCTTATATATGTAATTATTGTAATAATGTAAGGGTTTCTTACATTAATTGTAACTTAAAACTCTTTTATTCAACAAATCATCTCTATTTGTTCATATTCTTTCACGACTTCTATATAGAGTCTTCACAGAAAATTCTCAAAAAGGAGTCATCTAGGTAGTTTCCTCTTTTTTTGATATAATAGATTTCATGGATAAGTTTCGAATTTAGAGAAGAAAGGGATGGGTTTATAATGGTCACCATTAATGATATAGCGAAACAAGCAGGTGTTTCAGCAGCTACGGTCTCTCGTGTGATTAATAATAGTGGTTATGTGAGTGCAGAAACTAGACAGATTGTAAATAGAGCTATCGCAGATTTAAACTACGTTCCTAATCGCCATGCTCAAAATTTACGGCGAGGAGCCACCCGAAATTTTGGGATTATCACGTCTTCTCTTGAACAACCTGTACTTGCTCGTATTGAACCTTTTATGCAATTTGCCAATGACGCAAACTACACGACCACATTGTTTAATACCTACAGAGATCCTCAACGTGAAATAGAAGCCTTAGATCGTTTAAAATCCAAAGAACTCGATGGTATTTTTTTAATTTATCGAACGAATGAATGGTCAGTTATTGAACCTTATACACAATTTGGACCTATCGTCACTTTACACAACATTCAAAGAGATGACTTAGATATTCAATCTGTTTTTATTGATCACTATGAAGGATACAAATTAATTCTTGAGGATTTGTGGCAAAATGGGGCCCGATCATTTATCAACATTTTAGGAAGCAGCCGGGGCGCGAACACTAAAAGACGAATTAAAGCTTATTTTGATTTTTGTGAAGAACACGAAATTCCACCCCATGATATCCAACCTTTCCTCGACATCACGAACTGGGAAAGAACATTAAAAGCCATCAATCACTTAGATGAAATGACCGTTAAACCTGATGCAATTATTACTCATTCGGATCAAGTGGCTAGTTTTATTATTTCTCAATTCCGAAAACGCGATATAAAAATGCCTGAAGAAATCTCAGTTGTCGGTTTTGATAATTTAATGATTAGCGATTTAATGAACTTTACTTCTGTTGACTATTCCATTAAAGAACAGGGCCGAAATGCTTGCCGATTATTATTAAATGAATTGGGGGCTGGTCCTTATGAACTCATGCCTCTTCGCTTCACTTTAATCAAACGGGGCACAACCAAATAAGCTTTAGTTATGGATTCCCCATAACTAAAGCTTTTTTCATAAAAATTTGTTTTTAAAAGTTTAGAATCGGCCAATATACACTCTATGAGCAGCTTATTCAATTTTCCACACAATTTGATCGTTCTTTTAATTAATGGGATTCCAATTTCGATACACTTCAAACATTAAAACACTAGCTGCTACGCTCGCGTTTAGACTTTGTACATGGCCCGTCATCGGAATAGTAATTAATTCATCCACATTTTCTTTAACTAAACGGGAGAGTCCTTTTCCTTCGTTACCAATGACTAAGCATATTGGTGAATCGGTATTCCAATGTCGATAATCTGTTCCTTGCATATCTGTCCCGAAGATCCACATTCCACGATCCTTTAATTCTTGAATGGTTTGAGAAAGATTGGTTACTCTGGCTACTTTAACGTGTTCGATTGCACCCGCAGAAGCTTTTGAGACAGTTGAAGAAAGATTAGCTGAGCGTCTGTTTGGTATTATGATTCCATGAACGCCGGTTGCATCAGCGGTTCGAATAATCGACCCTAAATTATGTGGGTCTTCCAAGCTATCTAACATTACAAAAAAGGGACGTTCTTCTTTAGCCTCTGCGACTTCAAATAATTCATCAATTGTCGCATATTCAATCGGACTCGTTGACAATACGACCCCTTGATGATTTTGATGGTCACTTAATTGATCGAGTTTATTTTTAGGGACGTAACTAATAACGATTCTATTTTTATTTGCTAGATTAATAATTTCATCAATTGGACGTCCTTCGATTCCATCTTGTACGAACAATTTATTGATCTTTCGGTTGGCAATGAGTGCTTCTTTTACTGGATGGCGGCCAATCACAAATTCTTCATCATTTGAATATTGAATATTTTGCTTTTCGCTTTTTTTTGACATTAATTAGACCCTTCCTGTTGATTAATCCATCGAATGCAAAGTGTCGTCAATTCATTAAGACGTTCTTCTTGCTTTGTTAAATATAAATAACCCATCAACGCTTCAAAACCAGTAGATTGTAAATACGTCTGAATATCCGTGTTTTTAGCTTTTGTATTTATTTTTGAATTACGTCCACGCTTATAATACGTTTCTTCTTCTTCAGTTAAGAGTTTTTCTTCTTTAAAATAACGAATAATTTTGGCTTGTGCTTTTGCAGAAACATACCGAGTCGCTTGATGATGTAATTGATTAGGTTTTGTCTGGCCAGATTCTAATAAATACTGACGAATCGCTATTTCATAAACTGCATCCCCCATATAGGCCAGTGCAAGTCCATTTAATAACTTTGCTTCTTTCTTATCCATTATTTTTCCTCTCTTTTCCAACGGATTCCTTGAGGAGTATCTTCCAAACGTATCCCTTGATCTTTTAGTAAGTCTCGTATGTGGTCGGCTTGCTCAAAATCTTTAACTGCACGAGCTTGTTCGCGTTGTTGAATCAAGCGTTCAATTTCTTCATCTAGTAAGTCCTCTTCGCTTTGTAAGTCTTCGATGCCAAAAATAGCGAGTATTTCTGTCAGATCTTTTAACATTCTCTCGAGAATTTTTCTAGACACTTCTGCTTGTTCTAACATTTTATTTAAATCACGAATCATTTCATAAACAATGGTTATTCCATTTTGTGTCTGAAAATCATCATCCATCGCTTCTGTAAAACGCAAAATATTTTCTTCCCACTGTTTTTCTCTTATAGCATCATCTGGCAAGCTATCTACTGCAGTATCTAGACGATAAGTTGCATTTTCGATGGCTGTTTTAATATGTGTAATATTTGCTTTTGCATCCGCTAAAGCTGTCTTTGAATACGTCAATGGACGTCGGTAATGAGCGGTGGAGAGAAAGAATCGTAAAACATCTGGATCATATTCTTCTCTTAAATCTTTAACAAGCTTGACATTGCCTAGGGATTTACTCATTTTTTCTTCTCCCATCGTCACAAAGCCATTATGCATCCAATAATTAGCAAATACTTTTCCTGTCACAGCTTCTGTTTGAGCAATTTCATTTTCATGGTGGGGGAATGTTAAATCTTGTCCTCCAGCATGAATATCAATCGTTTCACCTAAATATTTTCGAGCCATCGTCGAGCATTCAATATGCCAGCCGGGACGACCTTGTCCCCATGGAGAATCCCAACTAATTTCACCTGGTTTTGCTTGCTTCCAAAGAGCAAAATCAATGGGGTCCTCTTTTTTATCCGTATCTTCTTCACCTAAACGGTTACTTGCTCCCGCTCGCAATTGGTCAATAGTAATACCGCTAAGTTTTCCATAATCTTTAAATTTCTTTGTGTGATAATATACATCCCCATTTGCCTCATATGCATAACCATGGGCAATTAATGCTTCTACAAATTCAATAATTTCTGGTATATTATCCATTACTCGCGGATGACAGGTCGCTTTTTTGACCGATAAGGCCTCGGTATCGGCAAAGAATGCTTCAATAAACCGATTAGCTACATCGGGTGCATCAACTTTAAGTTCTTTAGCCGCTTGGATGATTTTGTCGTCAACATCAGTAAAATTCGACACATAATTAACCTCATACCCTCGATATTCAAAATAACGACGGATAGTATCAAAAGAAACGGCGCTTCGAGCATTCCCAATATGAATGTAATTATAAACGGTTGGCCCGCATAGATACATTCTAATTTTTCCTTCTTCTATCGGTTTAAAAGGTTCTTTTTTTCTTGATAACGTATTATAGATTTGTATCATACTTTTAAGCTCCTGTTCTTTGAGTAATCATTCCTATTATATAACAAAAACAATAGATAGCTATGGAATTCTAGATTAATTATTGAATAAACCATAAAATATAAACCTATTTTGCAAGGTTTTTTTCCTCGCAAAATAGGTTTATGGGGTGATCTTATTTTATTTTTGAATAAGCTCTAAAGCTTCATCTAAATGACTTAACACTTGTTCTTTACCCAATAATTCGATGGCGTCGCCCAATTGTGGACCGTGTTCTTGTCCTGTGGTTGCTACTCGGATTGGCATGAATAAGTTTTTCCCTTTAACGCCTGTTTTCTTTTGTACAGCTTTAATGGCTTTACTTATTTCACTTGCTTCAAAGATATCATCATCCAAAGCAGAAATTTCTTCTTTAAAAGCTGTGAGGACGTCTGGCACAGTTTCTCCCGCAAGAACTTCTTTTTCGCTTTCTGACCAATCAATTTTTTGGTCAAAGAACAAGCCTGCTACTTCTGGTAATTGTGCCGTGTAACTCATTTGATCTTGGTACAGAGAAGCTAATTTCTTGTAATGATCAAATTCCGCATCTGATAAATCTTCAGCTACATAACCCTCTGCTTGTAAATGTGGGAGGACTTCTTTGATTAGTTCGTTTAGATCTAATTCTTTTAGATATTGATTAGAAATCCAGTCTAGTTTATTCGCATCAAAGGCAGCTGGCGAAGTACCTAAGCGTTCATAATCAAAAATTTCAATGAGCTCTTCTGGGGTGAAAATTTCTTCTTCACCAACAGGAGACCAACCCAACAATGAAATAAAGTTAAACAAAGCATCTGGCAGATAGCCAAGTTCTCGATAATCTTCGATAAATTGTAAAATTTCGGTATCTCGTTTACTTAATTTTTTACCAGTCTCTGCATTAATAATTAATGTCATATGGCCAAATTTTGGTGGTTCCCAACCTAACGCTTCATAAACCATCATTTGTTTTGGTGTATTAGAAATATGATCGTCACCACGTAATACATGGGTAATTTCCATGTAATGGTCATCTACAACAACCGCAAAGTTATAAGTAGGCATGCCATCACGTTTTTGAATGACCCAATCGCCACCCACTGATTTTGCTTCAAAGGAGATATCGCCTTTAACCATATCATCAAATTCAAAAGTTTCTTCTTTTGGAACACGAATACGTACACTTGGTGTTAAACCTTGTGCTTCTTTTTCGGCTCGTTCTTCATCCGTTAAGTGAGCACATTTTCCACTATAATGTGGCATAATCCCTTGTGCACGCTGTTCTTCACGTTCAGCTTCAAGTTCTTCAGAAGTACAATAACATTTATAAGCCTTATCCTCTTCCAGTAATTTTTCAATTAGCGGCTCATATAAAGATAAACGCTCAGATTGTCGATATGGACCATAATCTCCACCAACATCTGGTCCTTCATCCCAGTCAATACCTAACCATTTTAAGTTTTCTAATTGGCTAAGTTCTCCTGCTTCCACATGGCGTTTACGATCGGTATCTTCAATTCGAATAACTAAATCTCCACCATAATGTCTAGCAAATAAATAATTAAATAATGCTGTACGAGCATTTCCTATATGCAAAAAGCCAGTAGGACTTGGTGCATAACGAACACGTACTTTGTCTTCCATTTGTATTCCCCTTTCAAACATTTAAAATCATTTTATTAACAATATTAATCTTCGATGGCTCTTGGTTCATCCTGTAATTTCGCAAAAATCATTCTTCCGGCATTTGTTTGAAGTGAGCTTGTGACAATCACGTCATGCTGTTCATTAATATGAAATTTACCTTCTTCTACAACAACCATCGTTCCATCATCTAGATAAGCAACCCCTTGTGAACGTTCTGTCCCTTCTTTAACAATTAAGACACGCATTGTTTCTCCAGGAATGACTACAGGTTTTAAAGTATTCGCTAATTCATTAATGTTTAAAACCGGAACATTTTGAAATTCAGCGACTTTATTTAAATTATAATCATTTGTAATCACTACCCCGTCCAGTTTCTTAGCTAAATGGACAAGCTTCATATCTACTTCATCTGATTCAGGTATTTCATGTTCATCCATTTTAACAATGACGCCTTCTTCTTTTTGTAAAGCATTTAGAATATCTAAACCTCGGCGACCTCGGACTCGCTTTAATGAATCAGAAGAATCAGCAATATGCTGTAATTCTTTTAAAACATAGAAGGAAATAACAAATACTCCTTCTAAAAAACCAGAACGAATAATATCTAAGATCCGTCCATCAATAATTACGCTGGTATCTAGGATTTTATACTTTCGATAATTTTCGCCTTCTTTCCGTTCAAGCACCTGATTATCTTCTTGTTCCTCACTACGTGGCATGAGCAATCGACGAATTTCTTCTCGTCTTGACGACATAAACTCAAATCCAATATAAGCAAATAATACCGTTAAAATGATAGGTAAGACATCACTAATTAACGGAGTTGAGAAAGCAAATAAAGATAAGTTGATTAGCCACGCAACAATTAATCCTAAAATTGCACCTACCGTTCCGAATAAAATATAAGATGCATTTAGTGTACTCACATAATCTTGTAAACGTCGTATTGCTTTTTCGATTGGTTTACTTAATAATAAACTCGCTACAAAACCAATAACTGTCCCTACAATCATACTAGCAATTGGTGTGTGGATCCATTCAATATGGGGTAATAAATAAATAAATAAGTCCGGAAAAAAATTATACCCAATACTTCCGAATACAAGCACAATAGCTAGACTTATTAACTTTGATAATGTAAACATTTTATTCCTCCTTTCAAAAATATAAACATACAAAATAATTCATTTCTTTATAATGCTTGATTGATTACTTCTTGTAATGTTAAACAGCCAATTACTTCAATACCTTCAGGGGCTGTCCAACCTTCTAAATTGTTTTTTGGAATAAAGATTCGTTTAAAGCCCAATTTAGCTGCTTCATTAATTCGAGTTTCAATATTTGAAACTCGACGGATTTCACCTGTTAAACCAATTTCTCCTACAAAACAATCTGTTGCATTTGTTTCTGTTTCTCGATAACTAGAAGCAATGCTTACGGCAATTGCCAAGTCAATCGCAGGTTCATTTAATTTAACTCCACCAGCCGCTTTTAAAAAGGCATCATAGTTTTGTAACAATAAGCCCACCCGTTGTTCGAGTACAGCCATAATTAATGACACCCGATTATAATCAAAACCACTTGCAGTCCTTTTCGCATTTCCGAAGGCTGTAGGAGTAACAAGAGATTGAACTTCAACTAATAATGGTCGTGTTCCTTCCATTGCAGAGACCACTGCAGAACCGGATGCTCCTTCTAGACGTTCTTCTAAAAACAATTCTGAAGGATTTAAAACTTCTCGCAAGCCTTTTTCACGCATTTCAAATACGCCAATTTCATTCGTCGAACCATATCTATTTTTTACGGCTCGCAAAATTCGATACGATTGATGTCGTTCTCCCTCAAAATAAAGGACAGTATCTACCATATGTTCTAGCATTCTAGGTCCTGCAATATTTCCTTCTTTTGTCACATGACCCACAATAAAGATCGTTACATTATTTGTTTTGGCTAACTGCATGAGAAAAGCGGTCGACTCACGAACTTGAGACACACTCCCAGCAACACTGTCAATTCTTGGATGATACATGGTTTGAATTGAATCAATAACAATGTAGTCTGGTTTTAATTTTTCAATTGTCTCAACAATTAAGCTTAAATCTGTTTCACTATAAATATAAAAATCTGTCTCAGAGATGGTTAACCGTTGGGCACGCATTTTAATTTGGCTGGAGCTTTCTTCACCTGTTACATATAACACGACACCGCCAATTTGATTTAATTCCGCCGAGACTTGTAAAAGTAAGGTCGATTTTCCAATTCCTGGATCTCCACCAATCAAAACGAGAGATCCTGGCACAACGCCTCCACCAAGAACACGATTAAATTCTTCTAAACCGGTTCGGACACGACCAGTTTGTTCAACTTCAACATCTTTCATGGTTTGCGCTTTTGAGACTTCTTTTGATAAGGAAACCCGGCTTCTAGTATCTGCTTCTTGGGGAACTTTTTCTTCAACAAATGTATTCCATTTACCACAAGAAGGGCACTTTCCCAAATACTTTGCAGATTCATATCCACATTCTTGACACATAAATACCGTTGATTTCTTTTTTGCCAATTCGTTTCCTTCTTTCTTAAGATTAATGTAATGAACATTCCTTACATAAACGGCATCGTTAATTATAGCATATTTTAAGCTTTTCTGGTTGTTTTACGTCCTTTTCTTTAAAATATTTCATGCAATTTTCATTAATTTTTCCCAGATGAACCAAAGCCACCTATACGACTTCCTAAATTTTCTGCTTCACCGTCCGCTATATAGTAAGGCGTAAAAATACCTTGCGCAATTCGGTCACCTTTTTTAATAGTATAATCTTCTAAACCATAATTAATTAATTGAACAAAAATTTCTCCTTCATTGCCTTCATTTCCATAATAATCAGCATCAATAATGCCAATCCCATTTGGCAATGATAAATTATTTTTCAATGGATTACTTGAGCGATTCACAAGCATCAAATATTCATTTTCAGGCATATATGCTTTGATTCCAGTTGGGACTAAAGTTGATTTCAAATAGTTTTTATTTTCTT
>Ga0209487_1003841_pt1 | contig 11701 bp, 11 predicted proteins | sample Poulit2012_FD_187524 | JGI IMG/M metagenome (GOLD analysis project Ga0209487, IMG submission 187524) | Agricultural soil microbial communities from Georgia to study Nitrogen management - Poultry litter 2012 (SPAdes) (version 2) | ecosystem: Environmental > Terrestrial > Soil > Agricultural land... | reverse complement strand
CTGATGGGTTTGGCAATAATATTGAGCCCGACGGCACTGAGCCGGCCGGACAGGTAGGAAAACAGTTTCTGCGGTTGGGTCATGTAAACGCGTTCGGTATCGGTGGGGTACCAGAACTCGATGGGTTCACCGTCATAACCGGCGGCATCAAGCAGTTGACGGGCCCGGGAGTCATCGGCGTTATAGATTGTGACGTCTTCGGAACGTTCCAGAACCGATGGCGGATTGAATTGGTGGGCCACATAGGAACCGGAAAGCTGTAGAGTATCGACCATATCGGTGCGATGTAGCGCGTGGGCGATGGCCTGACGCACGTGAAGATTCTCCAGTACCGGGTGGGCCTGGTTGATGCCTAAATACAGCACGGCCAGCGGGTCGCGCTGCAGAACTTGGTAACCGGATTGCACTAGGTCGCGCAGCACGGTTGGCGAAACGGCATCAAAAACATCCAGTTGCTTGGTGGATAACCCGTAAAGACGTTCGTGCGGATTCGGGATGGTCAGAACTTCGACGTCGTAGCTGTCGTCAACGGAGTTGAGTTTGATAGTTGCCCCGTCGGTGTCGCCCCATTGGTACGGTCCGGTGCCGGCCAGTGGGACCATGGGCAGCCCGTCATCGATAGCGGCATCGAATTCTTCCCAAGATTTTGGTGACGTGATACCGAAAGCCGGGTGCGTCAGTGCGGGGATCAAACGCTGGACCGGTTGCGACATGTGCAGTGTGACCACGTGTTTGGAGGCTGCTTCGACGGAGTCCAATAGGCAGGCGTCTTGATTAAAGTAGCCGCCGAAGACCACCGAGTAGGGTAGACGTCCGACTTGGCGCAGCAGATCGGCGCCCAGTAGTTTATTTGCGTTGCCCCAGCGGTCGAAATTTTTGACGACGACGTCGGCGGTAAGCTTTGTGCCGTCGTGGAAGGTGACGTCTTGTTGCAGTTGCAGGTCGAGTTTTAGCCCGTCATCGCGCAATGTCCAGTCGGTGGCGAGTTCGGCAATGGTTTCGCCAGTTTCGGGGTCTACACCAATCAGGTTTTGATAGATTTGGCGGCTCAGCCGATGAGACTCGATGTCACTGGTCACCGATGGATCGGTGGTAATGGCCCGGGCTGGAACGCCAATGCGAAAGATATCGGTGGTATCAGTCGTTTCACTGGATGCAGCACTTGCCGGAGTAATGAACGGTGTCAGCCCTAACGACGCCAGCCCGGCCAGTACGGTGCGTCGGGAAAGCTGCAAAGCGAATCCTTCCTCACCAAATGGTGCGGGCGAAGGGACTTGAACCCTTACGTCTCGAAGACACTGGAACCTAAATCCAGCGCGTCTACCAATTCCGCCACGCCCGCTAATCCGTTGTGATGGACCGAGGAATAATCCTAGCCCATCTGCAACGAATTGTATAATCGAGAAGTTAGACTGCGGCTAACCCCAAGTCACGGCGCAGTTTATCGACGTGACCTTTTGCTCGAACATTATATTGGGCTTTGTCAACGGTACCGTTTTCATTGATCACAATGGTGGAACGGATGAGACCTTCGTAGACTCGGCCATAGTTCTTTTTCTCACCCCAGGCACCATAGGCTTCAGCTACCGCATGATCTTCATCGGACAGGACCGGGAAATTTAATTCGTCCTTATCGGTGAATTTTGCCAACTTTTCGACCGGGTCAGGGGAGATGCCTACAATGGCGTAACCATCGGCGACGAAGCGTTCCATTCGGTCACGGAAATCGCAGGCCTGGGTTGTACATCCCGGGGTCATGGCCTTGGGATAGAAATATACGATAACTTTTTGTCCAGCGTAGTCGGCTAAGGAAACGGTGTTGCCTTGGGCATCCGGGAGGGAAAAAGCCGGGGCGGTATCGCCTGTGCTGAGACGATTAGTGGTCATGAAGTCTTCCTTTCACAGATTTTGCTGCAGCTTAGTCTACTGGCTCAAGCCTTCTGAAATATCGTTGAGGTTTTCTTCCAGAAACGATAGGTAGGTGTCACCGGGTTCGCCTTCGGGCGCCAGTTCATCTGAAAAGATCGTGGCATAGATATCTACACCGGTTTCCTCAGACACGGTCTCCATCGGATCGGGATTGACATTAGATTCGACAAACAGTGCCGGTGGATTGTGTTCTTTGACAAAGTCGATCGCTGAGATGGTTTGTTCGGGAGTGCCGATCTCATCGGTATCCACCGCCCAAATATAGCCTTCGGTCAGATCGTAGCGATCAGCCATGTATTGGTATGCCCGTTCAGAGGTCACAAGAATCCGGCGGTCCTCGTCCAGGCCACCAATTTTTTCTTGATATTGCTGGTCCATGTCTTCCAGCTCGTCTAAGTAGGCATCCAGGTTGTCTTGGTAGGTATCGGCGTTATCCGGGTCAACTTCACTAAGCCCGTTTGCAACATTTTCGGCCATGACCATCCCGACATTGGGATCCAAAAACGCGTGCGGGTTGATGCTGTTGTCGGATTGCTCATCAGATAAATATTCGGGTTCAACACCCTCAGTGGTCTCATAGACGTGGTCTTGGTCAAAGTCCACAGATTCCACCATCCGTGCGGCCCAACCTTGTTCGCCGCCTTCAAGGTTTAGACCGTTATAAAAATATGCGCTGGCATCCGCAAGGGCTTTGGTATCGGATGGAGTTGCTTCATATTCGTGTGGATCATTGCCCACCGGAACGATATTATGCACCGCAACATCTTCGCCGCCGACTTCCTCGACGATGTCAGACAGGATCGAAAAGGATGACACGACGTGGAGCCGATCGTCGTCTGCCGCATCGTCTGTTGTGCCACAGCCGGTCAGTGTTAGTGCTCCTATGGCGGTAACTGCTGTAGCAGTAGGCCAAATTTTGGTCATCTAAAGGTGCCTTCCTTGGTGCGTTCGGTGGTTGCGATGTTGTTACGCTCACGAGTTTTTTGTAATTGAGTCCAGACAAATCCTTGGGATGGGCCAAAGAAAAAAGCCAGCAAGAACATGGCGAAGGCCACCAGCACAATGGCAGGCCCGGATTGCAATTCCCAGGTATAGCTGCAGTACATGCCAGCAACAGAAGACAGCATGCCAAGAACTGCGGCGAGCCACATCATGGTGGAGAACTTTTTGACCAGTAAATATGCGGTAGCAGCCGGTGTGATGAGCATGGCCACCACGAGGATGACACCAACCGTTTGTACAGCAGACACAGTCACTACGGCCAGACCGGTCAGTACGCCATAGTGTACGGCTTTGGTGGGAAAACCGAAGGCCTTAGCGACTTCGGCGTCCAGGGTGGTGATCAATAGTTGTTTATAGAACAAGACCACCAGTACCAGTATGACCACCGCGATGGCGATTGACTGCCACATTTGGGCTTTGCTGGTGGATAAAACATTGCCAAACAGCACGGATTCCAACGTCATTGCCGATTGGGTGCGAGCCCAGATGAGTACACCGCAGGCCAGAAATGCGGTGAATACAATTCCAATAGATGTGTCGCGTTTTAGCCGAGAATTGGTATTGACAAACCCAATGCCGGCTGCAGCTAGCAGTCCTGAAATCAGTGCACCAAGAAAAATATTGGATCCGAAAAGAAAAGCCATAGCGATACCGGGCATCACGGCGTGGGAAATAGCATCACCCATTAATGAAAGCCCACGCAGAATAATTATGGATCCGACTACACCAGAAGCAATACCGATCACAATGGCGGTAATGGCAGCACGAGCCAGATGTGGGTAGTTGATGAGATCGAGTAAAAAATCCACAAGCTACTCCGTCGTGTCCGACAGGCCCAGCAGGTTCCCGCCGAAGGTCCGTTTGAGATTTTGGGGTGTTAGGGCTTCGGCAACCGGCCCCTGGGCAATGAGACGTTGATTGACCATGATGATGTAGTCAAAATACCGTTCAATATTTGAAAGGTCATGATGCACCATGACCACGGTTTTACCTTCATGACACAGTTCAGTCAGAATCTGGATGATATTGGCTTCACTGAGTGCATCGATGCCCACCAACGGTTCATCCAGCAATAACAGATCAGCCTGTTGAGCCAGGGCTCGGGCAATAAATACCCGTTGTTGTTGTCCGCCGGATAACTCCGAGATTTGCCGTTGGGCGTAGTCGGCCATATGTACCCGTTCCAGTGCCACGTGGGCAATATCTTTATGCCGGGCCTTTGGTCGTTCAAAAACCCCCAGATTGGGAAATGTTCCCAACAGGACGGTGTCAAAAACATTGATGGGAAAATCCCAGTCAGTAGTTGAGCGTTGCGGAACATAGGCAATGCGGTTGCGGACTTTTGCGACCGGTTTGTCAAAGAATTTCACTGTGCCATGGGAAGCTTGGACCAGCCCCAGGGAGGCCTTCAACGTCGTAGATTTGCCGGAACCATTGGGTCCGACGATACAGGTCATCTGGCCGGTGGGTGCCTGCAGGCTCAAGCCGTCAATGGCTTTGACCCCGCGATAAGACACATGCAATTTTTCGATTCGCAGTACGTCGGTAGTCATGATCGGATCTTTCGCAACACTGGGGCATGGACCGCATCAGATGGTTTCGGTACTTCGATCTTATGTAGCAATGCTGTATTCGCTAACTACTTGGTGGGTGATTACGTGAAAAGGCGATGTAAACAAACCTTATGTTCGTCTCAACGAACTTTCAAGTATGGCAGGCCGTATGCGTGAAATTGGGCGATGTCGGTTGCGGCGTCTTGACGCAAGTGTGAGATAGTATCGATCCTAGCGAATTACCCATATCACGGAGGTGCTAGGTGACCACCGGGCGGAATGATCTAGGTTCCCCTACAAAACAACCGTCGTTTACCGTATCGGGAATGTGGACCGACACAGTTGGCCGATTAGGGCTTCGCGCGTTGCAGGTGCTGCTGATCGGTACAGTCGTCGGGCTTGTGGTGGTGGCGCTACTGCGTGTGACACTGGTAGTGATACCGGTATTATTAGGCGTCATTTTGGCCTGTGCGCTATGGCCGGCAGTGCGTTTGTGTCGTCGAGTGATGTCACACATGCTCGCGGCCTGGACGGTATTTCTTGGTTCGCTGTTAGTCCTTGGCGGCATTGGCACCGGCCTAGTATTTTCCGTTATGAATGAATGGTCCACACTGGTGGAACAGGCTGTGCAAGGTTTTAATCAGCTGCGGTCTTGGGCAGATAAGTCCATGAATGATCTGGGTATATCAGTGGATCAAGACCAGATCGATTCCTTGGTAGATACGGTCACTGATTTCTTAACATCGGCGCAATTTGGTGTCGGTGCGGTGACCACCATTAGTGCCGCGGGCACATTTGTGACCGGCCTTGTGCTGCTAATGGTCATTTTGTTTTTTATGCTCAAAGACGGCGATCGTATCTGGGCATTTGTGGTGTCTTGGTCACCGGATCATTTCCGGGATAAGTGGATTGCCTCTGGCGATCGCGCCCTGCGCACCTTTGGTGGCTATATTCGTGGTACGGCAATCGTAGCGGCCGCAGATGCCGTGGGCATTACTTTGGCCCTGGTGATTCTGCAGGTCCCCTTGGCGCTGCCGATGGGCGTGATTGTGTTTCTTGGTGGGTTCATTCCAATGGTTGGTGCAACGGTTGCCGGTGTACTAGCCACCCTGGTGGCACTGGTGGCCAACGGACCGATCGTCGCGCTGATCGTGCTTGCTGCAGTCATCGCCGTCAACCAGCTGGAAGGCAACTTCCTACAACCAGTTGTGATGGCCCAAACCTTGAACCTGCATGCGTTGGTGATCTTGATGGCGCTGACTGCCGGAACCGTACTGGCCGGCGTTATTGGCGCGGTGCTGTCAGTACCGTTGGTTGCGGTTGGCTGGAGCGTGCTAAAAGTTTGGACTGGTCGTGACGAACCGCGCCAAACCGATCCGGTTGATGAAGCCCAAGAACAAATCGAAGCTGCCAGTCAGCAACGTGCCAAGTTTTTGAAAGAACAAAAACAGCAGCGCAAAGCCGATAAGAAAGCTCAGAAAACCGAGCAACAAGAAGCTAGCCAAGAAGTTACGGAAAAGTAACCGCTAGTCGCGGTCTTCTAGCCACTGCGAGGCGATATCGGAGGCTGAAGCTTCGTCTTCAACTGAACGAGTATTGAGTTGGATCAATTCGTCTAAGCTCAAATCCGCTTGGACATCATTGACGATATCGACGGCCTTATCATCAAGTTCAGCACTGGCCACCGGAACGACATTTTGCGGCAAGATCAGATGCTCTGGGTCATCAAGAACCACGAGATCTTCTTCAGCGATGGACGGTGAGGATGTGTAAATATCGGCGACCTCAACATCGCCGTCCAGCAGAGCGCCCACGGTTAGTGGGCCACCGGAATCTTCAACTCCGATAACCTTGACGGTCACCCCGTAAACATCGTCGGCACCATCGGGGCCGTATGGTCGCGATTCGAACTCCGAGTTGGCAGCCATTGAGACGCTATCACCAACGTCGCTGAGATCCCCGATACTCTCCAAGTCATATTTATCGGCGGTTTCGGATGTAACCGTGTAGGAGTCCTGGTCAGTGGCCTCGGCAAAGTCCAGCACCTGAAGCTCATCAGGCATTGCCTCCTGGGCCTGTTGGTGCACTTCTTCTGGGCTGCCGGTATCGGCATCATCCTGGTAGTACTGCACAAGGTTGCCGGTGTAGTCGGGTAACAGATCGAGCTCACCGTCTTCGAGTTCGGGCATATACACTTCGCGTTGGCCAATCTGAAACTCGCGTTCCACCTCAAAGCCTTCATCCTCAAGCACTTGGGCATAGATTTCGGCGATGATTTCATTGGAATAGTATGCCTGGGACCCAATAACAATGGAATCCGACGCGTTGGTATCCTCGCCGTTGTCATCCAACGGATCGGAATCGGCACCGCAGGAGGTAAGCACTAGGGCGGCGGTAGCCATGGTGAACAAGATGGTTCGAAAAGGTTTTACACGGTATGAGCTCATACCGCTTTATCGTACGGTTGGTGAATGGCTGGCGGCAACGGATTATCAGCGACCGGCCTCAGAAGTCTGGAATCGAGCGGCCAAATGGCGAACGCCACTGGGGGTTGCCAACCGTTGAATTAGGCCAAATAGGGCATCTGCGACAATGACCAACACCATGATCCATACGGCAGCGCCCAGGGTCATCGGGGTGTTTTGGGTTTTGATGCCTAAGAAAATGAAGCGTCCCAGCCCGCCGGCCCCAACATAGGCGATCAGGATGGCCGTGGACATCACCTGAATAAATGCCGAGCGCAGTCCACCGATAATCATGGCCAACCCCAGGGGCAATTGGACGCGAGCCACCAGTTGCGGGGTGGTAAAGCCCTGGGCGCGAGCGGCGTCCTGAACTGCTGGGTCAATGGTTTGGATACCAGAGTATGTGCCGGCCAAAATGGATGGGATAGCCAGAATGACCAAGGCAATCATCGGTGGCAATAAACCAATGCCTAATAACAAACCAAAAAGTGTGATCAGTCCTAATGTCGGTAGGGCACGTGCAGCACCGGTGATGGCTACGACCAAGCCCGCAAATCTTCCAGTGTGGCCCATAGACCAGCCGGCAGGAATAGCTATGACCGCGGCAATGGCTACAGCCATGCCACTGTATTGCAGGTGTTCCAGGCTACGACCCAACAGGTCATTACCCGCTTCATTCCAGGTGGAGCCACTGGTCAGCCAGGTGAAGGTTTCTTGGATAATATTCATGCCACCTGCCTCCGCCATGGCATCAATAACTTACCTGCCAGAACCAGGATGCCATCGGTTGCCCCGGCCAGACCCAGCGTCAGGATAATACCGGTGAGAATTTCGGCGAGAATTTTGCGTTGAAATCCGTCGGTGAACAGTGTGCCAAGTGAGGGGATGCCCAATACTGCACCGACGGTACATAGGGCAATTGTGGAGGCGGCCACCACACGTAAACCGGTCAGAATAACCGGTGCGGCCAATGGTAGCTCCACGGTGAATAGGCGTCGTAGCCACGAATACCCCAGTGCGGTGGCTGCCAACCGGGTTTCTGCAGTGATCGAGTTGAACCCATCGGCCACCGACCGGACTAACAGGGCGATGCCATATAGCGTCAGGGCGATGACGACATTGATGCCATCGCGCAATCCAGTACCGGTGATCACCGGCAAAATAATCAGCAAGGGCAGCGATGGGATGGCAAATAATAGCCCGGAACCGGTGATGATTGGACCCGATAGCCGTGGAATACGATGGGCGAGCCAACCTAGAGGAATCGAACACACTAGCGCAGCCACCATTGCCGGCACACTTAGAGCAATATGCCAGCCCAGAGCCCGAAAGATGAGCTCCATATTATTGGTCACCCAGGTCATGGCTGCTCCAGGTATCCGGCAGGACGACCGTGGGCATCCACCACCAGGGTACGACCATCATCGGTGCTTCGAGTTTGCAGGTTCTCGTCTATGCCGTTGAGCCCCAGAAAATGTTCGACGAAATCGTTGGCGGGGTTGGCCACTAGTTCGGCCGGAGAATCCTGCTGTACGATGTGCCCGTGTTCGGCAAGCAAAATGATCTGGTGCCCAAGTCGTAATGCTTCGTTCATATCGTGGGTAACAAACACGATCGTAGTATCGAGTTCTTGTTGGATGTCCAAGAGTTGTTGCTGCAACCCGGAACGCACCAGCGGATCTACCGCACCAAAGGGTTCGTCCATCAACAAAATATTTGGTTGATCGGCCAGCGCTCGCGCTACACCTACCCGCTGGGCCTGGCCACCAGAAAGTGCCGCTGGGTAGCGGTCGGCCATCTGGCTGGGTAACTCCACCAGCTCCAACATTCGGCCCACGGCTTGCCGCGCGGCTGCTTTGGTGGCTCCGTTGAGCTGGGGGACCACCGCAATATTTTCAGCCACCGTCTTATGCGGTAACAGCCCGGCGTTTTGCATCACATAACCAATACTGCGGCGTAATTTGACGGGGTTCATTGTGCCAATGTCATCGCCGTCGATCCGAATGGTTCCCGATGTTGGCGTAACCATGCGATTGACCATCCGCAGCAGGGTGGTTTTACCACAGCCCGAAGAACCGGCAAGAACCATAATGGTCCGACTATCAATTGTGAACGTGGTGTCTTGCACAGCCACGACTTCGGGTGCACCACGGGTCGAACCCGGGTAGGTTTTTGTCACGGATTCAAAAGTAATCATGTGGTAGTTCCTCCGCAGACCCACCGTGGTCAAAATTGAAACTGTTATCGAGCCTATCGTGTTTGGCTGGGTACACTCTGGCTATGGCAACATCCGATGAGCACCCAACCGGCGGTGCAGCTGAAATGAGCATGAAACACCCATTTATAAGCTGGTCGGCTGTGGCGGTTATCTTTCTGCTATTACGGCTTATGGCTGTATCGCATTGGAACTGGAAAACAGTGTTCCAAATAGGCGACATCATAAACTTCAATGATGCCATTTCCATCGTGTTTGGCACACTATTTGCTGAACCGATGTACACCGGTTTGATCATCATGGTCTTATTACCATTGACGATCCTTCGCGTGGTCTGGCCTATGAGTTCCGATAGAACCCCGGTGGATCTTGTCGTCGGGATCCTGTTACTTGTAGCAATCTTCACATGTACTATCGCTATGGTACTAACCTATCGTTACTGGTGGCTACTTGCTGGGGCAGTCATCATCGGGTTACTCGTGGTTGCCGGCAGGTTACTGTGGCATCGCGGTTACGGATACACCATTATCAGCTGGGTTCTGCGCCGAACCGCGGTGATCGCCGGTATTGGCGGGCTGCTGCTTGCCACCGTAGTCACTGACCCGTGGATGCCACTGGAATACATCGAAACCACTTCTGAAACCATTGAAGGCTACACACTCAAAGTCGATCCCGGTTATCTAAATGTACTGACCGAAGACGAGCGTGAAGTAGAAATCATTATGGGCGACGACGTTGTTTCTCGGACCACTCCGTAGTTGGGTACACTGCACAACGGTGGCACTTCGATATAAGTGCTGCAGTGTTGAAAGTTGAAGAAAGAGTACCCTATGACTTTGAAACAAAATTTCGCCCCCCGAGCCACAAATGCTATCCGTATCGCATTGGGCACCAGCGGTGTGATCGCACTGATAGCCGGCTTGATCATTGTCATCTGGCCCGACAAATCTGCCATGGCCATCGCAGCAGTCTTTGCCGTGTACATTCTGCTTAGCGGGCTGATTTATGCAGCGTCGGGAATCTTTTCCAAATACATCGGTGGTTGGGCCAGAGTTGGCCACATCATCCTCGGCGTGCTGCTGGTTATCGCCGGTATCGTAATGTTTTCCAGTCTGGGCATGACTGCAGCAAGCCTCGGGATCCTGCTGGGCATCCTGGTGGGTATCACCTGGATTTTTGAAGGTGTTGCCGCTTTCAGTACTACGCCGCTTACCAGATCAAAATTTTGGCCGGTCCTCTTTGGTGTTTTCAGTATCCTGGCAGGAATTATTTTGTTACTTTCACCGCTATTTGCCGGTCTCTTCTTATTCTGGATGCTTGGGATTACCTTAGTGATTCAAGGCATTATCAATATTGTCCGAGCATTTACTTTCCACGGCGCTCAAGGTCGAAGCGAATTTTAATTTAGTCTCTAAATGACTAAGGGCACGCCTACTGCTGTCGCATATGGGCGTGCCCTGTACTTTTAAACTGTTTGTTCTAATCTATTTGGACAAACACGTCATCTTCGTCCCAGCCCGGGGTAATTTGTAAAACCCCATCGTCATCTTCGGGGATTTCAATCGCGAAGTTAGCGGTTTCGGTATCACCTTTATCCATGCGTCCGACTCCGAAAATGTCGTTGTCGGGTGCATCGACCAGCGAGTCAGAGTAGTTTATGACATCGTCATCCTCGGTGACATAAGCAAGCTCAATATCAAACCAGGGGTCTTCCGAGCCATCGCCGGTGTAGGTTAATTCAAGCTCGGCCACACCGTAGATATAGCCGTCCTCTGGTTCTTCACCAACGATGTCTTCAGCTACCACCTCGTCGGTCATATCCGGATCGAAGTTTACGACCGTGACGTCCCATTCTTCGGAGTTAAATGTTGTTCCCATTGGAGCTGGGTTTTCTACCGATGTGTCTTCTCCAGAATGGGTTTCATTGGGCTCATCGGGTGCGCTGCTTTGCTCCGATGGGGGAGTGTCGCCTTCTTTACTGAATAGGTCGGCAAAAGCATTTAGCTGAACAACGGTAAAAACAATGACGCCAACGATGCAACCGACAATTGCGGTGATTAAGGCTGCAATCGATGTTCCCTTTGTCTTGCCTGACTGCGCCAGTCCAATAATGGAAAGGACTATCGCTGCTGCAAGGAGAACCCATCCGACGATAAATAGCAGCGGAATGCACGCACAAATGAAACCAAGAATCGCTACGGATAAGGCGATGATGCCAATAATATTGCGCTCTTGGTCTTGTGGCCCGCCAGGAGGAGTTGGGTAGTACCAGTTCTCCGGTTGGTTGGGGTAAAACGAGCCACCCTGATCACCGGTTGGAGGCGGGGGTGGAGGAGGCTGAGGTGGTGTGAATGGAGAGTTCGGATCTGGACCAGTCATCTGCCGCTCTATGTGTCCTTTCAGTAAGCTCTTGAGTAATAAAACACTAACGTGCAGGCTAGGTTTAGAGCGTACAGTTACGGCTGTACCACTGGGTGATCGGAGCCTCAGGAGCCTAATGCGCGGCTCGCCATTGAGACGGCGATGTCCCGTAGGCT
>Ga0209487_1003839_pt1 | contig 11705 bp, 10 predicted proteins | sample Poulit2012_FD_187524 | JGI IMG/M metagenome (GOLD analysis project Ga0209487, IMG submission 187524) | Agricultural soil microbial communities from Georgia to study Nitrogen management - Poultry litter 2012 (SPAdes) (version 2) | ecosystem: Environmental > Terrestrial > Soil > Agricultural land... | reverse complement strand
CTATTACCAATATTTTTCATTTTCATTATACGACCGGCTCGTGTTTCGCCACCAATGACACTTCCCCTTTGACAAACGATATCATTAGTCGCACTACAATAGCTATGTAAAATTGAATTTTCAACGATAATATTATTTCCAGCTATAATGTTCCCTTGATTTACATAACCGATGTAAACGTTTTCGTTTGCTTCAATATTACCTTTCTTTAAACCTGCCATCCCTTCTGTTACAAAAACAGAACCTCCTGCAATAATATTAGCAGCTTCTACAATCCCATAAATTTTTATATCACCTACGGCTTTAATTGTATATCCGCTAGGCACATTACCATGAATGTTTACAGAACCGACAAAATCTATGTTTCCAGTTTTTAAAGAGATATCTTCTCGTACTTCATATAAGGAATAAACATTAAGCGTATCTGCTGTTATATTTAATTCACCATCTTCTGCAGCATAAAAAGTTAATTTAGTTTGGTCATAAACGACATTTTTACCAGCACGTAATTTTACCGGTTTTCCATGTTTTGCCCGTAAAAGTGTATTAAAAACTGATTTCCCATCCATACCTTTTTCTGGAAGGATAATGGTAGCTAACTTGTCTCCTTTTTCAACAGAAGGTATTTTCATCACTTCTCTAAAGTCCCATCCTTCGGTACGGTCGATTTCTGTCGTCATATCTGCTACATAAAGTATTTCCCCTCGTTTCCCATCGATCGGTTTCAAACCTTCAGCAATTAATAATGGGAATTCATCTATATTGATTTTTTCAGTCAACTTTTTAATGTCATTATATTTAATTCCATAAGTAATTTTTTGTTTTTTAAGTAAATCAATGATTTCTTCTTCAGTTATGTTAATATCTATCAATTCATTTTTATACTCATGATGATAACATAAATATGCTACTAATTTATCTGGTGTTACATCTATATAAAAATAATCTTCTACAGTTGCCAATACACTTCACACCCTTATCCGACATATTCACTGTTTAGTTGTTTCAGTGCATTTCTCAATTTGAATATAGCCTTTTTATGAATTTGCGACACTCTGGAAGTTGTTAATTCTAATACTTGCCCTATTTCTGTAAGTGTTAGCTCGTCAAAATAAAATAAGCTAATTACTAATTGTTCATTTTCATTAAGCTGTTTTAAACCTTCCATTAACTCTTCTTTAATCATCATTTGACCCATATGTTTATCTGGTCCTGTCACTTTATCATCTACAATGGTTGATGAAAGAGCAATTTCATCTCCACTATCAGTATATCCTGTTGTCGCATCCATCGACAATACATTAGCAAATAAAGTATCAGTTATAACAGTAGTTACTTGATTTTCATTCATATTTAAATGAGATGCTATATCTTTAGCAGTCGGTGTTCTTTCTAACTTATTTTCTAACATCTGTGACGTTTGCTCAATTAATTTTGCTTGGTCTCTAATCGTTCTTGGTAACCAATCCTCTTTACGCAATCCGTCTATCATTGCGCCACGAATACGAATAGTTGCATACGTATCAAATTTTAATTTCCGACTTATGTCAAATTTATGAAGGGCATCATACAAACCGAGTAAACCTAAACTATGTAAATCATTCTTGTCGAAACTGTTTGGAATATAACTAGCAATTCTTTCTACATGATAATGAACTAAATACATGTAATAATTAATTAAATCATTCGCAGTTTGTTCATCTTTCTGTTTTCCCCATTGTCTCCATAAATCTTTAATTGACTTGGTTTTTTCAGATTTCATGTTGATATCCTTCCTAGCTAAATAAATATCTCTTCCTTTTTCACCGCTCGAATTTTTAACATTCCTGTTGTTGGATCGAATTCTATCGTTCGACCATTATTGCCACCAACGTCCTTAGCAATAATAGGGATTTTATGATTAGCTAACTCTTTTTTGACGGCCTCTACATTACGTGGACCAATTCTAGTAATTGATGTCGATGACTGGAAGGCAAACATTTGTGCACCACCAGCGATTTTAGACTTTAAATTTATCCTTTTTGCACCATTTTTTATTAGTTTCTTTATTAAAACCTCAATAGCAGTGTCAGCATACTTATAAGGGTTAAAATTAGCTTGCTGAGTGAGCTTAGAGTCAGGTAACATAATATGTGCCATACCTGCTACTTGTTTATTTAAATCATAAATAACAATGCCTACGCATGAACCTAAACCTGAAGTACGTATGAGTTGATGAGCATGAATAATATTTAAATCTGCAATGCCTACCTTTACAATTGTTTTTTGTTTATTCATTTTCTTCAATTCCAAGTGCTCTAAATAGCTTCGGTATCGAAGGTGGATCAGGAATTAATAAAAATTGCCCACTTGTCATTCCCTTCCCAGTCCCATCCGCTAAGGACGATTCTATCGTTATCGCATAATCAGAAACATTCGATAATTCAATCAATCCTGTTACTAATGTTGCTGCTGCCATATCAATACTTAAATATGGTACAGATGCTATCATTTTAATATTTGTAAAATCTGATATTGCTGATAAATATGAACCAGTAATAATATTAGAAATTTCCTCTAATACTGAAATTGCCATTTCATTTGGTTCCAAGTCATCTTCATTATCAAATAATTTTATCGTTTCATCCATCGTCATTTTCTTAACTAAATATTCCGCTTCTTCGATTGTTAAAACGAAATAAACAGTTCCAGGTATTTCACCCGAAATTCTAAAAAAGTTAGTGACTACTAACTTCTCTGGGCCTCCTATATCATCCATTAATTCATTTATTGTCATCATTTTTACAGTAGGGATATCCATCATAATCCGTTCATTAATTAATGAAGACATTGCAGTTGTTGCATTTCCTCCAGCTATATTGCCTATTTCTTTCAAAAAATCTTTTTGAGTAAAAGTTAATTTTTTATTTTTCATAATGATTCTTCCAACTTTTTCATTTCAGCAAATGTTTGTTCCTCTAGCACTTTTTTTATATCTAGCATGACAAGTAACCGATTATTTAAATTGATAACTCCTGAAATGTAGTCCATATTTTGGGATTCGATAACTTCTGGAGTCTCTTCTATTAGGTTACCATCCACATCAATCACATTATTTGCCTCATCTACTAAAAAACCTATAACGATATCATCGATATGCACGATAATTATTCTCGATTGTTCGGTTATTTCTATAGGAGTTTGTTTGAAGCGTTGTTTCAAATCTATCACCGGAGTAATTACTCCCCTTAAATTGATGACCCCTTTGACAAAATCTACCGTTCTAGGTACACGTGTAATAGATTCAATCTTTTCAATAGAGCCTACGTTATCAATTGGTAATACATATTCTTCGTCTTCTATACGAAAAACGATTAATTTTATATCTATATTTTTCCCATCCTGCATATTAATTCCTCCTTCAGTCGTCGTCACTTTGGAAATGATCATCATTTATTTTACTAAAGCATTACTATCAACAATTAGTGCGACTTCACCATCCCCTAATATCGTTGCACCGGATATTGCATAAACATTTTCTAAATAATTACCTAATGACTTTAATACAATTTCTTGTTGACCTATAAATGAATCAACGACTAAACCTGTTAATTTATCGCCTCTTTTAACAATAACAATTGAATAGTATTCATCTGGACTTTGCTTGCTTTTCGGTGTATTAAAAATTTCATTTAAAAATACGAGTGGTACAATTCTATTTCGGAAATCAATCACTTTGTGCTGATGAGCATTCAATATTTTATCTTTGTGTAGGATAGAAGTTTCTACAATAGATGATAATGGTATTCCGTATTTTTCTTTTTCTAATTCAACTAATAACACAGAAATGATTGTTAATGTTAATGGTAGTTCGATTGAAAAAGTGGAGCCTTTACCATGAGTTGATTGGATAGAAATAGCTCCCCCTAAAGATTCAATCGTATTTTTAACAACATCTAAACCAACACCACGACCGGAAATATCTGAGATTGCTTCATTCGTTGAGAAACCGCTAGCTAATATAAGTTTATTAATCTCTTGATCCTCAAGGGTCTCTGCCTCTTGGTTAGAAATAACATTTTTCTCTAATGCTTTTTTTATGACATTATCCTGATTAATTCCGGCACCATCATCAGAAATCTCAATAAATACATGATTTCCACTGTGGTAAGCTTCTAATGTTATTTTACCGAATGGTTGTTTACCTTGTTTTGTTCTTTCTTCCGGCATTTCGATACCATGGTCAATTGCATTTCTAATTAAATGTACGAGAGGATCACCTATTTCATCGATAACAGTCCTATCCAATTCAGTGTCAGATCCGATTATTTCAAGTTCTACTTCTTTTCCTAGATCTCTAGCTAGCTGACGAATCATTCTTGGAAAGCGACTAAATACATTATCAATTGGCATCATTCTCATTTGTAAAATGATATGTTGTAAATCACTAGACACCCGTGACATTTTTTCGACTGTATCTTGTAATTCACTATGATTAACATCGATAGAGATTTGCTCTAATCTCCCTTTATCAATGACTAATTCCTCAAATAAATTTAATAACATATCAAGCCGTTCCATATTTACTCGAATAGTTTTAGATGTTGGGGTTTTTATTGAAGCATTATTAGTCTCCTTAGACTGTTCAGTTTGTTCGACTCTTTGTAAGACATCAGCATTTTCCAAATATGGTTCTATATTAAATGTTTCAATATGTACTGTTTCAATTTCCGATACTTTCATTACCATTGCTTTAATTTCTTCGGATGCTAATTTTGAAATGAGCATCACAGAAAAATCTCTATCAAAATTCTCCTCTTCTAAGTCACCTACGGATGGCTCAGAAATAACTACTTCCCCGATTTTTTCTAATACTTCAAAAACCATATATACTCTTGCAGCCTTTAATAAACAGCTTTCATTTAGTTGAACATTTATTTCATAATTTGTAAATCCACGTTCTTTTGATTCGTTTAATACTGATATTTGAAATTGATCTAAGTTGAAATGAAGACTTTTAACAGATTGTTCATTTTCTACTTCTGCAGGGACTATATTATTAACATCTAGTCCTTTTTCTATTTTTTCTAATTGATTAATGATCTCTTCGATAGATAGTTTACCAGTTCCTCCGTTAGATATATCGCCAACAATTGCTTGTAATTGATCTATTGCATTAAATAGTACATCTACTAATGTCGTTTGAACTTGTAATTTACCATAACGGATACGATCAAACACATCTTCTATTTTATGTGTTAGATTTGCGAGGTCGTCAAAGCCCATTGTCGCTGCCATACCTTTAATAGTGTGAGCCGCCCTAAAAATATTTTCAATGATAGAAATTTCGTCAGGATTTTTCTCTAACAAGATTAGTTGTTCATACATCGTGTCCAAATGTTCGGTACTTTCATCAATAAATACGTCTAAATATTTCGAATTATCCATTTAAAAACTCCTTATCTTTCATTATATTTTATGACAGCTGTAGCTATATTTTCTAATCTAACAATTTCTGTCACATGGTTTGTCGCTATCGCTGCAGCAGGCATTCCGTTCACAACAGTTGTTTCACTAGATTCTGCAATGACGACAACATTTTCATCATGATTTTTTATATTATTAATTCCTTCAGCTCCATCTTTTCCCATACCAGTTAATATCACAATTGTTTTTTTTATGTTTTTTAATTCGGCAATAGAGTGTAACATCATATTAACAGACGGGCGATGACCAAGATCATGTTTTTCTTTAGATAACTCTATTTTTAACTGTCCATTGCCTTCCTTTATTTTCATGTGATAATCTCCTGGGGCAATATATATGGTTGCTTTTTTAACTATTTCTTGATGTTCAGCTTCTTTTACATTCATTTTAATATTTTCATCTAATCTATTAGCTAAAAACTGAGTAAATCTACGGGGTAAATGTTGAACAATGAATATAGGAGTTTGAATTTTTTCGTCAATTTGATGTAAAATTTTGTGAAGTGCGCTTGGTCCACCGGTAGATGAGCCAATGGCAATAATCGAGTTGTGTTCCATAAGTCTTCTCCCATTTCTACAGTTTTTAATATTTCGTTTTTAGTATCAATCCTTTAATCAATTTATTAAAATTTATCTATAAACGAATATGAAAATAAGGTAAGTATCAATCGTTTTTTAAGTTCTAATCGTTTAAAAACTTAGAAATTTTCTTAATCTGTTCATAAAAGAGCGTGTCGGAATCTCGAATGATTCAGTGTTTTGTTTATATAAGTATTTTTTTATAATTAAATCTAATGATTTAGAAATTGGAGTATTATCTTTTAATAAAATGAATGGAACTTGTTTTATGACAGACTCTGAAACTATTTTATCCTCTGGAAGTAATCCAAGGGTAGTTACCTTTACTCCTAAAAAATTTTTAACAAGTCGCGAAAATCGATTAACTGTTTCAATTCCTTCATTTATATCTTTGACCCTATTTAAAATAAGCGATATAGGGAGATTTTCCTGTTGAACGATAATATATTTAATCATACTATAAGCATCTGTAATAGCAGGAGGTTCTGGATTCATCATAATAAATGTTTCATCAGAAGCTAGGACGAATGACATACTCGTTTTGGAAGCTCCCGCACCTAAATCAAAAATAATAAAGTCATATTCACTTTGAATTCGTTCAAATTGATCGTGAAAATAGTTAAGGTGGTCTTCTGAAAAAACGATTAATTCTTCAAAGCTATTTCCACCAGCAATGTAAGGAAGTCCTTTAGGACCTACTTCTATAATATCATGAAATGACAAGGAGTGGTTAAAAATATCTACTAAAGAATAGGTTGACATTTTACCTAATAAAATATCAATATTACCCATTCCTATATCCATATCTATAAGTAGTACATTTTTACCACTTGCAAGTAGTTTGAGAGAAAAATTAATAGCAAAATTAGTTTTTCCTACACCACCTTTACCACTTACGATTGAAATAGTTTTCGCCTTCTTATCCCTATCCAATTGTTTTCGTAAAGATTTAGCTTGATCATTCATATCCATACCTACTTGTCATTAATTGTCCAATATATTGTTCATCTGGAACGATGATGTCATTGGGTACATCTTGCCCGTCTGTTATGTAGGATATATTAATATTAGCATCAAAACATAAATTTAAAATTGCTCCATATGTCGTTGTTTCATCTAATTTAGTAAAAATAACATTTTCAATTAAAACTTCTTTAAATTGTTCGTATATTTCTTTAATATCTTTATACCGTGAGGCTAATGATAAAACTAAATGTGTTTCTGTTTTGAAATTTTCAACTTCTATCATTTGCTTTAGTTCTTTAACATATTTATCATTACGAAAATTTCTTCCTGCTGTATCAACAAAAATATAGTCATAATGACTTAATTTGTTTAAGGCATCTCGGTATTCTTCAATAGAATAAACGACTTCAAGTGGGACGTTTAAAATTTTCGCATATGTTTTTAGTTGTTCTATCGCTGCAATTCGATACGTATCCATTGTAATAAATGCTATATTCTTTTTATCATTTATCACTTTATTTGAGGCTACTTTGGCTAATGTCGTTGTTTTTCCTACACCTGTTGGCCCAATAAATTGTACTATTTTTGTGTTTACTGGTACGCCTATATGACTATATTTTTTTAATCTAGCCACAATTTCATCCTGAACTAAAGGCAATAGTTCCTTAGTAGTTAATTGCTGCTGATCACTTGTTTTATTTAAGATTGATTGCAATATTTCGGTTGAAAACTGTTCGTCTACTTCTTGATTCTTTAAAAAATTCAATATTAGTGCATAATCTGCTGAAAATGGCTGTCCAGACTGAAATGCATTTGCTTTTAACATTTCTTTTACTTGTTTAATTTCAGTTAACACTTTATAATGCTCATCTTTTGTAATAAATCCTGATTCATTGACTGAAACTTTACCTCGATGAAAAGTTTTACTATTGCTCGTCCTTTCCATTTTTACAGATTTTTCCCTTGTTGATAATGTTTCATCAATAGCAGCTATCACTTCTACTTGTCTTTTTTTAAAAAAACCTAAAATGCCACCCGTTTTTATTTCTTTACTATCAAGGATAACTGCATTTGCACCAAGATCTTTTTTTATTCTATCGATTGCCTCAGGCATAGATTTAGCTTTATATTTCATTATTTTCATGCCACATTCACCACCCCAACGCTTTGAACTTGAACATGTGGAGCAAGTTCATTATATGATAAAACAACAATATGTGGTAAAACACGTTCAATCAATTGTTTCACGTACATTCTGATTGATGGTGAACATAGTATAACAACATGTTCATGTTCAATTTGTACCTTTTGCATTTCTTGTTGAATATTTTGAATAATTTTTTCTTGTAAATTCGGTTCTAAAGCTAAATAGTTTCCGTGTTCTGTCTGTTGAATATGTTCTGCTATCATATTTTCTATATCGGTCGAAAAAGTCATTACTTTTAAAGTTTCATCTTGTCCCGCATACTGTTTTGTAATTTGAAGTGCTAATGATTGCCTCACATATTCCGTTAATAAATCGACATCTGTCGTCATCTTACCAAAGTCAGCTAATGTTTCAAAAATAACTGGCAAATTCCGAATTGAAATATTTTCCCGTAACAATTTTGAAAGAACCTTTTGAATATCTCCTATTGATAACAGTTCAGGCGTTACTTCTTCGATTAATATCGGGTAGTTTTCTTTTACTTGATCGATCAGTTCTTTTGTTTCTTGTCTTCCTAACAATAAATGGGCATTACTTTTTAGTATTTCTGTTAAATGAGTTGAAATAACGGAAGGAGGGTCAACGACTGTATAGCCTAACATTTCCGCATCTAACTTTTGCTCTTCATTAATCCATTTAGCTGGTAAGCCAAACGCTGGTTCAGTAGTATCAATTCCTTCTAAATTGTCATCATCGATATCGGGAATCATCGCCAAATAATGATCAAGTAATAGTTCACCTTCAGCAACTTCATTTCCTTTAATTTTTATACGGTAGGCATTTGGTTCAAGTTGAATATTATCACGAATTCTTACAACTGGGACGACAACTCCTAATTCTATTGCTATTTGTCTTCTAATCATGACAATTCTTTCTAACAAATCTCCACCTTGTTGCTCATCAACAATAGGTATTAATGCATAACCAAATTCAAATTCAATCGGATCAACATGGAGTAAATGAACGATATTTTCTGCCGATTTCATGCTTTCACTTTCTTCTTCATCAATTTCACTATCTTCAATTTCCATTTTTTGTTCTGATTTTTGTAGTAAAAAGTAGCCACTTATTGCGAGAATCAAAGAAATGGTAGTCGTTAAAAAGAAATTGATTGGAGTTAAACCGAGTAAAAATATCGTCCCCGCTGCTACGAATAACAACTTAGGAAATTGTAATAATTGTCCGGTAATATCTGTACCTAAGTTTCCTTCTGTTGAAACTCTTGTTACGACAATTCCTGTTGCAGTTGCAATAAGGAGGGCAGGAATCTGACTGACTAACCCATCACCTACAGTTAGACGCATAAATGTATTCACAGCTTCATTAAAGGTCATGTCCATTTGTACCATACCGATAATTAAACCGACTAAAATATTAATAATGACAATAATGATACCGGCAATGGCATCCCCTTTTACGAATTTACTTGCCCCATCCATAGCTCCATGGAAATCCGCTTCGCTTTCTACTTTATCACGCCGACTACGTGCTTCTTGTTCTGTAATTAGCCCAGCATTTAAATCTGCATCAATACTCATTTGTTTACCCGGCATCGCATCTAATGTAAAACGAGCAGCAACTTCGGAAACCCGTTCTGCTCCTTTCGTAATAACAATATATTGAATAATAACTAATATAATAAATACAACAAAACCAACTAATGGATTATTACCAATAACAAAAGAACCAAAAGTATCTACGACACCACCAGCATCAGCTTTGGATAAAATAGATCTCGTTGTTGAAACATTTAGACCTAATCGAAATAACGTTAAAAGTAATAATAAAGACGGGAAAATAGAAAATTGAAGTGGTTCTTGTGTATTCATGGATACTAGAATAACGATAAGGGCGAGTAATATATTACATAAGATGAGTACACTTAATAAGCCTCCCGGTAAAGGGATAACGAGCATAATGATAATTAAAATAACTCCTAGTAATACAGATAATTCTCTAAAACTCATTTCCTCACCTCAATTAGGCCCTTTTCTCAGTTTGATAAACAAATGCGAGTATTTCTGCTATCGCTTGATAAAATTCTTCGGGTACCAATCCATTAATATCAACCGTGTCATATAATGATCTAGCTAACGGTTTATTTTCAACTGTCATCACTTGAGCGTTTTTGGCAATATCAATGATTTTTAAAGCAATATCATCTTTCCCTTTAGCTAAGACATATGGGGCAGATGCAAGATTTTCATCATATTTTAACGCTACAGCATAGTGTGTTGGGTTTGTAATGACAACATCAGCCTTCGGTACTTCTGCCATCATTCTCCGCATCGCAATTTCACGTTGTTTTTCTTTCAATTTGGATTTTATTAGTGGGTCACCTTCAACATTTTTATGTTCATCCTTAATATCTTGCTTAGACATACGAATGTTTTTTTCAAAATCATACTTTTGGTACATATAATCTAAAACTGCTAAAGCTATTAAAGCAATCGTAGAAGCAATTCCCATCGTAATTGTCATTCTGCCAAAAAAACCGATAGCACTATTGACATTTTTAAAAGCTAGCATCATCATTTCATCTTTAAATATCCAAATAATTGAAAATGTAATCGTTCCAATAAAAGTTATTTTCAAAAATGACTTCAACAATTCAACGATTGCCCTTAGTGAAAAAATTCGTTTAGCACCTTGAATTGGATCAATTTTTTTCAAGTCAAATTTGAGTGGTTCCGTCGTAAACAAAACACCAACCTGTAACATATTTGCTGCAATAGAAATGATGAGTGCAATGACCATAATTGGAATAACGATTTTAGCAAATTGTAATAGTCCCTCTACAAATAATTCCATCGTTGAATCTATTGTAATATCCCAGTGAATCCATTCGATAAATGTATGTCGATATAAATCTATCATACTATCTTTCATAAAGGAGCCTAATACAGCTAATAACATAAAACAAAATAATAATAATAATGCTGTATTAACATCTTGACTTTTGGCAACTTTACCTTTCTTTCGCTCATCGAGACGTTTTTTAGGGGTTGCTTTTTCAGTTTTTTCACCAGCAAAAAATTGTAGATCAAGTTTTAATTGCAAGTTAAGATCCCCCTAGAATGATCATTAAATCCCGCATAGCTCCGAACATTGCCTCAAAAAGGGTCTTGGCAAGCATCACGTATAGACTCATAAAAAATAATAATACAGTAAAGCTGACGGTAATCTTTAAAGGTAACCCAACGACAAAGACGTTTAATTGTGGAACTGTTCTGGCGATGATTCCTAGCGCAACGTCAACTAAAAATAAACAGCCAACAAGCGGCAATGCCATTTGAAAAGCAATGAGAAACATATAACTAAAAGTTTGAATGATAAAATCAGCAAAATGTTGATCAAATTGGATAAAACCGTCAATTGGAATCCAATCATAACTATTAAAAATACCATCAATAATGACATGGTGCCCATTCACTGATAAAAGAAATAATAAGGCAATAATATAAAAATATTGACCAACTAAAGGGCTT
>Ga0209487_1003838_pt1 | contig 11706 bp, 10 predicted proteins | sample Poulit2012_FD_187524 | JGI IMG/M metagenome (GOLD analysis project Ga0209487, IMG submission 187524) | Agricultural soil microbial communities from Georgia to study Nitrogen management - Poultry litter 2012 (SPAdes) (version 2) | ecosystem: Environmental > Terrestrial > Soil > Agricultural land... | reverse complement strand
GTGATCTTGCCCTGGGCGGCCGCGCTCATCGGCATGCTGGGGTATGGGGTCGGCGCGATCGTGCAGTCCGCGTCCGCCAAGCGCCGCGGCGGCCCCACCGCGATGATCCAACCCCTGTACCTGCTCGGCATCGCCTGCGACGCGCTCGCGTGGATCGGGGCTCTCGTCGCTCTCCAACGTCTACCCCTGTTCACGGTGCAAGCGATCCTTGCCGGATCACTCGGCGTCACCGTGCTCCTTGCGAGGATCTTCCTCGGCGTGCCCCTCGTGCGCCGCGACCTTGCCGCAATCACTATCGCAGCGGTGGGCCTCGTCATCGTTGCCGCGTCCGCCGGAGAGCAATCAATAGCCCATCCGCCCGCGCGGTTCGCGCTGGGAATGCTCATGGGGCTCGCGCTGATCGCGGGCTTGACCCTGTGGGCATACCGCCGGGGCGCCCCGTTACTCCTCGCCGCACTATCGGGGCTCGCATTCGCTGGCGGCGCGCTCGGTGGGAGGGCACTGGGGCTAACCGAGTTCAGCTGGAGCATCGCCGCCAACCCGGTGCTGTGGCTCATGATCGCCTATGCGCTCCTGGCGCTCTTCTCCTTCTCCCGCGCATTGGAACGCGGCGAAGTGGGCCCCGTGATGGCCGAGATGTGGGTGGTGGATGTCATCGTGCCCGGACTTATCGGGGTTGCAGTGCTCGGTGATTCCGTGCGTCCGGGGGCCACGATACCCGCGATCCTCGGCGTCGCGATCAGCGTCATCGGTTGTATCTTCCTTGCTGGCAGCGCAGCGCAACCGACGATCTCGCGCCCCGCCGAAACGAGCGTGCAAACCGCGATACGCTAACGAATGTGTCTGATCAGTCAACGCCAGAGGAGAACCTCGGCGACCTTTCCCCCAAGGCCATAGTTCACGCCACTCCCGACGCGACCGAGCCCGAAGAGGCCTCCGCGATCGATGCTGCCGAGGCCGCGGCGGAGGAAGAGGCGCGGGCGATCTATTCGGAGATCCTCGGGCGCAATCCGGAACACGACTTTGATCCCACGATCGACCGAGTGGTGTCTCTCATGGAGCTCCTCGGCGAACCCCAGCACGCTTTCCGCGCCATCCACATCACCGGCACCAACGGAAAGACCTCCACTGCCCGGATGATCGAATCGCTCCTGCGTGAACTCGGGCTGCGCACCGGCCGCTTCACGTCCCCGCACCTGCACACGGTGCGCGAACGCATCGCCATCGACGGCGAGCCGATCCCCGCGACCAGGTTTGTGGAAGTATGGCGAGATATCGAACCGTACGTAAACATGGTGGATGCGGAGCTGCAGGATCGAGGCGAATCGCGCCTGAGCTTTTTCGAGGTCCTCACCGCACTGGCATATGCTGCCTTCGCGGACACCCCCGTTGACGTCGCGGTGATCGAAGTCGGCATGGGCGGGGAGTGGGACTCGACAAACGTCGTCGATGGCGACGTCGCCGTGTTCTCGCCTATCGCGCGCGACCACGATAAGTGGCTCGGCTCCACCCTCACGGAGATCGCCGGAATCAAGGCGGGGATCATTAAACCCATGGCCGCCGGCCAGGTGGTTGTCACCGCCAGCCAGCCCGAAGAGGTCGAACCGGTGATCGCCGCCAAGGCTCAAGCAGAGGGCGCGCGCGTGGTCGCGGAAGGCTATGACATGGCGGTGGCCGACCGGCAGGTCGCTGTTGGCGGGCAACTGCTCTCCCTCCAAACGCCCGCGGCAACCTACACCGAGATCTTCCTTCCTTTGCTCGGCGCCCACCAGAGCCAAAACGCACTGCTCGCACTCGCGGCGGTGGAAGCCTTCCTGGGCGGTGGGTCGCTGCCAGGTGACGTCGTCGAGGCCGGGTTCGGTGCGGTCACCTCGCCTGCCCGCCTCGAGCTCGTTCGCTCCAGCCCGACCGTCATCGTCGACGCCGCGCACAACCCCGCCGGCGCCCACGTGCTCGCAGCAGCGATCGAAGAGACCTTCAATTTCTCCCGGCTCATCGCCGTCGTCGGCGTGATGGCCGACAAGGACGCGGACGGGATCTTCGCTGAACTCGAGCCGCTCGTGGATGAAGTGGTGATCGCCCAGTCCGCCTCGATGCGCTCGATGGACCCGGCCGACCTCGCCGACATCGCCCGCGACACCTTCGATCCCGAGGACGTCCACGAAGCCGCCTCCCTCCCCGACGCGATTGCGACCGCCGTCGATCTGGCGGAACAGGGGCAGGCGGATGCGATTGCCTCGGGCACGGGCGTCATCGTTGCGGGGTCCGTCATTCTCGCCGCGGACGTGCGCGCGCTGTTCGGCCTCGGAAACTGACACCCGCCCAAGAACAGGGCCCATTGCGTCGCGGCGAACCGACTCGCACTAGCAAAACTCTCCGCCACAGTCCAAAGTAGGAAGTAACGCAACGTAGGCAACATCACACCCCACCGGGACGAGGAGAAGAAGCATGAAGAAGCTCATCAACGACCCAGCAAACGTCGTAGCGGAATCCGTTGCGGGATTCGTCGCGGCGCATAGCGACCTCGTTCAGCAGGGCCCCGATCCCGAAACGCTCTTCATCTCTCGGGTAGGGGGAGCGGTCAGCGGTAAAGTCGGCCTCGTTTCCGGTGGAGGCAGCGGGCACGAACCGCTCCACGGCGGCTACGTGGGCAAGGGGATGCTCGACGCCGCGGTGCCGGGCGCCGTATTCACCTCGCCCACGCCGGACCCGATCCTCGAAGCAACGAAAGCGGCCGACGGCGGCGCCGGGGTGCTCCACATCGTGAAGAACTACACCGGCGACGTCCTCAACTTCGAAACGGCCGCCGAACTCGCCGAAATGGAAGACATCGAGGTGGCGAGCGTCGTCGTCAACGATGATGTCGCCGTCGAAGATTCCCTGTACACCGCGGGCCGGCGGGGCGTGGGCGGAACAGTTCTCGTGGAGAAGATCGCCGGGGCGGCGGCGGAAGCGGGCGCGGACCTCGCCCGGGTCACGCAGGTCGCGCAACGAGTCGTCGAGAACGTCCGCTCGATGGGGGTGGCCCTCTCGGCGTGCACGGTTCCCCACGCGGGGGAGCCCTCCTTCGAACTCGGCGAAGACGAGATCGAGATCGGCATCGGTATCCACGGCGAACCGGGCCGGCACCGGGTGGCGATGGAACCGGCGAACGAGATCACCGATCGGCTCCTCGACCCGATCCTCTCCGACCTCAACCTCGAGCGCGGCGAGAAGGTGCTGCTCTTCGTCAACGGGATGGGCGGTACGCCGCTCTCAGAACTGTACATCGTCTACGGCCACGCCCGGGCGCGGCTTGAGGAGGCGGGATACGAAGTAGCGCGTACCCTGGTAGGAAACTACATCACAGCACTAGAAATGCAGGGATGCTCCCTCACGGTCCTCCGCCTCGACGAGGGCCTCACGGAGCTCTGGGATGCTCCCGTTCACACTCCCGCACTGACTTGGGGTAACTAATGGCTCTTGGAACTGATTGGGCGCTCGCCTGGATCCGCGAGGCGGCGCAGGTGGTCTCTGATAACCGCGCCGCCCTGATCAAACTCGACCGCGAGATCGGCGACGGCGACCATGGCGAGAACATGGACCGCGGCTTCAGCGCTGTGATTAAGAAGCTCGACGACGCCGCTCCCGCCTCGGTCGCAGACGTCCTCAAACTTGTGGCAACCACGCTGATGTCGACCGTGGGCGGCGCCGCCGGCCCGTTGTACGGCACCGCATTCCTGCGGGCATCGAAAGCCGCCGGGCAGGCGGAGAGCCAAAACGGCGCGCTCGACGCGGCGGCGGTGGCGGCCGTCCTCGAAGCAGGCCTGGAAGGGGTCGTCGCCCGCGGGAAGGCCGAGACCGGAGAAAAAACGATGGTCGACGCGTGGGCACCCGCAGTTGCTGCGGCGAAGAACATCGCCGCGACCGGTGGGGACGCCGCTGAGGCGTTGCGGGCTGCTGCGGATGCTGCGCGCACCGGCGCCCGCGCCACCGAGCCTCTCATCGCCCGCAAAGGCCGCGCGTCCTACCTCGGGGAACGCGCGGTCGGCCACCGCGACCCGGGTGCACAATCCTCCGCGCTCATCCTGGACGCTGCTGCACGAATGGCCGCGGCATGACGACGCCGGTCAAGGTCAGCCTTGTCCTCGCCTCCCACTCCGGCAACCTCGCCAAGGGAGTCACCGAAGTTGCCGAGCAGATGGCTCCCAACGTCCAGGTGCTCCCCGCGGGCGGGACCGACGATGATCGGATCGGCACGAGCTACGACCGGATCGAGCAGATGATCAACACGGCCCGGGGCGCGGGGAAGGACGTCCTCGTGCTCGGCGACCTCGGGTCGGCGACGATGACGGCGGAAGCGGTCATCGAGAGTTTCGACGCCGGGGTGCTCCTCGCCCAGGCGCCGTTCGTGGAAGGCGCGGTCGCGGCTGCCGTTGCGGCAGAAGGCGGGGCGGAGCTCGAGGTCGTAGCCGCCGCCGCCCGGGCGGCGATCGAGGAGTTCGCTGGCGCGGAACCCGCGGCGCCCGCGCAGACGGGGGGATCTACGGCGGAAGCCCCTGCGGCGGAGGAGAGCATCACCGAGACGCTCACGCTGAAAAACAAACTCGGCCTGCACGCCCGGCCGGCCGCGATGGTCGCCCGGATCGCTGCCGAACACGATGCGAAGGTGACGATCAACGGCGTCGACGCGACCTCAGTGCTCGCGCTGATGGGGCTTGCGCTGCCCGGCGGGGCCGAGGTAGAACTCAGCGCAAGCGGGAACGACGCGGAAGCAGTGATGAAGGCTTTGGTCCCGCAGTTTGAAGAAGGATTTGGGGAAGAATAGGAACTGAGTAGCAGTAAGTAGCAGTAGGAATCACCGGCTAAGGAGGTCGTAATGCGTAACAATCCAGAGTCGTGGCGCCGTCCGGACCCGGACGAAGAACCGACGTCGTTACAAGATGAGCTCAAAACGCCCGTGGAGCCGGGGGAGGACTACCAGGCCCGCACCGCGCGCCGAGACCTGCAGGGCGAAGCCTCAGAGGCGGACGTGCTCGATCAGGCCGCCGTTGCGTGGCAGCCGGGAGAGGACGACGAGGACGAGGCCTGAGAATGAACTGGGGTAACCTGCAAGCGTGAATGCTCCTCAGGGTGAGATCAACACCCGTTCGTATCTCCAGCTGTTCAACCGGGCGACGCTCGGGATCGAGATCATCGTCATCTTCATCGCCGGGCTCACCGCCTACGGGCTGAACATGGCCCCCGCCACCCACGTGTGGATCACCACCGGGGTGGTGGGGCTGCTATGTTTCCTCGCGCTCGGGCTCGCCCGCTTCCCCGCCGGGATCGGCGTGGCGGCGGTCGTGCAGGTGCTCCTCGTGCTGTCGGGGATCTTCATTCCCACGATGTGGTTCCTCGGCGGGGTGTTCGCAATCATCTGGATCATCTCGGTAATCCTCGGTAACAAGATCGACCGGGAAAAGCGCCAGTACATGCTCACTCACCCCGAGGAGTACCCGGAAGCGTGCAGTGGCGGCTACCCGATAAGCTAGCCCCCATGACATCTCAACGAACCCTAGTTCTCATCAAGCCTGACGGCGTCCAGCGCAACCTCGTGGGCGAGATCCTCGCCCGCATCGAAGCCAAGGGATACACCCTGGACGCGCTCGAACTGCGCGAGGCCACCCCCGAACTCCTCGCCGAGCACTACGCCGAACACGAGGGGAAGCCCTTCTACGGCCCGCTCGTTGAGTTCATGCTTTCCGGGCCCGTCGTCGCCGCGGTCGTGCGCGGGCACCGGGTGATCGAGGGATTCCGCTCCATCGCCGGCGCCACCGACCCCACGGGCGCGGCCCCCGGATCCATCCGGGGTGACTTCGGCCGCGACTGGGGCCTGCAGGTGCAACAGAACCTCGTGCACGGCTCGGACTCCCCGGAATCGGCCGAACGGGAGATCGGATTGTGGTTCCCGGGGCTGTAAACCTCCCCGCAGAACGCAGGCCAGCCCGCTAGGCTACTGACGTGTACCTCAAGACGTTGACGCTGCGCGGCTTTAAGTCATTCGCGTCTGCAACGACCCTGAATTTCGAGCCCGGCATCACCTGCGTGGTGGGGCCGAACGGATCGGGGAAGTCGAACGTCGTCGACGCGCTCTCCTGGGTGATGGGGGAGCAGGGAGCAAAATCGCTGCGCGGCGGCAACATGGCCGACGTCATCTTCGCGGGGACCTCCTCCCGCCCGCCGCTCGGGCGCGCCGAGGTCTCGCTGACGATTGACAACTCCGACGGCGTGCTGCCGATCGACTACACCGAAGTCACCATCTCGCGCACCCTGTTCCGCAACGGGGGCAGCGAGTACGCGATCAACGGAACCGCCTGCCGGCTCCTGGACATCCAAGAGCTCCTCTCCGATACCGGGATGGGCCGGGAGATGCACGTCATCGTCGGGCAGGGGCAACTCGACTCGGTGTTGTCCGCGACGCCGGAGGAGCGCCGGGCCTTCATCGAGGAGGCCGCGGGCGTGCTCAAACACCGGCGCCGCAAAGAGAAGGCGCTGCGCAAGCTCGAGTCGATGGAAGCCAACGTCGCCCGGCTGAGCGACCTCGTGGGGGAGATCCGCCGCCAACTCGGGCCCCTCGCCCGGCAGGCGGAGGTCGCCCGCAAGGCACACGTTGTGCAATCGGACCTTCGGGACGCCCGCGCCCGCTTGCTCGCCGACGAACTCGTGCAAATGCTTGCCAACCTCGAGGCGGAACAAGCCGATGAGGAAGCGTTGCGGAAGCGTCGGGCGGAGGTGGAGGCGGCCCAGGACGCCGCCCGCGCGAAACTCGCCGAACTCGAAGCCGCCGCGGCAACGGCGGCGCCGGAGATCAACGAAGCCGCAGAGATGTGGTTCCGGCTCTCCTCCGTGCGCGAACGCCTGCGCGGCACCGCCACCCTCGCTGCCGAGCGCACCCGGCTCCTCGGTGCGCCCGAACAGCCTGAACGCTCCGGCCGGGACCCGGACGACCTCGATCAACAAGCCGCGCGCGCCCGGGAGGCCGAGGCGGAGCTGCGCGCTGAGCAACAAACTGCGGCGGACACCCTCGCCGAACTCATCGAGGCCCGCAAGACCAGCGAGGCTGACGCCGCGGAGGCGGAGAAGGAACTCACCCGAGTGCACCGGGGGATCGCCGACCGCCGGGAGGGGCTTGCGAAACTCACCGGGCAGGTGAGCGCGAAGCGCTCCCGCCTCGAGCAGGCAGAAGCAGAGATTCAACGGCTGCAAGACGCCCACACCGCCGCCCTCACCCGCGCGCGGCAAGCGCAGGAGAAATACTCCGAACTCGAGCAACGAGCCGTCGGGGTGGAAACGGGGGAAGAGGAGCTCAAGACGGCGCACGAGGCCGCCCTGGTAGCGCTCGACGAGAAAGAGGTCGAGGTCGCCGCCCTGCGCGAGGCCCAGCGCGAAGCGGAAACCAACGTGGCAACGTGGCGGGCCCGGCGCGAGGCCCTCGAGCTCGCCCTCGCCCGCAAAGACGCCACCGGCGCCCTCCTGGAAGGGGAGGCACCGGGGATCCTCGGCGCGCTCGCCGGCGACATCCAGGTCGAACCCGGGCACGAGAACGCGATCGCCGCGGCGCTCGGGCAATGGGCGGACGCCGCCATCGCGGAATCCGTCGACACGGCCGCCGACGCGCTGCGCCAATCCCGGGAAACGGATGCGGGGATCGCCAACGTCATCATCGCGGGTGCCGCCGAACCTGGCGCCAGCGGGGCCGGCGCGCCGAAGTTCGACACCCCACCCGCGGTGGGAACGTGGGCGCGGAACCTCCTGTCCCTCACCCCACGCATCACCGGAGCCATCGAACGGATGCTTGCGGGCGTCGTCGTCGTCGACACGCTGGCCGAGGCCCGAGAGGCAGCCGCGGCGGGGCTGACCGGGGTGAGCGAGCACGGAGACGTCGTCGCGCCCACCCACGCCCGCGGCGGGTCGACCGAGGGCCCGAGCGCACTGGAACTGCACGCGGCGCGGGATGAGGCGGAGACGAAGATCGCGGAGTTCACGGACGCAGCGGAGGATGTAGCGGGGAAACTGGCGCCGGCCCACGAGGCGCTGCAGCTCGCGCAGACCCAGGTCGAAGGAGCCCTCGCGGCGGTGAACGAGTCCGGTTCCGAGCTCGCGGCCGTCTCCCGGGAACTCGCCGAACTCGGCGCAACCGCCCGTTCGAGCAGCAGCGAGGCTGCGCGGGCGCAGGAAGCTATGGAACGCGCGCGGGACTCCCGGGCCGTGATCGCAGAAGAACTCACCGAACTCACCGACCGGCTCGAAACAGCGCGCGCGGAGCCGGAGGAGGATTCGAACATCGCCGAAGCGACCACCCGGCGCGATGAGCTCGCGCGTGCGGCATCGACGGCCCGGGCGAAGGAGACCGACGCCCGGCTCACCCTGCGCACCACCGAGGAACGCATGCGCGCGATCACCGGCCGTGCCGAATCGTTGGAACGCGCCGCCCGCACCGAACGCCACGCGCGCAAGGCCGCGGCGGAGCGCGCGCAGAAACGGGCGGAACAGGCACGGAAGGCGAGCATCGTCGCCCGCGGGGCGGACCGGGCGCTCACCGCGATCGAATCCTCGCTGCGCATCGCCCAGCAGCGCCGCGACGAACGGGAAGCAGCGCGGGCCGAACGCGATAAGGCGATCGCCGCGGCGCGCACCGAACTCGACGCGCTCGGCAAGGAGTTCACGGAACTCACCGACGTCGTACACAAGGACGAGGTCGCCCGCGCCTCCCAGACGGCGAAGATCGAGCAACTGCAACAGAAATCCGTCGACGAACTCGGCCTCGACCCCGAGGTGCTCGTGGATGAATACGGGCCCCACCTCATGGTTCCGATCGTCGAGGGGGAGGAAACCACGCACGTCCCGTTCGTGCGAGCGGAGCAGGAGAAACGGTTGAAGAAGGCCGAGCGCGCGCTCTCCCTCCTCGGCCGCGTGAACCCGCTCGCGCTGGAAGAGCACAAAGCCCTCGAGGAGCGGCACAAGTTCCTCTCCGACCAGCTCACCGACATCCGCACCACCCGCAGCGAATTGCTCGGGATCGTCCGGGACATCGATGAACGGGTAGAAACGGTGTTCGCCGACGCCTTCGCCGACACCGCGCGGGAATTCGAAGGAGTCTTCGCGCGGTTGTTCCCCGGTGGGGAGGGCCGCCTCACCCTCACCGACCCGGGCGACATGCTCACGACCGGGATCGAGGTCGAGGCCCGCCCGCCGGGCAAGAAGGTGAAACGGCTCTCGCTGCTTTCGGGCGGGGAACGTTCCCTCACCGCGGTCGCGATGCTCATCGCGATCTTCAAGGCCCGGCCCAGCCCGTTCTACGTGATGGACGAGGTCGAGGCGGCGCTCGACGACGTCAACCTCGGGCGCCTCATCGAACTCTTCGCTGAACTGCGCCGCAGTTCCCAGCTCATCATCATCACCCACCAGAAGCGCACGATGGAGATCGCCGACGCCCTGTACGGGGTGACGATGCGCGGGGACGGGGTGACGACGGTCATCAGCCAGCGCATGAACGAAGCGGTGGAATGACTCGCGGAAGGACCTCGGGCGCAACGCTCGTGTCAGAGATCACCCAGAAATACGCTAGAATGCGCGATTCGCGCTTGGGTTTGCTGACGGCGAAACCGATAATAGAAGCATGTTGGCCGCATCGCTCATCGCTATTCTCGCTCTCGCAATCGCCGTCTGCGTCGTGGTTGCTGCCGTCCGGCGCCACCAGACCGAAACCGGTTTTGAAACGACGTGGAGAGATATCAAAGAGGCCTTCACCTCCGATTCGGTGCTGCACGTGCGCGAAGAGACGGCGATGCTCTCCCAGCCTGGTGCCCTGGAATCCGACCTGCGCGTGAGCGACCTCCTCGAGGACTTCGCGGAAGAAGGTTCCGGCTACGTCGAGCCGCGGGACCTGCTTGCGCTGCGCGGTGAGCGCGACTAGCGCAGGCACTTGCCGTAGGAGGTCTGCAGCCGTAGATAAATTGCGGCACAATTGGAGGCGCTATGGATACAGGCCAAATTCTTCTTATCGTCCTCATCGCCGCCATCGTCATCGGGGCCGGCGCGTTCTTCCTCCGCCCGAGCCGTAAACGCGGCGAACTGCCCCCGCAGGCGGGCCAGACGCCGCCGCAAGCGGGTGGCGGGCGCGCGACGGCCGAGACCGAAACAGCGGAGGACCTCACCGACGAGCTGGAGAAGACCCCCGCCACCGACACCGTCGACATCGACGGGGTGGACACCACCGACGTGGAGACGGCCGAGGCCGCCCCGCCGGCGCTGGAAGCCCCCGAACCCGCGGCGAGCCGGATGGTGCGCCTGCGTTCGCGACTGGCGAAGTCGGGCTCGCTCGGTGCCGCGTTGCTCTCGGTGCTCTCCCGGGATTCGCTTTCGGAGGAGGACTGGGAGGAGATCGAGGAAACCCTCCTCGTGGCCGACGTCGGATCCGAACCCACTGATGAACTCCTGGACAAACTTCGCACCCAGGTCCGGGTGAGCGGGGCCTCGAACATCGAGCAGGTCCGCGCGGAACTGCGCACCATTCTCCTCGACCTCGTCGGTCCGGATATGGACCGCCGGCTCAAGGCCTCACCGGTCCTGGGTGACGACGGCGAACCCCACCCGGCAACGATCATGATGGTCGGCGTCAACGGCACCGGCAAAACAACCACCGCGGGGAAGCTCGCCCGGCTGCTCGTCGCCGAGGATAAGGACGTCGTCCTCGGCGCTGCCGACACCTTCCGCGCCGCCGCGGCCGAACAGCTGCAGACTTGGGGTGAACGGGTCGGCGTGCCCGTCGTCCGCTCCGACCGCGAAGGAGCAGACCCGGCGGCCGTGGCCTTCGACGCGGTGAAGACGGGCCGGGAAGACGGCGCCGACGTCGTCATCATCGACACCGCCGGCCGCCTGCAGAACAAGGCCGGCCTCATGGACGAACTCGGCAAGGTGAAGCGGGTCGCCTCCCGGCAGGCGCCCATCTCCGAGGTGCTCCTCGTGCTCGATGCGACGACGGGGCAGAACGGGATGCGCCAGGCCCAAGTGTTCGCCGAAGTCGCTGACGTCTCCGGGATCGTGCTCACCAAGTTGGATGGCACCGCTAAAGGCGGGATCGTCATCGCGGTGCAGCGGGAACTGGGGATGCCCGTGAAGTTCGTCGGCCTCGGAGAAGGGCCGGACGACCTCGCCCCGTTCAACCCCGAAGACTTCGTCGATGCCCTGCTGAGTTGACCGGCCGGATTCGTTATCCTGTGCCTAGATGTACCTACCGAAATTAAGGACCATTCGTGTTCGCCAGCCTCTCTGATCGGCTTACCGCCTCCCTGAAGTCCCTTCGGGGCAAAGGGCGCCTGACTGACGCCGATATCAACGCCACCATTTCCGAGGTCCGCCGCGCACTGCTCGACGCGGACGTCGCCGTCCCCGCCGTCCGCGCATTCACAAGCGCCGTACGCGAAAAGGCCAAGGCGACCGACCTGTCGAAGGCGCTGCAACCGGGCCAACAGATCGTCAAGATCGTCAACGACGAACTCATCGAGATCCTCGGCGGCGAATCCCGCGAACTCAACCTCGCCAAACGTCCCCCCACGGTAATCATGCTCGCGGGCCTCCAAGGTGCGGGTAAAACCACCCTCGCCGGGAAACTCGGCCGGCACCTGCGCGAACAGGGCCACACCCCACTGCTCATCGCAGCGGACCTACAGCGCCCGAACGCCG
>Ga0209487_1003837_pt1 | contig 11708 bp, 8 predicted proteins | sample Poulit2012_FD_187524 | JGI IMG/M metagenome (GOLD analysis project Ga0209487, IMG submission 187524) | Agricultural soil microbial communities from Georgia to study Nitrogen management - Poultry litter 2012 (SPAdes) (version 2) | ecosystem: Environmental > Terrestrial > Soil > Agricultural land... | reverse complement strand
TGGCTAACGATATACTAGTCAAGATTGGCGCGGATATTACCGACTTTAGTCGCAAGATGGCGGAAAGTAATAAGGCGTTAAGTAATTTCGGCAAGGCTAACGCTGAAACATTTGACGCATTTAAAAAGACGGGCGCGGCCGTTACTGGGGCGGGCGTAGCGCTTGCGGGTGGTCTAGGCTTTGCCGTAAAAACAGCGGCTAACTTTGAAGAGGCGATGAGTAACGTAAAAGCTATATCGGGCGCTACGGGCGACGAGTTTGATAGCCTGCGAGATAAGGCTATGGAGATGGGCTCTAAGACGGCTTTTAGTGCGTCAGAGTCGGCGGACGCTATGGCTAACCTAGCGCAGATGGGCTGGAAAACTGACGACATTTTAGCCGGAATTGAACATACACTAAACCTTGCGGCAGCGGGCAATTTGGAGCTTGCGGATGCAGCGATGATTGCGGCTAATACGATAAATCAATTTGGTTTAGAGGCGAGCGATGCCGAGCGAGTAGCGGACGTTATGGCGGCGACAGCGTCAAGCGCCGGTACAGACGTCGAGGAAATGGCGCATGCGTTACAATATGCGGGGGCTAACGCGCATGCTGCCGGAATGGATATCGAGCAGACAGCGGCCTTTATCGGAGTGCTTGGTGATGCAGGTATTACCGGCTCTAAAGCGGGTACGGCGCTTAACGCTATGCTGCGTGATTTGAAGAAAAATGCGGAGGACGGCGCATTAGCCGTAGGGGAGCAAACAGTCGCGCTATACGATGCCAACGGAGAGATGCGACCAATGCCGGACGTCATAGCTGAAATTATTAGGGCTACGGAAAAAATGTCTGACGAACAGAGGGACGCAGCGTTATCCGCTCTGTTTGGCGAACAAGCGTTAGGAGCGTTTAACGCTATCGCAGGACAAGGGGCAGACGCCGTAGGTGATTTAGCAAACGAATTGTATAACGCGGGCGGTACGGCGCAAGATATGGCGGATATACAGATGGATAACCTTAACGGAGCGCTGACAGAGTTAAGCTCGGCTTTTGAGGGCGTACAGATTGCGTTAGGATCAGCATTAATTCCGATAATAAGAAAAGTTACAGAATGGCTTACGAAATTAGCGGAATGGTTTAACGGATTGTCGGAAAATACAAAAAAGAATATCGCGATATTTGCGGCGGTTGCAGCAGCGATAATGCTTATTGTCGGACCTATTCTACTTCTTATCGGATTTATACCGCAGATAATAGCGGGATTTACCTCAATCGTAACTGTCGTAAAAGCGGTTATCGGATTTTTCGGGATGCTTGCCGGAGCAGTGTCATTGCCGGTAGCGCTTATCGTCGCGGCTGTCGTAGGTTTGGCGTTAATTATATATAAGTATTGGGACGAGATAAAGGCGTTTATGCAAGCGACTTGGGACGCTATTGTGGAGGCGGCTATTGCGGTATGGGAATGGATAAAAGACGTATGGAATAGCGCGGTAGAGGCGTTTGCCGAGATATTCGAGCCTTTAATCGAGATAATGTCAGAAGTATGGGAGAACATAAAAGTCGCGGCGGAGGCGGCTTGGGAGCTTATTAAAAACGTCGTTCTTGGGCCAATCTTGTTATTAATCGACATAGTTACCGGAAACTTTGACGAAATGGGAAGTCACTTATCGCAGATATGGGAAAATATAACGGGCGCAGCTGAAACTATCTGGAACAGTCTTATCGACATATTTTCGATGGTTTGGGATGCCATCAAACAAGTTTTCGACAATGCGCTACAATGGCTAGATAATAAAACAGGTGGCAAGTTTTCCGATATTATTGAGGTCGTTTCCGAATATATGGATATGGCGTTCGGGATAATTGAGGATATTTGGGGCTTTATTAAGCGCTCCTTTAACAATGCGTTAGAGTTTATTAAAGGCCTAGTAACGCTAGATTTTGGTCGTATGTGGAACGCTATTAAAGACCAGATGGGCAATATTCTCGAAACAATTAGTTCGGTCTGGGATCGGATTAAATCATTCTTTTCCGGTAAACTATCGGAAATTTTAAGTAATTTAAAAAGAAAATTTATCGAAATGGTTAGCGCCGTCCGCGAGAAGATGTCGGAAATTCGCGACAAAATCAAGGAATTGATGGAGAAGGCTATCGATTATTTAAAGGGCATTGACTTATTACAGGTAGGTAAAGACATTATACAAGGGCTTATTAACGGCATAGGCTCGATGGCCAGCGCGGTGTGGAACAAAGCTAAAGATACTGCTAAGGGAATCGGCGATAGTATAAAGGGCGCTTTAGGCGTAAAATCTCCGTCACGCGTACTCATGGAAATCGGTAAGTGGACGTCGGTAGGATTGGCGGAGGGTATCGAAGATTATGCCTATCTAGTCGACAAAGCATCGGACAAGCTGGCGGAATCAGCGATACCCGACGTAAAGAACATCGATATGTCATACGTCACGCCGGACGGCATTACGGCAAGGAGCTTAGCGGGCGCAGTTAGCGGAACAGTTGATGTCAATGCGCGCGAGGATTTGTTGGCACGGTCTATCAACTCTTTAGAGCGTAAATTAACTAATCTCGAGGTGGTTATGGACAGTAGACAAGTCGGCAGAATCGTTGAGCCATATGTTACAGAAAGACAGGAGCAGACGTCGCGGTCATATAACAAATGGAGGTTACGATAGGCGGTGAGCGAATGGACGGAAAAGGATTTATGTTAAAAAGCGTTGAAAAATTAATCTATGATGGTCGGGATCTCGTAGAAGAGTTTAGCGACGGATCTCTCGACCGTTATCTCGTAATTAATAACGTATACGGGAGAAGTTTAAAGGGCGTCGAGCTTACCACTATCGGCGCACCTTTTTTTGAAGGAGACTACCTCGAAAGTATTAGGACTACGGGACGGTTTATCACGGTAGACATGACGTTAAAATCAACGTCATTTGCCGATTTGCGAAAGGATATAGACGCACTTAATCACATTCTAGTTACGGACAAAGACGTCACCATCGAATTTGGGGACGAGCCTGGACTTGTATACTACGGAAGATACGCGGGCATGAGCAGTGAGTACGAGAGATCGAAGATAGCTCAAATATCGTTTAATATATTTTGTTCCGACCCTTACAAATACGCAAAAAACGAAACCGAACTCGAACTAACAGGCGGACTAAACACGATAAATAACAAGGGTACGGCGCCCGCTAAACCGATTATAACGCTAACAGCAAAAGAAAACTCGACGTACGCACTTATCGAAAACCAATACGACGAATATATGCTGTTGGGAATACCGGCGGATGACGAACAAGAAACAATCGAAACACGTAAGTCTGTACTATATGAAAACGGAAGCACTCTCGATACATGGCGCAAAGCTACAAACGAGTTTATTGACCCTCAACGATTGCATAAAATTGACGGGGAAATGACGACTGATGATGCAGGCATACGAGCGGGCGGTTACGGTACAGGCGATAAATTGCATGGTCCAGCGATTTATAAAGAATTGCCAAAAGCGCTACAAGACTTTGAAATCGAAACAACGTTTGACATTATCAGTCGTCGGGAAGAAGAGTCGTGGCGAATGGGCATTAATTTTTTAGACGAAAACATGAATATGATTGGACATATCGGAATCAAGGACAACCATCGCAAGTACAAACGCCGAGTACCGCTTGCTCGATACGGTCCTTATCGTGGTAGTGGTCGCAAAAATGGTAATTTAATCGGAGACACTCGGACCTATGACAACGCACGAGAGACAACGTTATTTTACCTTAACGCAAAGAGAGAGGGCGATTTGTTTACGTTTTATATTGGAGAGTGGCAAGGGCATAAGCATATAAGATGGTGGGAAGAAACGTATCTCGACCTAGCAAAAGAATACGCCGGTAGACTCAAGTTTATCACGTTGTATATAGCGTCATATGCAGATAGACGTACACCTAGCAGGCTACGAATAAACAGCGTAGAAGTCTTTGAGCTATCGCAAGTAGTCGAAGATACCACGCCTTATATTGTACGTGCAGGCGATGAAATAATGATTGATTGCGATGCTGGAAGTGTGTTTATTAACGGACGTAACGCTATGCCTTTAAAGCATATCGGTAGCGACTTCTTTCACTTAGAGAGCGGATATAGCACTATATCTATTGAGCCAGCGGAAGTTTTTGACGGAACGGTAACGTTTAGGGAGCGATATAGATGATTATCTACTTATTTGATGTAGACGGGGAGCTAAAACCGTTTGTAGCGACTCAACACCGCAAAAATGGCGAAATGGTAGAGACAACTAAAGAAAATCCGTTGCCTGTTGAGAGTAAGGACGAGGACGTTATTGTTATTAAACTAGATGATATTAAGTATTTTAAACAATCGCAAAAAAGCGAGTTATCGAGAGCTAATGCTAAGCTACAACAACTCATCGATGAGTCTTATAAAAAGGAGTGATTAGATGACTCCGCACTATAAAATAGTCGAGATCGGCGGTAAAGAGCTAGTTATTTTTTATCCGCAATTTAAAGGTGATGATGGCTATAAAATAATTGATAAAGATAACCGTTTTCCGATCGAGCTAAAAAATCACGCTGAATATACGTCATTTTTAGAAACACTTGTCGAACGTGAGCAAGAGCTTAAAGATGGTCTAACAACGCTAGCTGATTTAGTTGAGGAAATGAACGTGTTGGCAAAGGGTCCTAAAGGCGATACCCGTTTTATGTGGGTAAAGTACGCTGATGATGCTGAGGGTAACGGCATGAGCGACAATCCAGACGGTAAAAAATTTATCGGTATGGCATTTAATAAAGATGTGGAAAAGCCTAGTGATGAGCCTAGCGACTATAAGTTTGTTAAATATGTGGCGGACTATGACGGGCTTGAGATTGGTGGAAGGAATTTATTAAGAAATAGTGAGGAAGAGCATGTAAAAGACTCTTCGGTAAACTCTTTAACTTATTTAGAGATAGTGGATGGCTTACTGAGTGGAGAAGAGTACACTCTTTCGTTTGAAGCAAAGTCAACAAACGGAACTGATAACTTCTATATTTCCACAAATGTTAGAAGAGGGAGTACTTATCAACGAATTTTTGATTTAGTACCAAGTGAGAATTACGCTAGATACAGCTATACTTTTGTAGCACAGGAGGGTTCTGAAGATGTTGTTGAAATAATGATTAACAACAGAATCTTGAACAATCCTAATAATACAGGTTATTTATATATTAAAAAACTGAAACTTGAAAAAGGCACCGTCGCAACCGACTGGTCACCCGCACCGGAAGACGTTTACGCACTTATCGACGACATAGACGCCGAACACGTCGGCCTAGGCAACGTACAAAACTACGGAATTGCACTCGAATCCCAAGCCAAAGCAGGCGTATCAAACGCTACTTATATGACGCCTTTACGCACGAAACAAGCGATAGATGCGCAAAGACCGATTACTATACCGAGATTAAGCGCTGATACACCGGGCGATAACTACCCGCTAGGACTATCGTTTATGGATATTGATGGCGGTGGCGTTAGCGACGGTTACCCGCAAAACTACGGTTATGTTATGACGTATAAAACGCATGATAGACGTATGTCGCAAGAATTTGTGGGTAACGGATATAACGAAACGCAAGAAACAAGGTACATGCGTTATTATCACGATAACAACGATTACGACGGTTGGACGCCTTGGCAACAAGCGGTATATGTTGACATTGAAATAGGCGACGACTACATGGTTAAACGTTTTGCAGACGGCACTATGGAGCTAAGCGGTATGCAAGAGTTTAACAACGTCAGTTATAACAGCGCAGGTGCTATATATCGATCGGGAGGATTAAGCGTCGATTATCCCGTTGAGTTTGCAGACGATAACGTATGCGTTACTCTTTCGAGTAGTTCGTCAAGACATTGGGTAGACATGTCCGGTAATGGTAGCGCAACAGGCTTTCCGTTTAGGTCTTTTTCTTATGATTCTGGTAACCTTAATTTTACCGTTAGATACCAAGCAACGGGCAGGTGGCGTTAAATGGTACTTACTCAAGTAGGTAGTGCTTTTATAGGCGATTTAACCAATCAAATAACGATAGACAAAGCAAGAGGAGCGTACTCTCGTTACGGCAATATCATACACGTTACAGACGGACAAACAGACGATATACGAGCGATTGTTACCGCAAAAAATGTACTAGACAACGAGCATCTCGTTAACATCAAAGACCATGTAGATACGTTTTATGCCGAACTAATCGGTATGCAGGACTATGATGAGCATATCGTTAAGGGTAACCGCCTAATCGTGCCAGCGGAAAACGAGGGCGAATATAACGAGTTTGTCATAGATGAGGTGGAAGATAGGCGGAGTCATGCGAAAACAATCGAGCTAATGGCTTATGCGTCTTACTTAGACTTGCGCAAGACCAAAGCGATTGAGCCGTTTAGTCGTACGGGTACAGCAAGGGAACACATGTTCTTTGCCTTGTCCGATACGGAATTTGAAGTAGGTTTAGTCGAGTCCGATCGTGAGATAACGATTAGTTTCGAGAATTGGACTAATCCTTATGAATATCTATTACGCATTGCCCGTGAATTTGAGTTAGAACTCGATTTTAAGGTTATACACAACGGATATGTCGTCACGAACCGAGTTGTTGAAGCCGTACAATCGCTAGGACGATATAGAGGGCGGGAAGTCACGTTTGGTAAGGACTTGCAAGAGATAAACCGAAAAGAAGTAGGCGATATTTTTACCGCTTTAATCGGTTTAGGTCCAGAACGTGAAGATGGCACACGTCTTGATGTATTTGTCGAGGACATAGATGCACTTAAGCGATGGGGGCGTCCTAAACACGATCCTAAGCATTTGGTGGGCGTATATGAACCGCAATCAGAACGTGAAGAAATGACGTTAAAAGAGCTACGTCAATATACGCAAACAGAGCTAAACAAGCGGAAGAATAGCGTCATACAGTATGAAGTATCGTTTTTAGACCTCGAACACTTGCTGGGTGACGAAGCTAAAAAGATACGCAAAGGCGATACGATACTGATTAAAGATACGTACTTTACACCGCATTTATACGTTGAAGCCCGAGTAATTGAAGTAAGACGTAACGCTGTTGTACCCGTGCAAAAAGAGTATGTTTTGGGCGACTTTATCGAGCACGACGCTGAAACGGTGCACGACCTTTATAAATACGTCAAACGTGAGCTTGTTAAAAAGGCGAGTGTCGAGCGTTTGCTTAATTACGCCGAGCCGAAAAAAGTCGAGTCTGATACAGCTCCAGAAATTAAAGACGGTGAAAATCCTATATGGATTGACACGTCACAAACACCGCACGTTGCTTATGTCGCAAACGCAGGCGAGTGGGTAAAGATGACGCCTACCGAGCCGGCGGAAGTGGGAGCGTATAGTAGGCGGGAAGTGGACGATAAGACAGCGCAAGCTTTAGCTGATGCTAAGGTATATACGGAAAATGCCGACAATATTAAGCGAGGTATTATTGATGTTGGCGCTGTACCTCTAAGGACGTCACAAACGGGCGCTAGAATCGAATGGGATGGGGTAAACGGTTTAGTGCAATACGACCAACAAGGACGTACGACGTCACAAATCGATTTAGACGGTAATGCACGTTTTGCTAATGCATACGTAACAGGACGAGTCGAGGCAACCGAGGGCTACTTTGGCAAAAACAAACGAGTAACAATCGGTGATGACGGTTTGACGATTAAAAGACCGGATGGGGCTACGTGGATGGAAGATGGTTATGTGCATCAAGATTATGCAATTACTGGTGCTGACCCACATAGAATGGACGAGATTGGTTTTGGTGACATAAAAGCGAGATGTTTTGAATTTAGTGGAGGGCACGGTTCTTATTGGGGAGGTTTTGCTAACACCATAGATGGCACAGGGTTGAGCGATTTAGTCGATATAAGAGATGCTGATAAAGGCTATACTGTCAATTTTCAGAGGTATTACTTTATTCACTCGGCTAGGTATTTCGTTATTAGATTACTGCCCTCTGTACGTATGACAGGTTTAAGTAGATTTAGAGCCAGAATATATGACGGTAACGATGAGTTGTTTTCTAGGGATTTTGCAGAAAATGAATATGGTAATTATTACCGTCTGATTGCTGATCTGGGTAAACCTACTCATAATGAGTTTAACTTAGATTTAAGATTAGGCTTTTTGAAACAATGGAAACAAAATGATAACAGAATCTCATTTAGAATTAGCCGTGCATACCTAACTGATTTTCCGTGATTGGAGTGATAATATGATTAATGTTTATGACACTTACAAAACAGGCAGAACAAAGGTGTTTTTAGTCATTAAGGATAAAGAGATAGCAAGCATCATAACGGGCAACAGAGCGGTAGTCATTGACGAATCAGGTATACAATTTTATTTAGATGACTACATTGTGGATCAGTTGGATAAGTTTGTTATTTCCATTGACGGGGGCAGTCCGATTTTAACATTAAAAGAAGGCGAAACAATCAATGAACCGACGGAAGAAATAAAAAGACAACGAGAAATACAAGAGTTAGAAGAGAGGTTACAACAACTAAAAGCCGAATAGGCTTATTTTTTATGGGGTGATAAAAATTGGAAACACTAATTAAATCAATCGTCGCTGTCGTAGGGGCGACCGTCACATTTTTACTAGGAGGTTGGTCGCCTTTGTTACAGGTACTATTTACATTTATTATTATGGATTACGCATTAGCAATCATGGTCGCATTTACTTACGGTGAGCTTAACAGCAAAAAAGGATTTGTAGGTATCGCGAAAAAGGTAACGATTATCGTCTTGGTAGCCGTAGCGCATAAAATCGATTTAATTTTAGGTGACGGGACGTTCTTTAGAGACGCTGTCGCCTTTTTCTACATTGCTAACGAGTTAATTAGCATTTTAGAGACAGCAAGCAAGACGGATTTACCCATTCCGACCGTATTAAAACGAGCGGTCGACAAACTAAATAATAAGGCGGGGGAAGATACGGATGATACGCAAACACCTAGTAGCTAAGTATATCGCTAAACGGGTAACTTACAACGGTACTAACACTAAAAAATTTATCGTTATCCATGAGACGGCAAACACACGTAAAGGCGCTAATGCTAACGCACACGCACGTTTGCAGGCGTCGGGAAACAGTCGATCGGCATCGTGGCATTATCAAGTGGACGACAAAGAGATCGTACAATCATTTGACGACAACAAACAATGTTGGCATGCAGGTAGCAGATACTACAATCAAAATTCAATCGGTATTGAGATATGTGTTAATTCGGACGGAGATTTTAAGAAAGCAGTCGATAACGCTGTTAGACTCACAAAGCACTTGATGAATAAATACAAGATAAGCGCTGATAACGTTATCCAACACAACAAAGCAAGCGGCAAGGATTGCCCGCGCTATCTACGCAATGGCTCTAAAGGCGTAAATTGGGCGGATTTCAAGCGCAAGCTAAGCGGTAATACAAACGCTAAGCCTACGCCTAAAAAGCCGACTAATCCCGCTAAATCGACGAATAAGGCTAAGCCTAAAACGTCGAGCAATCCTAAGCTGACTGTCGACGGCAAGTGGGGAAAGGATACTACGCGCGCATTGCAGCGGGCATTAGGTACGCCTGTCGACGGCATTATCTCGGGGCAACTTCGTAATATCGTTACGACGGCGCTTTATGGCGGCACGGTGCGATATGGTAGCGGGGGCAGTCCGATGGTGAGGGCACTACAGCGAAAGGTTGGCGCTAAGGTTGACGGCTATTTAGGGCCGGATACGGTTCGGAGATTGCAGCGCTATCTAGGTACGGTGCAGGACGGCAAGTTATCGCGACCAAGCCTCGCGGTAAAGGCGTTGCAGAGGCGATTGAATAGTGGTAAGTTTTAAGTAGTGGAAACGAGAAAGAGCGGACATTGCGTCTGCTCTTTTTTTATACTTATTTTTGGCGCTACTATTTCGTTTGACATTTCCGCGAATGCCTACTAATATATAATCTAGCGATTCGCTTTTTAGGCGTATCAATCAATCGTGCGACCTTGCGGTCAGTTTAGCGTACCGATTTCGCTAACCATTCCGCTTGACAAAGCGGTTTAAATATCGTAAGCTAGTTATCGTTGATTGGAAATCATGTAGGCCGGTTCCCGGTCTCAAGGGTTCAAATCCCTTGCTCTCCGCCAGCTTTAAGCGCAATAGCGGCGCGGGTTTTCAGTCAATCAGACGCCGACCTAAGCGTCAGTTTATAAGATTGCGGTACGCATGATTTAATCTAAAGCACGTATCACGCCTACAAAAGCGATAAAATTCGCGGAAAGGAGGCGTGATTTTTTTTATGAATATAAACGGCAGGCGACGTCGAACAACGGTCAATGTCGAGGCTCCGGAAGTCCAGTCGATAGACGATGATTTTTACGACTGTATGCTGTCTTTCTTGCGAGGCCTTAAAGTCGACGATAAAAGCGAGTATACAATTACGTATTATAAGACGCAACTCACGCGCTTTATGTATACGCTAGAGGATATGCGTCTAAAAACGAATTTAAGGGCGATTACGCGCGATATTATCGAGGATGAATACGTTAGGTATCTAGCGGAAGAAAGACGCTTAAAACACGCTTCTATCGCCTCGGCATTGCGCGCCTTGCGAGCGTTTTTTAATTGGACGAAAGGGCGCGGCATCATCGACAAAAGTCCGATGGATAGCGTAACAATAGGCGAACCTAAGCCGCCGACTATCGAAACGTTTAGCCGCGAACAATTGCGCGAGCTATTCCGCCAGCCCGACCCTAAACTATTCGTAGGCTTGCGTGATTTAGCGATAATGTCGGTACTGCTAGATACGGGCGTCCGGGTACGTGAGCTTTGCGATATTAAGGTCGATGATGTACGCCTAGCTGACCGTCAAATATTAATCGCGGGCAAAAACGGCGAGCAGCGCTTGGTTCCGATACAGACGCAGTCGATACGTATTTTAAAGCGATATATAACAGCGCGTGGCGATTCTTACGTCGACTGGTTATTTATCACGGTCGATGACGAGCAGATGAATCGCGACAGCGTAAGGCGGCGCATCGAAAAATACGGTCGGCAGGCGGGCATTACTAACGTCAGATGTTCGCCGCATACCTTTCGACACACTTTTGCAAAAATGTCGGTACAGAATGGGGCGGACTTGTTTACGCTACAAAAGATACTCGGCCATAAAACGCTTGATATGGTCCGTCGCTACGTCAATATGTTTAGCGAGGATACCAAGCGGGCGCACGAGCGTTTTAGTCCGATGGAAAACTTGCGCATACGTTTTTAACGATAAAAATAAGCCCTTAGCGGAATTATCCGCCGAGGGCCTTTTTTAATTGCTGAATCCGGGATGCTCAAAATATCCGTCGGCGATATCGGGCAAATTCAGATAATCAACTTTCTCGAAATTTATTTTTTCGAAGTCCTCCGCGCTTATGTCGATAGACATAACTTTTCCTGGCGCAGTACCACCATACTTGTCCGTTAGAGGCAAGCGCCAATCGACGTAAAATTTACCTTTGTAGCCTTCTTTATTTAACGCCTTCATTATCTCTAGCGTATCTTTTAGCATACCTGATCGTGCGAGTTTTACAGTAATATTTTCGTCCGCATGTAGATTGAGGCCTATGTACGGCGACGTATCGACCTCGTTATAAACTACTTTCTCGACGCGTTTTTCTC
>Ga0209487_1003836_pt1 | contig 11709 bp, 13 predicted proteins | sample Poulit2012_FD_187524 | JGI IMG/M metagenome (GOLD analysis project Ga0209487, IMG submission 187524) | Agricultural soil microbial communities from Georgia to study Nitrogen management - Poultry litter 2012 (SPAdes) (version 2) | ecosystem: Environmental > Terrestrial > Soil > Agricultural land... | reverse complement strand
ATTTAAGATGCGTCTTCTTTATATATAGTATATAATATTTAAAGTAACAATTTTTATTCAAGACAAAGGAGGAACCGTGTTGCTCACTTTAAATATGGCGATTTTTCTTCCCTTCCTTGCTGCTTTATTAATTCCTATTTTTTACAGACGGAATTTTAAAATACATATTGGTTGGTTTGTTTTAATCGTTCCTACAATCCTATTTATTACTCTCATTTCTTATTTACCACAAATTAAACAAGGTAGTCCAATTATCGAAACATTAAATTGGATTCCATCATTTGGTATAAATTTAACTTCTTATTTAGACGGTTTAAGCTTAATTTTTGGTTTGTTAATTACAGGAATTGGAGCTTTAGTTGTCTTTTACTCGGTTTTTTATTTAGACACTTCTGAAAATCTCGGACACTTCTATACATATTTGTTATTATTTATGGGTAGTATGCTTGGGGTTGTTTTTTCTGATCATACAATGGTTTTATATGCTTTTTGGGAATTAACAAGCATTTCCTCGTTTTTATTAATCGCATTTTGGTATCAACGTAAAGGTTCTAGATATGGTGCTAAGAAATCATTACTGATCACAGTTTTAGGTGGTTTAGGAATGCTTATTGGTTTTTTAATGCTTTATCAAATGACAGGTACATTTAGCATTAGAGATACAATCGCTTTAATATCACCACTTAAAGAACATGTCTTGTTCACCCCTGCACTCCTTTTAATTTTATTTGGAGCATTTACAAAATCTGCTCAATTTCCATTTCACATTTGGTTACCAGACGCAATGGAAGCACCTACACCAGTAAGTGCTTATTTACACTCTGCTACAATGGTTAAAGCTGGTATATACATCGTAGCAAGATTTACGCCTATCTTTGGTGGAGATGCTGTTTGGTTTTACACAGTTAGTTTTGTCGGATTGATTACCTTGTTTTGGGGAGCGTTTTCTGCGATTAGAGAAACTGATTTAAAAGCTTTACTCGCATACTCTACAATTAGCCAGCTCGGTTTAATCATGAGTTTATTCGGTGTCAGTTCACTTTCTCTACATTCCAGTATTACAATTAACCATGCTTTATATACACAAGCTGCTTTTGCTGCTTTATTTCATTTAGTTAACCATTCAACATTTAAAGGCGCTTTATTTATGATTGTAGGTATTCTTGACTTTAAGATTGGAACACGTGACATTAGACGTCTTGGTGGACTAATGGTCTTCATGCCGGTTTCTTTTTCTGTTGCTTTAATCGGTAGTTTTTCCATGGCTGGACTTCCACCGTTCAATGGGTTTTTAAGTAAAGAAATGTTCTTTACCGTTATGTTAAATGTAAGTGAATTTAATCTTTTTTCTCTTGATTCAACTAGTGTTTTATTCCCTATCATAGCTTGGATCGCAAGTATTTTCACTTTTATTTATAGCATGATTATCGTCTTTAAAACATTTCTTGGAAAACCAAAAGAGAAAAATATTCAAGAAGCAAAAGAAGCTTCTTTTGGAATGCTACTTGCACCTAGTATTTTAGCTATTTCTATTATTGTTATTTTCTTATTCCCTAATATTTTAGCAGATAATATACTTAGGCCAGCTTTAGCTAGCATTTATCCTAATTTAACAAACGATTATGTTGCACCTATAACTGCTTGGCATGGTTTTAATACAGAATTATTCTTAACCATTGGTGTTGTCGTGATTGGTAGTGTGATATTTGCATTTTACAGACGTTGGAATTACATTTACAAACTGTTTCCTAAACGACTTTCTTTCGATGCGCTTTACAATAATTCTCTTATCTTTTTTGACCGTTTAGCTAAAACAATTACAACAGGGTATATGACTGGTTACTTACGTAATTATTTCCAGTATATATTTATATCATTCGTCCTTTTGATTGGATTTGCGTTATTTAAATTAAATGCTTTTTCATTCAATCTTGCAGATGATACACCAGTTGGAATTTTCCAATGGATTTTAGCAATTACGATTATTATTGCTGGTATTACAATGATTATGGCCAACTCACGTTTAACTGTTATTGTTATAAATGGATATATTGGTTTTTCAATCGCCCTTTTCTTTGTCATATTCAGAGCACCTGATTTAGCTCTTACACAAATCGTTGTTGAAACAGTAACAACGGCACTTTTCTTACTTGTTCTATACTTCTTGCCTAGATGGGAGTCACGTAACACACCTAGATATGAAAGTAGACAAAAATTAGTTATTGCAGTTAGTGTCGGAGTCGTCTTTACACTTGTGGCGCTCTCTGTAAAAAGTGGTAAACTATTTACTTCTATTTCAGCTTATTTTGAAGACTCAGAGGAAAAAGCTGGTGCTTCTAATATCGTTAATACAATTTTAGGTGACTTTAGAGCTTTTGATACTATGCTTGAAGTTATCGTCTTGTTTATTGCCGGTATTGGTGTCTTTACTTTAATTAAAGGACATAAAGAGAAGGAGGCGCGTAAGCTTGAAGATAAATGATTTAATTTTACGGACGGTTACTAAACTTATTGTTTTTATTATTTTAACACTTGCTATTTACTTGTTTTTCTCTGGCCACGACGCGCCAGGTGGAGGATTTATTGGTGGTCTTGTTTTAGCTTCAGCGATTGTTCTGTTACTGTTAACCTATGATATTGAAACAATTAAATATAGTATTCCTTTCGATTTTAAAATTGTTTCTGCAATAGGAGCTTTAATTGTTTTACTTACTGGTCTTGGTTCAATTATTTTCGGAGAGCCGTTTTTAACTCAAACTTTTGCTACAGTTATTTTACCATTTTTAGGTGAAGTTGAACTTTCTACAGTAACATTTTTTGAACTTGGCGTAGCTCTAGTTGTAGTTGGGGTCGTTGTCACAATTATTTTAAGTATAAGTGAGGATGTGTAACAAATGGAGACGTTAATTATTATTGTAGCAGGCGTACTTGTGACAGTAGCCGTTTACTTACTATTATCTAAAAATTTAATTCGGGTAATTATTGGCACTGCCGTCTTAACTCACGCTGTTCATTTGTTAATTATGGCGATGGGTGGTTTTAAAGGAGATAGTGTGCCGATTGATAATCAAAAAGAAACGACTTTTGCTGATGCTTTGCCACAAGCTCTTGTCTTAACTTCCATTGTCATTAGTTTTGCTGTGACATCGTTTTTCTTAGTCCTTGCTTATCAAGCTTATAAATACACTAAGACTGATAATTTAGATGAGATGCGTGGTGCAGATCATGAATAATTTAGTTGTTTTACCAATGATTATTCCTTTATTAATTGGGGTTATTTTAATTTTTTTCCCAAAACATATTGGCTTACAAAAATTCCTTACGTTCGCAAGCATGATTGCTATTTTAATTATCAGCATTATTTTATTAGTAGAAATTCAAAATGATGGAATTATTACCCTTGATTTCGGTAGTTGGGAAGCGCCTTTTGGGATATCTTTTGTAGCTGATTCATTCGCTACACTTCTTGTTATCACAACAAGTTTGATTAGCTCTATTATCTTGCTTTTTGCTTTCCAAACGATTAGCAAAGAAAGAGAACAGCTTTATTTTTATAGTTTTGTTAACTTTTTAATTGCTGGAGTAAATGGTTCTTTTTTAACTGGAGATTTGTTTAATCTTTTTGTGACGTTTGAAGTCATGCTTCTTGCCTCTTACGCTTTAATTACACTAGGTGGCAAAAAAAATCAATTACGAGAATCTATCAAGTATGTAGCTATTAACGTTGTTTCATCTTCTTTATTTTTAATCGCGATTGCTTATCTCTATGGATCAATCGGTACATTAAATATGGCACACGTTTCTGAACGGGTTGCTGAAACAGGCCAAACTCCTATACTAACAGTTATTAGTTTTGTCTTTTTACTTGTGTTTAGTATAAAAAGTGGGCTATTACTTTACCAATGGTTACCTGACTCGTATAGTGCGCCACCTGCAGCTATTGCAGCTTTATTTGGAGCCTTATTAACTAAAGTGGGAATTTACTCACTATATCGTGTTTTCACATTAATCTTTTATCATGAGCCCCAAATTACTCATACAGTTATTGCTGTTTTAGCTATTATAACTCTCATTGGTGGAAGCATTGGCGCTGTTGCATATCGAGATGTTAAACAAGTAGTTACTTACAACGTCATTATTGCAGTTGGGTTTATTTTATCAGGACTTGCTATCTTTAATATGACGAGTCTCACTGGCGGTGTTTATTATTTACTTCATGATATGATCGTAAAAGCACTTTTGTTCTTACTAGCAGGCACGATTATTTATTTAACTAAGACTTCTCGAGTTGATGCGATGAGTGGTTTAATTCGAAACTATCCTTCTCTTGGTTGGTTCTTTTTCATCACAGTTATATCACTTACAGGAATACCACCTTTAAGTGGCTTTTTAGGAAAAGTGTTAGTTGGACAAGGCGCTCTTGAAGCAGGGACATACATCCTGCTCATATTCGCATTCTTATCCAGTATGGTTGTTCTTTATTCTTTATTACGTATTTTCATGGGGACTTTTTGGGGAGAGACCATTATTAGTGAGGATGAACAAATTCCGCTAAAACCTTCAATAATTATTCCAAGTGGTATACTTGTTATATTAACTTTTGCTCTTGGTTTTGCACCAGAATTTATCGCTCCTTATGTTACCGATGCTGTTGAAGTGCTAATGGAACCACAAATTTATATAGATGCTGTTTTAAATAATGATTGATAAAGGAGGTAAAGATAAATGGCTGGACAATTTTTATTAAACTTATTCATTGCTTTACTGTGGGTATTTTTAAAAGATCAAAATGAATTTTATTTCACCACATTTGGAAATGGTTTTATTGTCGGTATCTTTATTGTCTTTTTAATGAGACGCTTTTTTGGTGGACAATTCTATTTAATTAGACTTTACTCTATTATTAAACTTCTCTTTTTATTTATTTCAGAATTGCTTCAATCTAGTGTAGTCGTTATTAGGCATATTTTAAGTCCTAAAATAAATATTGAACCAGGTATCTTTACTTATAAAACAGTGTTAAAAAGCGATTGGGAAGTAACTACACTCGCACTTCTTTTAACATTAACGCCTGGTTCAGTTGTGATGGAAATTAACCCTGAAGGAAATACTTTTTATATTCATGCAATGGATATAAAGAGATATCAATCAGACTTAGAAGCATCACTTAAAAAGTTTGAAAAAGCAATTATGGAGGTGACACATTAATGATCCAAACCATTTTAATTATTTCACTTATTTTGTTTGGGATTTCGATTGCGATAACATTCACTCGAATAATTATTGGGCCGAGTTTTCCAGATCGCGTCCTTGCCCTCGATGTAATTGGTGTCAACTTAATTTCTGCCATGGCTATTCTAGCTTTAATTTATGATACAACCACCTTTTTTGACGTTATTTTAGTATTAGGAATCCTCGCATTTATAAGTACGATTGCTTATTCAAGATTTTTAGAAAGGGGTGTTATTATTGAGCGAAAAAGAGATTTATGAGTTAATTGGCGCTTTAATTATTTTATTGGGTGCAATTATTAGCGTAGCAAGCGCGATTGGAATGATCCGTTTTCCAGATATTTTTTCCCGAGCACATGCTGCTACTAAAACAACAACTTTAGCTGTATTAATCACTTTATTTGGAACTTTCTTTTCCTTATTATTTTCACAATCATATTTAAGTGTCAGATTGCTCTTAGGTATTGGATTCGTATTCATTACTGCACCTGTTTCAGGACATCTTGTGCTAAGAGCTGCTTACCGAGCAGGTATTCCTATGAGTGGTTATACTGCCGCAGATGAATTAAGAGACGTTGTACCTCCTTCTAAGAAGACAAAAAAATGAGTGTTTAGATATTTTACTTAATCTAAACACTCATTTTTTATGCTTCTTTTTTCATTTGTTTACTACGTAATTGACCACATGCTGCGTCAATATCTACACCTTGCTCAAGTCTAACACCGTTATTAATACCTTTACTTGTTAAAATATCATGGAATATTTTTATATCTTCCATATCACTACGCTCATATTGATTATGTTCATCTACTGGGTTATAAGGAATCAAGTTCACGTATGCTAGATGACGGAAACTGTGTAACAGTTTCGCTAATTCATGTGCTTCTTTTGGATGATCATTTACATCTTTAAGTAATATATACTCAAATGTTATTCGGCGATTCTTTTTGCTTAAGTAATACTCTATCGACTTCATTAATTTATCAATCGGAAATGCTCGATTAATTTTCATGACTTGTGTTCTCAATTCGTCATTAGGCGCATGTAAAGAAACTGCTAAGTTGATTTGAATATCTAAATCAGCAAATTCATATATTTTATGTGCAAGTCCGCTCGTTGAAACAGTGATATGACGCGCACCGATTGAGAGACCTTGTTGATCATTTACAACACGTAAAAATGCGATTAAGTTATTATAATTATCAAATGGTTCACCAATACCCATAACAACAATATGACTGACACGCTCTTCTTTATCTCTTGAATCTAAGTGTTTTTGAACATTCATAATTTGTTCAACAATCTCACCACTTGTTAAATCACGGCTCTTTGTAAGTAAACCACTCGCACAAAATGTACAACCTATGTTACAACCTACTTGAGTTGTCACACAGACAGATAATCCATAATCAAAACGCATTAAAACTGTCTCGATTAAATTACCATCATGTAATTTAAATAAATATTTAATTGTTCCATCTTCTGATTCTTGTTTTAATTGGACTTCCATTGTATTTATCTTAAAATTCTCCGTTAATAAATCGATTGTCGATTGATTTAAATTTTTCATTTCTGAGAATTCATTAATTCTTTTTTTATATAACCAATCCCATACTTGCTTAGCACGAAATTTTTGTTCACCATGTTCTACTAAATACGCTGATAATTTATCAAATGTAAAATCATAAATTGATTGCTTCATTAAGCTCTCCCTCATTTTTATTTCCGTAATTTAAACCTCTCCTAAATCTAACATATATAAACTGAATTGTTAATGACTAAGACTCATATTCTTCGTTATCTTATTAAAGTAATCGTTATCATTAAATTTAAAACTAATCGTTAGACCTTTAGCTTTTTAAATCGTATTATTTATACTATAACCTAATTAATTAAAGGAGATGTTTTCTCATGTATCATGAAAATACAAAAACGTATAATAATATACCATTATCAATTCTTGACTTAGCTCCTGTGCTTGAAGGAGAAGAGCCTCAAGATTCATTTAATAACAGTGTTAAACTTGCTCAAGCAGCAGATAAATTTGGCTTTAACCGTTATTGGTTTGCTGAACACCACAATATGCGAGGTATCGCAAGTTCTGCAACATCACTTCTAATTGGACATGTTGCACAGCATACAAATTCAATCCGCGTTGGTTCAGGTGGCGTTATGTTACCGAATCACGCTTCACTTGTCATTGCAGAGCAATTTGGAACGCTTGAATCATTATATCCTAATAGAATCGATTTAGGCCTTGGCCGTGCGCCTGGTACTGATCAAAGAACAGCTTTTGCTTTAAGACGAACACTTAATCAACACGTTGAAGATTTCCCACAACAAGTTTTAGAATTAGAAAATTACTTCTCAGACGAGCCACGTGGCGGCGTAGAAGCAGTACCGGGTCGTGGATTACATGTGCCACTTTGGTTGCTTGGTTCAAGTGACTACAGTGCTAGATTAGCAGCTGAAAAAGGATTACCATTTTCATTTGCAAGTCACTTTGCACCACAATTTATGATGGAAGCTATAAAAATATATCGTGATAATTTCAAACCTTCTGCTGCACTAGAAAAACCACATATTATGTTAGGTATTAATATCGTTGCTGCAGATACACAAGAAGAAGCTGATTTTATCGCAACATCTCAGCAACAACAAGTTGTTCACTTACGTCGTAATGAACCAACTAAATTACAACCACCTGTAAAAGATTTAAGCTCAATTATCTCAAAACAAGAAGAATTAATGCTAGAAGGTGTTTCTCAATCTAACACAACAATTATAGGTGACAAAAAAGTTGTAAAAGAAAAACTCGACACATTAATTGAAATTACAGGAGCAGACGAATTAATCATTAATTCACAAATTTATGATATTGACTCACGTATACATTCATATAAGCTAATTTCTGAACTATTTGATGATTAAAGAGGAGTGAGGGCTGAGGCCGCTTTATAATGAAAAATAATAAAACAATTTATCCTATACTTTTTATTATTAGTGCAGCACACTTATTAAATGATTCTTTACAAGCGGTCATTCCAGCGATGTTTCCTATCTTGGAAAAGTCACTCAATCTTTCATTTACTCAATTAGGATTTATTGCTTTTACTTTAAATATGATTGCTTCAGTTATGCAACCGATTATTGGAACATATACTGACAAAAAACCAACACCTTTTGCTTTACCAATTGGTTTAACAAGTAGCATGATTGGGATGTTTGCCTTAGCTTTCGCCCCTAATTTTTGGACTATCCTTTTAAGTGTCATTTTTATTGGATTTGGTTCTGCTACTTTTCATCCTGAAGGATCCCGGGTTGCCTATTTAGCAGCAGGAGATAGACGCGGACTTGCGCAATCTATCTTCCAAGTAGGCGGTAATACTGGACAAGCTTTAGCACCTTTAATTACCGCTATAGTACTTGTTCCTCTGGGACAATTCGGGGCCATTTGGTTTACATTAGTTGCTGGTTTAGCAGTCATATTTTTAATTTATATTGCAAAATGGTATCAAACTAAACTTCTTTCAATGGAAAACCAACAAAAATTTATCCCCAAAAAACAAAATCAACATATTTCTAAATCAATTAAACATGCTTTAATGTTATTAATTTTACTTGTCTTTGCGCGTTCCTGGTATCAAGGAACAATTAGCAATTTCTATGCTTTTTACGCAATAGACACTTATGATATTTCAATTTCACAGGCACAAATTTTCATTTTTACGTTTTTAATTTTAGGCGCTATTGGAACTTTCCTTGGTGGCCCACTTGCTGATAGATTCGGTAAAAAAATGATTATTTTTATTTCATTAATTGGCCCTGCACCTCTTGCACTTGCTTTACCTTTTGTTAATCAACTCGTTGCTTTAATGATGCTTGGTATAATCGGCTTATTGTTAATGCTTAGTTTTTCAGTTACGGTAGTTTATGCACAAGAACTTGTTCCTGGTAAGATTGGTACAATGTCAGGATTAATTGTTGGACTTAGCTTTGGTTTAGGCGCAATTGGAGCTGTCACACTTGGTCTGTTAATTGATTATATTGGATTATTCCCGACAATTATTTCAGCATCTTTCCTACCTTTAATTGGCATACTCGCTTTAAAACTTCCTACAGACCAAAAAGTGTATGAATGGAATAATTGAGAATAGCTTTATAACGGTAAATATTAGTATTTTTTCAATCTTTTTGTTAATCTAAAGAGAGTAGTAGTAATGAACAAAGTTATTTTTCAAACCACATTATGTCTTAAAGACGGGGGTTATATTATGAGAAATCTTGTTATTTTAGGCGGCGGTTATGGAGGTCTCAAAGTACTGACTGGGCTACTTAGTACTACGTTACCTGATGATTTACAAATCATTGTTGTTGATAAGAATGCCTATCATTCTTATAAAACAGAATTCCATACAATTGTTGCAGGCACTGAAGCAGAGGTAAATGTACGCACAGAATTTCCAGTTGATGATCAAGTAACTTATGAATTTGGTACAGTAAAAGGTATTGATCTTGAAAATGAACGCATTACTTTTCAAGATAGCAGTAAAGTAATTTCTTATGACTATTTAGTTATTTCTGTTGGTTGTGAAGACACTTATCACGGCATTGAAGGAGCTAAAGAATATACAGAGAGCGTGCAATCTTTCTCAAAAGCTCGTTATGCTGGTCTTGCAGTTGGTAATGCAAAACCATATGGAAAAATTTCAGTTGTTGGTGCTGGATTAAGCGGTATTGAAGCAGCATCAGAAATGAGAGAGAGTCGTCCAGATTTAAATATTCGTTTATTAGATCGCGGCGGGTCGGTATTAAAAGCTTTTGATCCTAAAATCCAAGCGCACGTTGCTGATTGGTTTGTAAAAAATGATGTTGAAGTATTACACCATGCTAATGTAGAATATGTTGAAAAAGATGGTGTGTGTAATAATGGTATTTGTTATGTGAATGATGTCACAATCTGGACTGCAGGTGTCCAACCACATAAATTAGTACGCGACTTACCTTTTGAAACAGATAAATATGATAAAGTTTTAGTAAATGATTTTTATCAAACAAAGACGCATGAAAATATTTATGTGATTGGGGATAATGCATCATCAGAATATTCACCTAGTGCCCAGTTAGCTGGACAACAAGGTGAACAATTAGCTATTATTCTTAGTGATATTATTAGAAATATCGAACCACGCAAACCAAAAGAAATTAAACTTAGAGGAACACTTGGCTCGCTTGGTAAATCAGATGGCTTTGCTAATATGTTTTCCCAGCCACTAACTGGTTTACTTCCACGCCTTACAAAGTCTGGCGTTCTTTGGTTACAAAAACGTCATTAATAGCATCTGCTTGAGAAGTAAATTCTTAAGCAGATTTTTTTATATAAATAAAGCAATCAAAAATGGCATTAAAAATGAAACAAACACAGCACTTAAAATCATCGCAATTGAACTAAGAGACCCTTCTAACTCACCACTTTCTAGCGCTTTAGACATTCCAATTCCATGCGAAGCAGCACCCATTCCTACACCACGTCCTATGTGTGTATTCAAACCAAATAATTTATATATATACTTACTCATCATTACACCGCCAACTCCAGCCACCATAACAAATACCGCGGCTAATGAAATAATACCACCTAAATCTTCAGTAATTTCTACTGCTACTGGGGTCGTTACTGATTTTGGTGCGATAGAATAAATGAGTTCATCACTAAATCCAAACCATTTTGTTAGTAGTAATCCTGAAATAATTCCTACGACAGCCCCAACAAATGAACCAATTATTAATGGAAATAACAACTCCTTTAATCTATCTCGCTGTTGATATAAAGGATAAGCTAAAGCAACTACTGCTGGCCCTAATAATTCACTAATCCATCCACCACCTAACATATAGGTTTCAAAATCAATATTAAAGATTACTAAAAACAAAATTATTAAGATTGTTGCCACAGTGAGCGGTAATAACAAAGGTGTATAAACTCTTTTATATATCCATTTAGCTATTTGAAAAGCAACAATGGTTAGTAAAACAAACAATATACCGAGTAAAAACTTCATTTATCAACACCTGCTTTGTCTTTAGCTAATGATTGGCTTACTAAACCTGAAGATCCCATAACTAAAATTGTACTAATTAAAACGATTAAAATTAACAAAATACCTTTTCCTTTAAATAAATCAAAGTAATTCATGACTCCTACTGTTGCCGGGATAAAAAAGAAAACTAAATTATTTACAAAAAATTGAGCTCCTTCTTCAATCCATTCAACTTTAAGCACATTAGATATTAATAAAATAAATAAAAGCAATAGACCAATGACACTTCCCGGTACAGAAAGATTAAGGAAATCTTTAATACCAGTTCCGACTATATTAAATAGGTATAAAATGAATATATGTATAATTATTAAAATAAATCTTTTCACTAAATCACCCACCTTAAACTACATTATACGAATAAACAGTTAAAAAA
>Ga0209487_1003835_pt1 | contig 11710 bp, 9 predicted proteins | sample Poulit2012_FD_187524 | JGI IMG/M metagenome (GOLD analysis project Ga0209487, IMG submission 187524) | Agricultural soil microbial communities from Georgia to study Nitrogen management - Poultry litter 2012 (SPAdes) (version 2) | ecosystem: Environmental > Terrestrial > Soil > Agricultural land... | reverse complement strand
TAGAACGACATCGACACGTCATCGAGGATGACCTTGTCACCGTGCGCTTTGCGCGCCTTGACCATCGTGTAGATGAACTCGGCCACGACTCTCCTTCGTTCGCCAGATTGTTGCGTACCAACCCCCTAGCCTAGAGTCTTTTCCGCGTGAGTGTCGCGCCCGGACGGCGAGAGGCGGGGAATATCACTGCGAGCGCAACGCCGGGAAACCGGCGTCCCCGCCGGGACTAGAACGGCGCCGAAGCGGGCGCCCCGTCCTCCGCGGGCGCGGTCCTCTCCTCGGGCCCAGCCGCCGCTGCCTCACCAGCGGGATACGACAGGGAGCCGTACCCGCTCCTCCCCTCGTCAGCGGACTGCGCGGCGGGGGGTTCGGAACGCGAGTTGCCTGTGGGGGCCGCATCGTCGTCGTCAGAACGTACGCTCACCGCCATTGCCCGGGTGCGCCGAAGATCGAAGCCGACGCTGCTGGCGTGCACGACGGCGGTCTTGAACGTGGCGCCCTCGTCGTTCGTGTACTCCTCCATCCGGTACGTGCCGGTGACGAGGAGGGAATCGCCCTTGCGGATGGAGGCGGCCATGTTCTCAGCGAGCCTCCCCCACGCTTTCACCTGGACCCATTGGGTCTCGCCGTCCGTCCATTCGCCCTCCTGGCGGATTCGGTAGGTGGAGGCGACGTTCACCCGCGCGAACGGGCGGGTGCCGTTATCCCACAACTGCGGTTTGTCCCCAGCGTTGCCTTGGAAAGTCATCTGAATGCCGTTCATGATCGTCCCTTTGCGAAGTCGATATCGGAGCATCGATCGTCGCAGAGGTAGGCGCTGGAGGCGCAGCCGGGTGCCCAGGGTTGTGGATGAGCCGCGGGAGTGTGGAAAAGCCGGCGTTACCGCCCGGTGGCGGCAAGCACCGCCTCGTGTTCGGCGAGTTCTTCCCGGGCGGGCTCCTCCAGGTCGTTGTGCACCACTCGGGCGAGCGCCATCGCAACGGAATTGAGGTAGTTCTGGCTCCGCTCGCGGGCGGTCCTCAACCGCATCGAGCGCGCGACGATCACGACGATCGCGCCCACCACGGCAAGGCTTCCGCCGGCGATGAGGAGAGGCACATTGGCGCTGAGAATCGCCCCGAGGCCGGCGACGAGGATCCCGAGGACGACGAACGCGAGGCCGAGGAAGCGGGTGAGTTTCGCGCGCGCGTCCACGGGTGAGGGGAGTTTCACGTTCTCCAGCGCGGCGATGACGTGGCCATAGAAGGGCTCGCGGGCGACGACGGAGCGCACGAGGCTCTCCTTCCACAGTGCCGGCATCGAACCGGCCACCTGGTCGAGCCAGGATTCCCGGATCGATTCAATGCGGGAACCGGCGGGGGGCTGCACCTTGGTCAGCGCTGCGCCCCCGGCGCCGGCCACGGCGACCCGGATCGATTCCCCGATCGCGGGAATACCCGCGGCGTTCGCGAGCTCGGCGGTCACGTGGGCGGTCTTCGGCAACCCGGGAGTTTCCCGGGCGAGTGCCTCCTTGAGCCGCCGCGAGATCGCGCGCAGTTCGTCGCGGGCGGTGCGGGCGGCGATCGACTCCGCCGAGATCATCTCGGCGATGTGCTGGCGCACGATCCCAAGACCGTGCCCCGTCTTCGCCGATGCGAGGATCACCGGCACGTCGCCGAGGTTGTCCTCCACGAGTAGCCGCTGGACGTCGCTGCGAATCTGGTCGAGCCCCGAGTCGGGGACGGTATCGACCTGGTTGACGACGACGAGCATCGCCTCGTGCCGGTCGGTGAGTTCTTGCAGGTACTTCTCGTGCAGGACGTTATCCGCGTACTTCTGCGGGTCGACGATCCAGATGAGCAGGTCGATCATCGGCAGCAGCCGATCGACGAGCGCCGCGTTCTCCGGGTTGATCGAATCGTGGTCGGGCAGGTCGAGGAGCACGAGACCGCTGAATTCCGACTCGTCGTCGCCGGTGAGCGCCGATTCGCGGGAGATCCGCCGTTCGGGGTGTACGCCGAGGAAGTCGAGCAGCGGGTCGGCGTTCGTGTGCCACGTGCACGCCGAGGCCTGGGAGGTGGTCGGCCGGATCACTCCGACGTCAGCGAAGTTCAGCCGGGTGAGCGCGTTGAACATGCTCGACTTGCCCGAGCCCGTGCCGCCCACGAGCGCGACGACGGTGTGGTGCACGCCCAGTTCCAGCCGGCGGACGACTTGGTTGAGGTCGGCCTCACCGCGTTCGGCAATTTCGGCGGGGATCCGCTCCCCCGCCCGCGTGATCGCCTCGCGCAGGGTGGTGACCTGCTCGCTTAATTCGCTGCCTATCTCGGTGCTCACTCAAACCCTTTCAACTCACTGGCTCGCAATCGTAGTGAGGTTGGCGCGGTGGGTGGATCAATATCGAGATTATCTAAGGCGTCCTGGTATTCCTCCGCCTCCGCCCGCACGGCTGCCGAGGCCCACTCGGCGAGGTCGGCTTGGAGGGAGTCGACGACGTCGGTGCCCGCCTCCCCGAGGATTCTCGCCACCGCGCGGCGCGGGCCGTCCAGGCCGACGGCGGCGACGCCGATGAGGTCGGGGATCGCGGCGGTCGGCAGGTCCGGGTGGGTCGAGGTGAGGGAAGCGGTCTTTTCTTTCACCTGTGCGTTCCACTCGCTGAGCAGGTTCCGCATCCGGGCCTCGCGGAGCCGGTGGGTCTGGCGGACCTCGTACATCACCTGTTTGCCCGCCTCGGTGGCGTTGAGCCCGTCGCGGATCGCGCGTTCCCCCCGGGCGGCGGCGTCGGCGATGAGCGCGGCGGCGGCGTCGTTGCACGCGCGGCGAAGGTTGGACAGGGCCATCCCTCGGGCCTCGGCGCTGCGGCGCGCGCGCCACCGATCCAGCACGCCCCGGGAGGGGTTGGCGAGCGCGGCGAGCGGGCCGCCGGAGGTTGCCCCGGCGAGCCACGTCGTCGTCGGACCGCCGTAGCCGATCGCCCCTTCAGCGACGTCTTCGCTCACTTGGTTCGCGGCCGCGGTGGGAGCCGCGCCGATCTGGTTGTTCAACGTGAGTTTGGTGCGCCGCTGGGTTTCTAACGCGGCGACGGTCTCGAGCACGTCGTGGCGCAGGGCCGGCCACGCGCCGCGCACGGTGCGGGCGATGACGGAACGGGACTGCGCGCTCTTGCCGATCACGGCGAGCCACGCGGCGAACTCGGCGACGAGTTTGGCATCGAGCACGCCTTCGTGGGGGCCGACGTCCGGGATCACGAAGTACGGCACGGAGCCGAAGCCGTGGTCGTTCATGCGGGTGAACAGGTCGGCGCGGATCTGGGCGAGGGAGTCGGGATTGACCCGGTTGAGGGCGACGGCGAGGGAGACTCCCCGGTCGTCGGCTTCCTGCAGGCGGGCCCAGGGGACGGCGTCCCCATAGCGCGTGCCGGAGGTGACGAACACCCACAGGTCGGCGAGTTCGATGAGTTTATCGGCGATCGACCGGTTCGCCTCGTAGACCGAGTCGAGGTCGGGCGCGTCGAGCACCGCGACGCCGCGAGCAACGTTCTCGTGCTCCTCGAGCCGGGCGAGTTCCAGCACGGGGTGCTGCTCGAGCAGTTCGGCGTCCTTCGGGTGGGTGATGAGCACCGGTTCGCGGGTGGTGGGGCGCAGCACCCCCGCCGTGGAGACTTCCTCGCCCACGACGGAGTTCACGAGCGTGGATTTACCCGCGCCGGTGGATCCGCCGACGACGACGAGGAGGGGGGCCGAGACCTGGCGCAGGCGCGGGAGCAGGTGGTTGCGCAGTTGGGCGGCCACGCGGTCGCGCCGTTCACGCGCCTCATGAGCATCAGGGGTGTTGAGGGTGAACTTCGCAGACTCGATCCCTTCCAGGAGGTGTTCGATCACCTCAACCATGGGAAGGCGCGGGCCGGTTTCGTTTGTGCTCACAGGATAACTGTGCCTGGTTTCACGCGCCTATCCAACTCGAAGCGCCGCATCGGCGTGTATTTACGCTGCTGGCGCAGGGAACACGCGGCAGCTGTGGCCGAGGGCGCACTCGCGCGGGGCTGCATCGGACCTGGGCGTGGCGCTATGCTCTGATGCGGGCGCGGGAACCGTGCCGCGCCCCTGCCCTCGTAGCTCAATGGATAGAGCAACGGCCTTCTAATCCGTAGGTTGCAGGTTCGAGTCCTGCCGGGGGCGCCCTGTTTCCTCGTTGTCTTGCAGATTACCTTCAGCGCGTTCGAGTCGGTCGCGAGCCTCATTACAGGCAGCTCGTCGCGGGGGCGCGGTCTCGCTATTGCAGATTACGATAGTGGCGGTTTCGGATGCTGAGGAGGAGCGTCCCGCCCCCTGCGGCAATGAGCGATGCCGCGAGGATTGCCACCTTCGCATGGTCATGGAGCGTGCTTCCCGGTTCGAATGAGAGTTCGGCGATAAGTAGCGAAACGGTGAATCCGATCCCCGCCAGTAGGCTGATGCCTGCAAGGTCTGCCCATTTAAGCGCAGGGTCGACTCGGATCCGGGCGATAGCCGTAAACGCCCACGTCGCCGCGAGGATCCCGATCGGTTTTCCTAGCACGAGAGCAGCGATGATCGCGATCGTGAGCGGATCCCGCACGGCAGTGGTCAGCCCATTGATCCCCCCGAGGGCAACGCCTGCGGAGAAGAACGCGAAGACTGGCACTGCGAGCCCCGCGGAGAGTGGTTGGAAGCGGTGCTCGAATATTTCTGTGAGCCCGGGACCGGCGTTGTCGGTGCGCTGGGATTTGGGCCCCAGCACGGGAATTGTGAAGCCTAGCAGGACTCCTGCGATCGTGGCGTGAATTCCGGAGGCGTGCATCAGCGCCCACGCGACTGCGCCTAGTGGTAACAGGATCAGCCAGGCCGCGCTGGCGCGGGCTTTGAAGAAACGCCGATAGAACTGGGCGATAAGCCCGTAGACGACGATCGTTGCAAATGCGAGGAGTAGAGGGGTGGTCTCGATGCTCTCGGTGTAAAAAATTGCGATGATTCCGATCGCAATCAAATCGTCGATCACGGCAAGGGTCAGTAAGAAAATACGCAGGGGACCGGGTAGGTGTGAGCCGATGAGTGCGAGCACCGCCACGGCAAACGCGATATCTGTCGCAGTTGGAATCGCCCAACCGTCACGTAGTTCGTCAACGTTTCCGGCAATGGCGAGATAGATCAGTGCGGGGACGGCAACTCCCCCGATGGCGGCGGCAATAGGCAGGATTGCCGTACGTATCTGACGTAGATCGCCGGTGACAAATTCCCGTTTGAGTTCCAAGCCAACGAGGAAGAAGAAAATCGCCAGCAATCCATCCGATGCCCAGCCCCCGAGGCTAAGTTCCAGCGCGCCGTAACCAACGCGGAGATCGCGCAGGGCGAAGTAGCTATCAGACCAAGGCGAATTCGCCCACACGATTGCTAATGCGGCCATTGCAACTAATAAGAGTCCGCCCACCGATTCTTTTCGGAGGGTTGACTCAATTTTCGACCCTTGACGCTCCTTCCGGCTGGCAAGAAATATCGACTCGCGATGAGGGGGCGGGGGCGTAGGGGCAGACATGAGTTTCCTCCGGACATGGTCGTTGACATCACTGTCGACCAGCCTTCCCGACACGCCAGCGTCAACTCTAACACCACAGCCAACACTGGGCGTCAGGTGCCCCGCATCGTCGTGGTGATGCTCGTTGGCGCCACCTACGCCGACAGGGGCGCTGCGATCATGCAGTACACTCGAAGGCGACCGGGGTGCCCGTGATGGGCTGAGAGTACACCCGAGAACCTGATCGAGTTAGGACTCGCGGAGGGATGTCAATCATGGAACACGCAGCTATCGCACCGTCTTGCCCGCTGCGCTGTCTGGTTCCCGGTCTCGATTCGAACGAGAAATGGAGTCAGACACGTGATGCCGAACGTGGTCACGATCGCCAGGACCGACCCCACGGGAGGGGCTGGTATCCAGGCTGATCTCAAAACGTTTTCAGCACATGGCACATACGGGATGAGCGTGATCACCGCGGTCGTTGCGCACAGGTTCGTGCGTGAACTGCTCGATGGGAGTATCGACGACGCCGTCATGGCCGGTTATCTCGTGCAGGACTACCGGTTTCTCGATAGTTTCCTCGTTCTGCTCGGGTCCGCCGTCGCCGCCGACACCCTGGACGCACGCCTACGGCTCTCCCGGTTCATCGGCACCATAGCGGAGGATGAGAACACCTATTTCCTGCGGTCCTTCGACGCCCTCGGGGTCACCGAGACCCGCCGGCGGCAGGTGCCCGATACGGAACCGACCGCCGCGTTCACAGCGCTGATGCGTGAGGCCGCCGAAACCCGAGAATATGCGGCGATCCTCGCCGTCCTCCTCGTGGCCGAATGGCTCTATCACGATTGGGCCGCCGCGGCACCTTCACCACTTCCGCCGAACTTTGTCCATGCCGAGTGGGTCACCTTGCACAACTATCCCGAGTTCGTGGAGTTCGTTGCATTCCTGCGCACCGAGCTCGACCGGGTCGGGCCCGCCCACCGGAGCGTGGTGGAGGATTTCTTCGGCCGTGCTGTGGCGGTGGAACACGCATTCTTCGACGCCTCGTACAACTACCCACTGGAAGGATTGAAATGAACACACTATTCGAGAAGTTGAAAGCCGCCATCGGCTCCGAATGGGAGGCTTACACGAAACACGAGTTTGTGCGCAAGCTCGGGGATGGTTCCCTGCCGTTGGAGATCTTTCAGGATTACCTCGTGCAGGACTACCTGTTCCTCATCCAGTTCGCCCGTGCGAACGCGATGGCCGCTTACAAGAGCAGAAACCTCGCCGATATCCACGATGGGGCCGCGGCCCTGCAAGTGATTTTGAAGGAGACGGAATTGCACCGGCGCCTGACCGAGCGGTGGGGTATCTCGCTGGGGGACCTCGACGCGGCCCCTGAGAAGCAGGCGACCGTCGCTTACACCCGGTACGTGTTGGATAGCGGCATGGCCGGGGACCTGCTGGACCTGCACACGGCCCTGGCCCCGTGCGTGATCGGCTACGCGGAGATCGGGGCCGAGCTCGAACCTGCGCTGCGCGGGCGCTCCGACCACCCGTATCGGGAGTGGATCAGCGAGTATGCGGGGGCCGACTTCCAGGCGGGTGGCCGCGCCGCTACCGAACGGTTGGACCGCCTCACCTCAGGCGGACTGACGAGCGACCGGTTCGACACCTTGGTGGACGTCTTCCGCACCGCGACCCGCCTTGAGGCCAACTTCTGGCAGCAGGCCCTGGACTCCGCCGCCTGAGTGCTACCCCCGGTCCGGGCTCTTGCGGCTCGGGCCGGGGGTGCGGGCCCTATGGTGCGGGGAAACCTCGGGCGTGCCCCCTACGCTGCGGCGTTACTGTACAAGATCTGCAAGATGGAGCGCTCCATACGAATGAATTCGGCGCTGTTCACGGCGCCGATACCCCGTGGCGAGGCAGATCGACGCTGACAATGATGCATACGGCAGCCGGCCTCGGGCTGAGTACCCATGATCCGATCCGGCAGCAGGATCGTTTCGCGCACATCGCGGGTGACGAGCAACGCCGTCCACGCGTTGGCGTCCCAGACCAGCTGCAACCATTGCTGTTGTTCCTGCCGGGTGACGACATGGAGGGCGCCGAAGGGCTCGTCGAGCAGGAGCGTGCTGCGCTGTTGGAGCACGGTCCGCAGTAGCGCGGCCCGTTGCCGCATTCCGCCGGATAGCTCGCACGGGTGTGCAGTCTCGAAGCCCTCAAGCCCGAACCGTTCGAACCAGGCAGGGGCTTCCCTGCGGGCGGCCCGCTTCGACACGCCCTGCACTTCGCGGCCGAGCGCGGTGTTCTCGGCGATGGTGGGTCAAGGGAAGAGCGTGTCTTTTTACGGCATGTACGCCGCGTGGTCCCGCGCACCGCGGGCGTCACGACCATCGATCTCGATGCGCCCGGCGGTGGGCAGGTCGAGGCCGGCGATGATGTTGCGTAACGTGCTTTTACCCGACCCCGAGGGCCCGATGATCGAAACGAATTCACCGGCGGCCACGTCCAGGCTGCTGTCCTTGACCACCGGGCGCATGCCCCCACTGGGGAGCAGGAATTCTCGTGTGATCTTCTTCAACGCCACGTGGGGCGGTCGCTCAGATGTCACGCAGAACCTTCCGTTGTTTGATGTGCCACGGGATGACCACCCTTTCCAAGAGCTAGGTGGAGAGGTATAATGCAATACTCACCACCGCCGTCACCGCCACCGCCGCGAGGACCAGATCGGTACGGAAAGCGTTCTTCTGCACACTCACGTCGATCTAGATCCCCCGCCACTGCTTCGCCCCCACGTATTCGACGAAGATCGCACCGGTCATTGCGTGCGTCACGCCGATCCGCAGGGAGGTGAAGAACATGGACAACGCCGAGGGCACCCGCACCAGCACAACCGTGCGGATGCGCCCGGCCCCCAAGGAGTGCAGGAGGGCGGAGGCCTCCGGTGGGGTACGGGGTGTTACAACAACGAATTGAATCCACCCTTTTTTCCTCACCGTATTCAGGCGATCAGGGCAAGGAGCACACCTCCGCCCGCGCCGACGAGCACGACGACCCAGGGCGGAGTCTTCCACGCGAGCAGGAGGACGAAGCAGACGAGCGCGAGGGAGAATGAGCCCGCCCCGGAGATCGCGGTCGAGAACACCGGCGTATAAAGAGCGGCGGCGAGAATACCCACGACGGCCGCGTTCGCGCCGCGCATCACGGAGTGGGCCCAACGGCGCCGGCGCAGGAAGTTCCAGAACGGCAACACCCCGACAAGGAGCAAAAAGCCGGGAAGGAACACTGCCGCGAGCGCGAGTAACGCCCCCGCTACCCCGCCGGGCCCGGAGGTCGAAACCGCACCAAGCGAGGCTGCGAACGTGAACAGTGGACCCGGCACGGCTTGCGCCGCCCCGTATCCGGCCAGGAACTGCTGCTCGCTCACCCACCCTGGATCGACGACGCCGGCTTGCAGCAGGGGCAGTACGACATGCCCGCCGCCGAAGACCAACGATCCGGCCCGGTAGAACGCCTCGAACAATGCCACGCCCGCGGATTGGGTCGCCAGCACGACCATCGGCAGCCCGAACAACAACGCTGCGAAAAGGGCGAGGCTGGCGCCGCCGACGGCCGGACGGACCCGAACATGCAGCACGCCACTCGTCGGCGGTTCGGTGCCGCGGCAGAACACGTAACCGGCGAGGGCGCCGAAGGCAATCGCAACGATTTGCCCGGCCGAGCCTGCCACCACCAGGGCGGTGACTGCTGCTACCGCAGCGATCGATGCGCGTTGTTTGTCCGGCGCGAGGTTCTTAGCCATGCCCAGCACGGCTTGGGCGACGATTGCGACCGCGACGATTTTCAGCCCGGCAAGCAGCCCTCCACCGACCCGGCCCGAGAACAGCGACGCCCCGTAGACGAACGCGATCATCAAGGCCGCCGAGGGCAGGGTGAAGGCGACGAAGGCTGCGAGCGCTCCGCGAATGCCGGCGCGGTGCATGCCGATCGCGAACCCGACTTGGCTGGATGCAGGTCCGGGAAGGAACTGGCACAGGGCGACGAGGTCGGCGTACTCCTCATCCTCCAGCCATCCGCGCCGCTCGACCGCTTCGGTACGGAAATACCCCAGATGCGCGACCGGGCCACCGAAGGAGGTGACACCGAGCTTGAGGAAGACCCGGAATACTTCCCAGGCGGAACCGCGCGCCCCGGGCGGCGCAACTACAGAGTCAGTCATTCGCGGGTTCCTTCCAGGTGGGTCTCGAGACGCTTCCGGGAGCGATCTCCCCTCACGTCCACGTGAGGCATCTGGACTCCATCGGGGGACGAAGCATCAGCTAGAGCGTATCCGGTGGGACGTTGACCGCCACCCGACCCCACCTCTCGCGTGCGGCTGAGCAGGCATCGCAGACGACACCTGGCGGTGCACGCATCTCGTGCACCGCCAGGGTTTCGTCACTCCGAGTCTTAGCTATTCACCACCTTCCGCCGGTGCAGGTAGTACAGCCCTGCCCCCGCGGCAGCGAGGATCGCGGCGATCACGCCCGCGGAAACCATCGCCGCGCCGGTGTTCGGCAGCCCGCCCGCATTGACGCCGCCCGCGCCCGAAGCCTGGTCGTCACCGGGCCCCTCCCCCGGTTCAGGGGCCTGCGTAGGATCATCGCCCGGGTCCTCGGACTCGTTTGGATCCGCGGGCTCTTCCGGCTGTTCCGGGTCCTCGGGGGCCTGCTCTCCGTTCTCGTCGGTGACGGCGACCGTCGAGGAGACCTCCACCCCGCTGTGTACGCCGCGGAGGGTGAGTTCCATCTCGCCGGTCTCGGCTCGGGCACGCAGGTCGGCTTGCACAGACGCGTCGATGACGTCAAGCACCTGCTCGGTCTCGCCGTCGATGACCACCTCCACCTGCCGGTCCCCGGCGAACCCGTCACCGGTGATCTCGAATTCTTCCGCCGGCGCCACCTCGGCCGGGGCATCGATGTCGGCGGATGCCGAGAGGGCCGCGACGTCGGTCTCCAACTCGAGCGCGCTGCGCATCGTGAAGAACGTGTCGGTCTGGTCGCTGAGGCCCACGACGTTGGCCGCTCCGGGGCCGTAGGCCGCGATGGGGACCTGCGCGCCGGTGTGCTGTTGGGAACTGCCCGCCGCGGCGGTGCCGTAGGCGACGTTCATGATCGATCCCTCGGTGGTGCGCAGGGTGTTGCCGATCGTGTGCTGCGGCACCGAGCCGACGATCTGGCTCGTGTGGGCGTGGTCGGCGGTGACGATGACGAGGGTCTCCCCATCGGCCTTGGCGAACTCGAGGGCCGCGGCCACCGCCTCGTCGAGGTCGATCGTCTCCCCGATCTGCCCGCACACGTCCGCGGAGTGGTTGCGCTTATCGATCGAGGCACCCTCGACCTGGAGGAAGAAGCCGCTCTCGGCGCTCGAATCGTCGAGGAGGTCGATCGCCGTGGAGGTTAATGCCCCGAGGGAGAGGTCCTCCGGCAGCCGGTCGGAACTCTCCGAGCAGGAGATCGGGGTCGTATCCCCGCCGGGCACGGCCGTGGATTCGGCGAAGCGGGTGGGGAAGTTGCCCGGCGTGAACAGCCCGAGCAGAGGTTCTTCCTGACTCGCGCTCGTCACCGCGCCGAGTTCCTCCGCGTTTCGCACCACCTGGTACCCGCGGGCTTCGGCCTGGTCGAACAGGGTCATCCCTTCCCACTGGCCCGCGCGGGCGCTTTCCTCGAAGGAGGCGCTGCCGCCGCCGAGCACGAGGTCGGGCCGGGTGTTGAGCAGTTGTTCGGAGATCGAGCCGAGCCCGCCCTCCTCGAGCGCATCGGCGCCGCAGGCCGAGGACTCCGGTCCGTAACACTTGCGGGCATCCACGTGCGCGGCGAGCACCGCCGGGGTGGCGTCCTGGATCTCCGCGGTGGAGACGTTTCCGGTGCGCAGACCGTTCGCCTTGGCGAGTTCGAGGATCGTGTCCTGCGGGCGGGAATCGAGGTCGACCGAGATCGCTCCGTTGAACGTCTTCGTGCCCGTGGCCCACGCGCTGCCCGTTGCAGCGGAGTCGGGCACGTAGTTCACTTTTCCGTGCAGGTCGCCCCCGCGGTGCAGGCTGTACGTGGTGTACGCACCGCGCAGCGGCAGTTCGTCGATCCCCTCGAGTTTGCCGCCGGCGCCGTGGGCGTAGTTGCGGGCGATGGTGATCTCGCTATCGCCCATGCCATCGCCGATGAGGAGGATGACGTTG
>Ga0209487_1003834_pt1 | contig 11715 bp, 13 predicted proteins | sample Poulit2012_FD_187524 | JGI IMG/M metagenome (GOLD analysis project Ga0209487, IMG submission 187524) | Agricultural soil microbial communities from Georgia to study Nitrogen management - Poultry litter 2012 (SPAdes) (version 2) | ecosystem: Environmental > Terrestrial > Soil > Agricultural land... | reverse complement strand
TTATTTAGTAATCATTATTTATTAGAGTAAATAATGACTTATAAAATATAAAAAACAAAACAAGAGGTGTAATGATGGAAAAAACATTTTTAATGGTAAAACCAGATGGTGTACAACGCAATTTAATCGGAAACATCGTGAATAAGTTTGAAAAGAAAGGATTTAAACTAGTAGGTGCAAAATTAATGGTTATTTCTGATGACCTTGCTCAAACACATTATGGAGAGCATAAAGAAAGACCTTTCTTTGGAGAACTAGTGGATTTCATTACTTCTGGACCTGTATTTGCCATGGTTTGGGAAGGTGAAGATGTTATTAAAACAGCACGCAATATGATGGGGGCAACAAATCCTCAGGAAGCAACTACAGGTACGATTCGCGGTGACTACGGTGTTACGGTCGGCAAGAATATTATACATGGATCTGACTCAGTGGAGAGTGCGAAGCGCGAAATTGAATTGTTCTTTAACGAAAGCGAAATTGTAGGGTACGATAAACAGGACCAGTCTTGGATTTATTAATCCATCACGGATCCTGAATACTTCCAAATGATGAAACAACTACAAATGATACTCTTGATTAAATCGAGAGTATCATTTTTACATTTACTTTAAATATATATATCTTTGCAATATAAGTTCATTACAGCTATAATGAATAGTTATATTTTAGAGTTTCATTTTTTAGAATATTTACAACTATATGATAGTGATTTTTGAATATAATATAAAAGAAACGGGGGATTTAAGATGCGTTATTTAACTGCAGGTGAATCACATGGGAAACAATTAACAACAATTATAGAAGGTGTACCTGCTCGAATGCCACTGCTGAAAGATGATATCGATGAATCATTACTTAGAAGACAAAAAGGTCATGGCCGTGGAAGACGTATGCAAATTGAAAAAGATCTTGTGAATATTACGGGTGGTGTTCGCCACGGGTATACACTTGGCTCCCCAATTTCTTTAGTGGTAAATAATGATGACTTCAAACATTGGGAAAAAATCATGGGAGATGAACCGGTTGATGAGGATGCCCATATACGACGTGTTGTTTCACGCCCACGACCAGGGCACGCCGATTTAAACGGAGCATTAAAATATGGTCATCGTGATATGCGTGACGTTCTCGAGCGCTCTTCAGCACGTGAAACGACAGCACGTGTCGCCGCGGGGGCAGTTGCAAAGGTTCTATTAAAGCAATTGGGAATTGAAGTATCCGGCTATGTTCGCGAAATCGGCGGAATTGTAGCAGAGGAGGATCCTTCCTTGACGATGGAACAGCGCCAACATCGTTCAGAAGAATCTCCTGTACGAACATTAGATAAACAGGTCGAACAAGAAATGATGGACGCTATTGATCAAGCGAAACAGGATGGAGACTCGATCGGTGGAGTAGCAGAAGTATATGTAGAAGGAATGCCGGCGGGAATTGGCTCTTATGTACATTATGATCGCAAGCTTGACAGTATTATAGGTGGTAGTGTACTTAGTATCAATGCATTTAAAGGAGTAGAATTTGGGATCGGATTTGATGCTGCTCGAAAAAATGGTAGTGAAGTTCATGACGAAATCGTTTGGAATGAAGAGGAAGGCTATTATCGAACAACAAATCGTTTGGGTGGCTTTGAAGGTGGCATGACAACTGGAATGCCGATCGTTGTGAAGGGCGTAATGAAACCTATTCCAACGCTTTATAAACCTCTACAAAGTGTTGATATTGAAACAAAAGAACCCTTTAGTGCAAGTGTAGAAAGATCAGATTCATGTGCTGTGCCTGCTGCAGCTGTAGTGATGGAGCATGTTGTTGCGATTGAGCTAGCCAAAGCGATTACTGATCAATTCACGAGTGATCAATTTCCACAATTACAAAAAGCGATTGCTGATTACCGTGAAGAAATAAGGTCTTTTTAATGACTAGCATTTTAGTTAAAGCAAGTTCACATGAATACCCCATTGCAATTGGTGAAAATATTCGGTTTGAACTACTTGAACGAATGCCGAAGACATATACAACGATTATGATTATTACAGATGAATCGGTAGCTAAACTCTATTTAAACGATATCAAAAGTAATTTTAAGACGGAGCATGTTGTCGAAGCGATCATTCCCGTTGGTGAGAAATCGAAAAGTATGAAGCAGTATGAGATATTGCAAACCATTGCGATCGAAAATGGACTTGATCGCCACTCTTTAATCATTGCTTTAGGTGGAGGGGTCGTGGGAGATTTAGCGGGATTTGTTGCTGCTACATTCTTGCGCGGGATTGATTATATTCAAATCCCGACAACAATCCTTGCACATGACAGTAGTGTAGGTGGGAAGGTTGCAATCAATCATGAATATGGCAAAAACTTAATTGGTAGTTTCTACGCGCCGCAAGCTGTTGTTTATGATGTTGAAACCTTAAAGAGCTTGCCAATACATGAGATCAGATCTGGTTATGCCGAATTGATGAAAGAGGCACTCATTTCAAATGATCATTTTCTACAGAAAATATTGAACACATATGTAACTGATGTTCCTAATGACATATTGCAAGAACATCTTCAAGAGGGAATTAAAGTGAAAGCCACAATTGTTGAAGCAGATGAAAAAGAAGCGAGTGTACGGATGTATTTAAATTTAGGACATACATTAGGACATGCTTTAGAAGCTGATCTTGGCTATGGAGTTCTAACACATGGTGAAGCCATTGCTATTGGCCTGTTATTTTCGTTACGGGTGAGTGAGCAGATCTATAACGTATCCCTGCCTTATGATGCCGTATACGATTGGTTCATAAAAAATAATTATCCAATCCATCTTGATCATTTAAACATTGATCAATTAATCAATCATATGAAACGTGATAAAAAGGTTGTCAATGAGCATATTCAAATGGTTCTCTTAAAAGCAGTTGGAGAACCCATCATCACCCAGATTCAAGATGAGGATCTCCGCATGTATTTAGAGTCATTTAAAGAAAAGTTGGTGAAATGATGACACGTGGTATTCGAGGCGCAACAACAATAGAGGAAAATAGTGAAGAGCACATCCTAGCAACAACAAAAACACTCGTTGAAGAAATGATAATGCAAAACAACGTGAAAGCGGAAGCCGTTTCTCATGTCTTTATTTCTGTAACAAAGGATATTGATGCTTGCTTTCCAGCTAAATCATTGCGAGACATACCCGGTTGGACACATGTACCGGTCATGTGTATGCAAGAAATAGACGTACCGAACAGTTTGGAAATGTGTATTCGTGTGATGATGGTTGTAAAGATGACGGTCACCCAGCAAGAGGTTAGCCATATATTCCACAATCAAGCAATCAAATTACGTCCCGATTTAATTAAAAAGACAGGAGAGTAGGTACCATGCATGGTAAGAAAACACTTAGTCAACTATCACCATACCAACAAGGCAAACAAATAGAAGAGATTCAGCGTGAATATGGATTAGAGAAGATCGTAAAATTATCATCCAATGAAAATCCATTTGGTAATTCAACGAAGGTTAGTGAAAATCTACTCGCTCATACAAGTACTTTTAATGTTTATCCCGACGGACATGCTACTGAATTACGATCGGAAATGGCGAAAAAATTACATGTCAATGAAGATGAGCTCATCTTTGGAAATGGCTCTGATGAACTTGTGCAAATTATTTGCCGAACATTTTTAGAATCTGGTGCTAATACGGTTATGGCTACACCAACGTTTCCGCAATATCGACACCATGCCATAATCGAGGGCGCCTCCATAAAAGAAGTACCTACAAAATCCGGTTATCATGATCTAGACAGTATGCTAGAAGTGATTGATGAAGATACGAGAATCGTTTGGATTTGTTCACCTGACAATCCGACGGGAACGTTGCTATCCAAGGAGGCCTTTTATAACTTTATGGATCAATGTCCAAAAGAAGTCCTCGTTATTTTAGATGAAGCCTATTATGAATACCTCGATCCAGCGCTTGATTTTGACGCGTTAGAAAATCGATCACTTTATAAAAACATAATCATCTTACGTACCTTTTCCAAAGCCTATGGTCTGGCTGGATTGCGAATTGGCTATGGAATAATGGATGAAGCAATCGCTGCGAAAATAAACATTGTCCGTGGCCCATTTAATACGAGTTTGATAAGTCAACAAGCAGCCTTACTTGCTATGCATGATGATCAATTTATTGACGATACAGTTATGAAGAACCGGGCCATCATGCACGACTTTCAAGCTTTTCTTGACGACATAGGTTGGTCCTACTATGACTCACAGACGAATTTCATATTAATATCAACACCGATAAGTGGGACAGAAGTGTTCGAGTATTTATTGAAAAACGGTTATATTATTAGACCAGGTGAACTACTTGGCTATCCAAATACGATCCGCGTCACAATCGGCCTGGATGCCGATATGAAACAATTGCAAAATTTATTATATCAATTACATCTACATATAAATAATGAGGTATGACATATGAAACATAACGTACTAATAGCAGGACTTGGTTTAATTGGTGGTTCACTAGCAAAATCAATCGCAAAAACAGGCGATTGTCATCTGATCGGGTATGATCATCATGTTGACACCATCGATTATGCTCTTAAAAACAATATCATTGATGAGTCATTTTCTTCCTTTTCAGCTGCTGTAGAGCAAGCAGATTTCGTTATTTTGGCAACACCAATTTCTGAAACGATTCGGCTTATTCATATATTGGATACGATTCAATTGAATCATGAAGTCGTTGTAACTGATGTCTCTTCTGTAAAAGGTTCTATTATGGATGCTGCGAAGGAAATTAAGAATGAAAAGATTACTTTTATCGGTGGACATCCTATGGCTGGTTCTCATAAATCTGGTATCAAGGCGTCTAAAGCCCATTTATTTGAGAATGCAATTTACATTTTAACACCGACAACTAACCGTTCGAATGATAAAGTTGCTGATCTTAAACACGTGTTAAAAGAGACTAAAAGTCGTTTTGTAATTTTGCAACCGGAAGAACATGACGAAATGACGAGTGTTGTCTCCCATTTCCCACATTTAATCGCATCTTCGCTTGTTCATCAAGCAAAAAAGTGGGAAGATACGCACGCCTATCTGCCAGAGCTAGCGGCGGGAGGATTTCGTGATATTACAAGAATTGCTTCTAGTAATCCTACGATGTGGCAGGATATCTTTTATCACAACGGATATAAAATGGCACATCTACTCGATGAATGGATTAAAGAAATGGAATATGTTAAAGAAGTTTTAAAGACCGATGATAAAGAACCGATGATCACCTATTTAGAACAAGCAAAAGTGTACCGTGATGGACTTGATTACTCTAGGAAAGGTGCTATCCCTGCTTTCTATGATTTATATATTGATATTAAAGACCAACCAGGTGCATTGGCTCTTGTCGTACAAATGTTAGCTGTAAAAGAGATAAGCATTACAAATATTAGGATCCTAGAAATCCGCGACGGTATCAATGGAGCATTACGGGTTAGTGTCCCTACAAAAAAAGCACAATTAACAAGTTACGAATTACTGCAAAAACACGGATATGAAGTTATGATTGAATACTAAAATATCAATTGTAGGAGGTGAGAATATCAATGGGTAAAAAAACATTACGCCCCCTTACTAAACCGATTGCAGGAGATGTTGAAGTACCTGGTGATAAATCAATTTCTCATCGAGCTGTGATGCTCGGAGCAATGGCCAAAGGTACAACAAAGGTAACGAATTTTTTAAATGGTGAAGATTGTTTACATACCATAAGCGCCTTTAGAGCCTTGGGCGTATCAATCGAACAAAAGGGAACGGATTTAACCATTGAAAGTAATGGGTTATCCACACTCCAAGAACCAAAACTCCCATTATACTTTGGGAACTCTGGTACTACGGCTCGCCTTATGTTGGGATTACTAGCTGGATTACCTTTTCAAACGGTTATTTATGGCGATCCCTTTTTAACAGAGAGACCCATGACCCGTGTGCTTACACCAATCCGTAAAATGGGTGCAATGATTGAGGGGAGACAAGACGGTCGGTTGCTCCCCTTATCGATTAAAGGTCAACAGCTAAGTGGAATTAACTATACACTACCGGTTAAGAGCGCCCAGGTGAAATCAGCTATCTTATTAGCTGGATTATTAGCAGATGGTGAAACAACGGTTATTGAGCCTACACAGACCCGTGATCATACCGAAAATATGTTAAAAGCTTTTGGCGTTGATCTAAAGCTCCAAAAAAATGAAATCACGATAAAAGGTCGGCAGAAATTGCAAGCGACAACTATTCATGTGCCTGGGGATATTTCTTCAGCTGCCTTTCTAATCGCCGCCGCTGCTATCGTTCCGCAAAGTCAGCTCACATTAAAAAATGTTGGGTTAAATAAAACACGAATTGGAATCATCGATGTGCTGAAGCAGATGGATGTGAATTACTCGATATCCAATCAACAGACCGTCAATCAGGAAGACTTTGGTGATCTAACCATTGCAAATGGAGAAATGAAGTCTACTGTTCTGTCAGGCAAAATTATTCCTCGGCTGATTGATGAAATTCCGATCATCGCCCTTTTGGCGACGCAAGCCGAAGGGACGACAATTATTAAAGATGCTGAAGAATTAAGAGTGAAGGAAACAGATCGCATTGCTGCCGTTGTTGATGTGCTATCTACGTTAGGTGCCAATATTGAAGCAACTGAAGATGGGATGATTATTAAAGGAAAAACACCATTATCAGGTGGCCACGTATCTGCATATAGTGATCACCGGATTGCTATGATGGCCGTGATTGCTTCATTAATAGCTAAGGATGAGGTCATTTTGGATGATGATTCATCTATCGCTATCTCTTATCCTAATTTTTTTAATGATTTACAGACCATTACACAAGAGACGTAGCATTGTTTTCCTAGGGCTACAGATAAAGAAGAAGAATCCGTTCAGCTGGATTCTTTTTTCTTGTTGATATGCTAAAGCTTACGATATAATGAATGTTGTATAAAAAAGGGGTGTACATAATGGATACAATCATGAAGGCCGTCCATTTAATGGATAATAAACAAACAGAAGAAGCACTTCAGCTACTCGACAACCATTTATTAGTAACAGATGACGATAAAAAGTACACTATTGCAGAGCTTTATTTACAATGGGGATTAAATGAAAAGGCGCAATCGATATTACAAGATCTGTTGCACCGATATCCAGAAGAAAACGATATTAAAATAATGCTAGCGGATATATATATTGGCTTAGAAGATGACCAATCAGCCATTAATTTATTATCAGAAATTGATGCGAATGACCCTTCTTATTTACAAGCATTATTACAGATGGCAGACCTCTATGAAGCACAAGGATTATTTGAGGTTGCTGAATTAAAACTGCTCGAAGCCAAACAAATAAATCCAAATGAACCGATTATTGATTTTGCCCTTGGTGAGTTTCTATTTTCGATCGGTGAGTACAACCGAGCTACGACCTATTATGAAAAAATACTACCTGAGATAAAGGAACTTTCAAATGTACAAATACCTGCGCGCTTAGCAGAAGCACATGCTGCACAGGGGAATTATGAAATTGCTTTAGAGTATTTTAATACATTCGAAACTTCTGATCCAGACATCTTGTTTAAATATGGATTAACCGCTTATTATGCAAAGCGTAAAGATATTGCGATCAATGTATGGAATAGAGTGATTGAACTTGATGAATATTATCACACCGTTTATTATGAGTTAGCGAAAGCATATCGTGATGAAGGCCGTATTGAGGAAGCTTTTACAACGATTAAAAAGGGATTAGAAATGGATGAATTTAATAAAGAACTCTATTACTATGCTGGGGTACTTGCTAATCAACTAAATAAGTTCACTGATAGTGTCGATTATATTCGTCAAGCCATTGTGCTGGATTCCGATTATAAAGATGCAGTTTTGTTTTTAATCGAACTGTTTAAAACAGAGGAAGAACATACTAAAATTATTGAACTAATCACAGATATTAAAAATGAAGGAGCTATTGATCCCCTATATGAGTGGGAGATAGCCCGAGCATTTGTTGAAAATGAAGCATATGATCAAGCATTAGAGCATTATCATCAAGCATATAACAATTTAAAACAAGACACTGATTTCTTAAAAGAATATGGTTACTTTTTAGTAGAAGAAGGGGAAGTAGAGCAAGCAGTAACTGTTTTTAATAATTATTTAACAAAGGAACCTACAGATGATGAAACAAGGGAATATGTAGAACGACTCGTACAATCAAAAGATGATAAATAATGGGATGGAATGAACTTCATTAGATGTTTATAAAGCAAAGATAACGAGGTGTTAAATATCGATGTATACCCCTATTTCAATACAGGATAAAAAGGAATTTATTCAATGGTTTCTAAAACATTATGAATTAAAACAATGGGAAACAAATTACCTATTAACATATTTAACAACACATGAAAACTTATTAACAAATATGCATTTTGTTAAAGATGTTTCCGATTGTCCACGAGCTATCGTAATCGCCTCCACTTGCTCAGCAGAGCCTTCTTTTCGCTACTATAAAGAGCAAGTGGTGACAGACGATGCGGAGAGATCATTTCATGATATTCGACTTCATCGGGAAGAACCTGTTTTTATACAATTAAATTTCATAGATGCTACTACAGCTATTCAACATATAGCAATTTTAGAGGACAATCCATTTATATCAGAAAGCATAATGGATCATCATCAACATGTGTTTGATATTCATCATTTCTTAGATGAGCTCCTCGACGATCAGAAGCGCGTAAATTTATCCGAACAGATTGACCAGGCCCTGGATGAAAATGATTATACGAGATTTATGCAACTTACGGAGGAACTTAAACAAATAAAGGTAGCGATGCCGGAAAAATGAAAGGTATGGTATGATTTGCTTGACTCTGATTCATTAAGCTATGATAAAAGAAGTGAATGGGTTTTGATTTTATTCATAAGTGAAGCTAGGGAATCATGTTAATCGCAGTATTACTTTACATCTTTGTGGCATAATATGGAGAAGGATGGATAGACAATGAAATGGATGAATACTGATTTAGAGCGTTATATTGAAGCGAAGGAATATGTTGACACATTATTAATACCGCTAGTCCCCTTTCAAATGAAACGGGATGCAGACTTAGTTAAAAACTCATTGCAAAGTGAGGTGTTCTCGCTTTTTACAAATGAATTGGAAAAAGAGTTGACAGGCAGAGTCATGTTATTACCTACTTTTAATTATGTAAAATCATCTGATCTTTCACATGAGCTTGATCAAATTGGGACCTGGCTAGAAGAAGCAAATGAACAACCTTTTAAACATGTGTTTTTTGTTACATTTGATGCTGCTTGGCGAAAGGTAGAGCAATCGTTAGACGGAACATTATTATGGTTGCCGATTACATATTCCGGTGATATTCACTCACCCGAAATGCACACAACGATTCGTGATCATGTCGAACAAGTTGTCGACCTGATTAAATCAGATTGGTAAACAAAATATTGTGCCTGAGAATATCAGTCACCTTAATAAATCTTGCTTGAATAAACATATATTAATTGACCGAACAAACGGATTAAGCTATCATTAAGTTGTCCTAGTAATATACTTAACATAAGCTTGTCCGTGATTAAAATAATAGGGGGGGAAAGAAACCGTGACTGAGAAAAAACAACAGGTTTCCCGACGACAATTTTTAAACTATACCCTTACAGGTGTAGGTGGATTTATGGCAGCGGGTATTATTGTACCGATGCTACGAATGGGAGTCGATCCAGTGCTACAATCTTCAGCAGATGGAGATTTTACGAACACGAAACTATCTGTTGATGACATTACTTCGGATCCTCAACGTGTAGAATGGACCGTCGAACAAGTCGATGGGTGGTATGAAGACAAAGTAACTAAAACTGCTTGGGTATTTAAAGATGAGGATGACGAGATTATCGCACATTCCCCAATATGTAAACATCTTGGGTGCTTCGTAACTTGGGAAGGCAGTGATGATTTCCCAGACGAATACTTCTGTCCATGTCATGATGGTCGCTATTATAAAGATGGTACAAACGTACCAGGTACACCACCATTAGCACCATTAGATGAATTTGAGCAAAAAGTGGAAAATGGAATATTATATCTGGGCGCTGAAAGACCTAGAGGGGAGGCGTAATAAAATATGCTACAAAAAATTTACGATTGGATTGATGAACGTGTAGATATTCAGCCGATATGGCGTGATATCGCAGACCATGAGGTTCCAGAACACGTTAACCCTGCACACCATTTCTCGGCGTTTGTTTATTGTTTTGGTGGTCTAACATTCTTCATGGTTATGATCCAAGTTTTATCAGGTATGTTTTTAACGATGTACTATGTACCAGATATTGAGAACGCTTGGAATTCTGTTTACTACCTACAAACAGAAGTAGCTCATGGGCAAATCGTTAGAGGTATGCACCATTGGGGCGCAAGTGTCTTGATTGTCATGTTATTATTACATACGATGCGTGTCTTCTTCCAAGGGGCTTATAAGAAACCACGTGAACTTAACTGGATGGTAGGGGTATTAATCTTCTTTATCATTCTTGGACTAGGATTCACAGGATATTTATTACCTTGGGATAATAAAGCGTACTTTGCAACTCAAGTTGGACTTGATATTGCAGAACAAGTACCCTTTATAGGAGTCCATTTAAAAACATTGTTAGCTGGTGACCCTACAATCATTGGAGCACAAACATTAACGCGATTCTTTGCGATCCATGTATTCTTTTTACCTGCAGCATTATTTGCTTTAATAGCTGCTCACTTTATTCTAATACGTAGACAAGGAATTGCTGGACCATTATAAGAGGGAGGGGATAGCTATGAAAAAAGGTAAAGGTATGCAGTTCGTTGGAGATTCACGAGTCTCTTCAGAGCGTACATCACAAATACCAAAAGATTATTCTGAGTATCCTGGTAGAACAGAAGCTTTTTGGCCCAACTTCTTATTAAAAGAATGGTTGGTTGGGTCTGTGTTCTTAGTTGGGTTTCTCTGTTTGGTCTTAGCGCACCCAGCAGCACTTGAAGGTGTCGCTGATCCAACTACAATCGGTTATATTCCCTTGCCAGATTGGTATTTCTTATTTTTATATGAACTTTTGAAATATGAATTTGCAAGTGGACCTTATATTATTATGGGAATTATGGTTATTCCAGGACTTGCATTTGGGGCACTTCTTCTTGCGCCGTTTTTAGATACTGGCCCTGGTAGAAGACCGCCGAAAAGACCAATTGCCGTTGCCATGATGATACTCGGTTTAGCATCTGTCGTTTGGTTAACCTATGAATCAGCAGAGGCTGTGGACTGGGAAGCACGTGCAGAAGCAAATAAACCAATCGTAACGGATGATATCGAGATTGATAAATCAGAAGTTGGCTATGAGCTTTATGAAAAGAGTTGTATGGATTGCCATGGTGGCGATTTAGAAGGAGCATCTGCCCCAGCTTTAATCGGCATTGATTACGATGCTGATGAATTGGCTGAAATTGCAACTGATGGTATTGGTGACATGCCAGCCGATCAGTTCGAAGGATCAGATGAAGAGCTTGACCAATTAGTTGAGTTTATTTTATCAGTAAATGAAGAAGAATAAACTCGTAAGTAATAAAAGAACACCTTTGCCAAAACAATTGGTGAAGGTGTTCTTTTC
>Ga0209487_1003833_pt1 | contig 11715 bp, 9 predicted proteins | sample Poulit2012_FD_187524 | JGI IMG/M metagenome (GOLD analysis project Ga0209487, IMG submission 187524) | Agricultural soil microbial communities from Georgia to study Nitrogen management - Poultry litter 2012 (SPAdes) (version 2) | ecosystem: Environmental > Terrestrial > Soil > Agricultural land... | reverse complement strand
GCAACCAACGGACCGAGTAAAATACCGAGCGCATAAAACGATTGATAAAACCCCATAGCCGACATTTTTAATGCATCCGGTGTAATTCTCACAACCTCACTTAATAATAATGGAAAAATAAATCCAAGTGCAAGTCCAAGCCCTGCATGGTATAAACTAATAGATAATAGGGAATCTGCAAATGGAATAAGTGCTAAGAATAACGTTGCCAAACTAAAATTCGCAATTAGAAAGATCCGGTTGTATTGAGGCTTCAGGTCAAAAATCATTAAACTGAGAGAGGTTAAGGCATGTGGAATGAAAAAAGCACTCATCAACCAAGATATTTGTTGTTCCTCGACCCCAATGGAAATCGCAATAATCGGACTAAAGCCAAAGATTGTTATAAACAATACCGCATGTGCGACAAGTGACAAGAGCGTAATCAAATTCAAACCCGCAATAGCCCGTGTCTGTTTAATATAGTCAATGACGGTTAAGCCAGCGGCATGTTGATTTTCCACATGGATCTCTTTGATATTCCAAGCAAAATACAACCCGATTAATGAAGCGATTGTCCCTAACCAAAACGGGAAATCCCAACCAAATAAATGAATCAAATACCCACTTATGGCCATACAGAAAAACTGAGTCGATACCGTATTAAACTGCATCGCACCCATTGCTTTTGCTGTTTGATCCGGCCTAAAATAGTGAGAATATAGCACCGTTGCCATCACCCACATGGATGCTGTTACACCCGCTAATAGTCGAGCTACTAAGACAAAAAAGAAGGAATCAAAATAAACGAGTAGGAGTGCACTTATAAACGCACAAACATATCCACTCAGGAATAATTTCTTTCTAATCCGATGAAGAATATCCGTTAAAATACCGAGTGGAAAGCGGAAGATGATCTGTGTAACCCCATAACCTCCCAAAATAATTCCAATGGCTGTATATGCAAAACCGATGGACTCTAAATAGACGCTAAATAAGGGAACATAAATATATACAGAAAACCAAAAGCAAAAGACAGCTAGATTAAAATAAATATGATCTTTCAAAGACACCTTTTCTTCGCTTGCCTGACTTGCTGCTTCGATGACCCGCACCTCCTAAATAATTCGATTGAAACGGACAAAAAAAACCACGTTTTTGTATACTACCTAATGAATGTCACAATACCAGCTTAGTCCCACACCAATACAACATATAGTTTAGTTGAACCAACCTTAACTATATGCTGTATCGGCATTGCTGATTTTGGCCATGATGAAATTCATTCTACCATGTTCATATTATAAAAGCATACAAGCTGTTTAAAGCGCTTACTTCTTGAATGCAAGGAGCCACAAAGGGAACCAATAAATATAAAAAACAAAAAAAGCCTACACCCCCTTCTCTCTAGGGACATGTAGGCTTGCCTATAATGATTTGCCTTTATGATCCTAAATCTTCCATCATCGATCTAACTTTTTCGACTTCCTCATCACTGATGATTAGATAATACACCCCATCAATATTCGTGCCTTCACCTTCCATTTGATAATCGGTGAAGTTTTTCCTCGTATCACGGTAATCAGATAAGAGCTTCTTCATATCATCAAAGTCCATATTCGTGGACATGTTGTCACCTAGAATGTCGATTAGCCCATTAATCTTCGTGACGGAACCGACGGTCGCACCTTTATCTACAATTCCCTGCATAACTTGGCGTTGGCGTTTCGTTCTGCCAAAGTCCCCTTCCGGATCCTCTTTACGCATGCGAACATAGCCCATCGTCTCGCGCCCATCCATTTCTATTTGACCCTCACTAAAGCTGAATTTTTCATCGGACCAAGCTTTATCACTCATGACCGTAATCCCGCCGAGCTGATCAACTAGCTCTTCAAAGCCATCCATATTTATGCTGACATAATAGTCAAGCTCGATTCCTAAGAAATCCTCCACCGTAGCAGCGGCCATATCATGTCCACCAAATGCATTGGCATGGTTAATTTTATCTTCTTCTCCCCTACCAGCAATCGGTACACGTGTATCACGAGGGATACTGATGAGTTGCATCTGATCGCCTTTTGGATCAACGGTTAATACCATCATCGCATCTGATCGACCTGATTCCCCTTCTTTTGCATCAACCCCGAGCAGAAGAATATGAAGCGGTTTCTTATCTTGTAATTTCTTCTTCGTAACCCCGATATCAATGGCTCCCACTTGTTCATGCATTTTATCGTCTACTGTTTTTTTAGCATTATGATAAATGGAATAAGCGTAAGCACTCGTCCCAAGTACTGTCATCGCGATTACAATAAGCAGTATCTTCGCCCATAACTTCATTGGCTTCTTCTTTTTCTTCCGTCTGTCTACTCTACCCATTATAAGACACCTCGTTATGATATAGTCTAACCTTGATGATGTGCTGATCTTCTAGTCATAGCTCATGTACGCTAACAGCGCAGTCTGTCCGAAATCATACATGATCAAGCTCCATAAAAATAGGTCTTTCATCCTAATGCTTATTTTACTATACTTGTTCTAAATAGCTAGTGAAAAATATGGATAAGTGAATGAAGTTTATTAAACAGCAAAAAAAAGAGGAATTAGCATGGCACTCGCTCATTCCTCCATTGCTTAACTTAACTTTCATGCCTATCGGCTAGATGCGCTTATTCTACCGCTTTATCGGCATCTTCTAAACTTGCCTCATCAAAATAAAGTCGTAGTGCTTCATCACCTTTTATTTCTTTTCCTCCATATTCGACTTTGTATTGAACACGAACAGGTAAATAGGCTAGTAAACGCTCTAATGCAAATTGTTCAAAACGCATATTTTTTTCTTCATTTATTTGCTTCTCAATAGCTTCTTGATTCTCTACTTGAAAACCAGTGATTGTTTGATGATCTTTTAACATTAGGGTCAGGCTAAGGGAACCGTCTTGACTGGTTACAATCGCTGATTCAGAGAGATAGCCAGCCATCGCTGAAGGTTCATCTTTTTCTTCCTGCAGGGTACGAACATGAATCACATACTTTCCTTCCTCTACATGGATTACAGATTGCTTTGTCATTTTTATTCTCCTCTACTTTCGAATACAGCCTATTTTCTATTATAATGAGCCTATTCCAGAATAGCAAACAACCGGTGATTCATAAAATGGGACTAGTTTACTTTCTTAAAGGCGAGTACTGCATTATGTCCACCGAAACCAAACCCATTTGATAACGCATAGTTCATGTTTGTTGCCACCGCTTGATTCGGTACATAGTTTAAGTCACATTGTTCATCCGCCGTTTCATAATTAATCGTCGGTGGAGCAATTCCTTCCATCATACTTTTCAGCGTAATAATCGCCTCGATTCCACCTGCCGCTCCAAACAGATGTCCCGTCATGGATTTCGTCGAACTAACTAATAAATGATCCGCATGATTCCCGAAGAGATGTTTGATCGCCTTCGTCTCTGACAGATCTCCATCCGGTGTACTCGTTCCATGGGCATTAATATAATCGATCTCGTTTGGATTAATTCCTGCACGTTCGATCGCCAGCTTCATCGCACTTGCCGCCCCTTGAAAGTCTGGGGACGTAATGTGATGGGCATCCGTTGTCGCCCCATAGCCAACAATTTCACCGAGAATATTCGCGCCACGTTGTTTTGCATGCTCGTACTCTTCCAGAAACACAATCCCGGCTCCTTCTGACATCACGAAGCCATCCCGTTCCTTATCAAATGGCCGGCTCGCTTTTTCAGGTTCATCGTTCCATGTTGACATTGCCCGCATGCGTGAAAATCCCGCAAAGGCTAGCGGATTAATCATCGCTTCTGTTCCTCCCGCTAATATCCCATCTGCGTATCCGTGTAGAATATTTAAATACGCTTCCCCAATCGCCTGATTGCCGGTCGCACAAGCAGACATCGGTGAAAAACTCGGGCCTGTAAACCCTGTTTTGATCGCAACAATCCCACCAGCAATATTGGGGATCATCATCGGGACCATGAAAGGGGATACGCGCCGTGGACCTTTATCTAGAAAAGCTTGATGATTGTCCAACAACGTATTCATCCCACCAATACCCGAACCGATATAAATACCCATTCGCTCTTTATTTACGGAGTCCAAATCGAGACCAGACTGCTCTAAAGCTTGCATGGAGGCGGCATAGCCATATTGTAGAAATAAATCATACCGTCCACGTTCCTTTTTACTAAAATATAGTTCAGCAGCAAAATCCGTAATATAGCCACCGATTTGTGTATTGATTCCCGAGAATTCTTCCGAGTCGATTCGCTTAATCCCTGACTTTCCTGCCTTAATCTGGGTCCAGAGCTCCTCGACTGTATTTCCTAAAGGTGAAACAGCCCCATATCCTGTCACAACAACTCTACGTGTCATCTGCTAAAACCCCCTTCATTTTAAAAATGATATATTATCCATCATTCTTTAATCTTCAGTCCGATCATTGCCGCAAATCCGATCGCTTGGTCTTTCGATACCTCACAACCAGCTAAATCTTCCAATGAGACGCTCAGCCGTTCAAATTGTGCAGGACTGAGATCGATCCCTTTAAGCGGAGTGTTGAAAAAATTGACATCATTTAAATCCGATTGATCAAATGAAACCTTCGTAAATTTACATTCATAACAATCCGCATTTTTAAGGGAACAGTCATCAAATCGGACTTGTCTTAAATTCGCAAATCCGAAGGCACTCAAATTTAAAATACAATGATCAAATAAAACATTTCGCAAGCTTGACTCGGAGAGATTGATCCCTAACATTTTACAGTCTTTGAATTCAACTCGATGAATATTTGCCCCCATAAAATCGGCATTTGATAAATCACAGTTTTCGAAGACAACATCAGTCAAATCGATCCGATGAAAAGATACCTCCGTAAAAGTGACACTTTTAAATACAACTTGTGAAAACCCAGCCTTGTCCAAGACGTCCCCATCAACAAAACAATGGGAGATCGTGCAGTTACTTAGATAAAGATCTTCCTCATTATAGATTGCTTGAAACTCTGCTGCCTCTAAACGCTGTGGTATTTTTGGTTGATCAATTTTAATTTTACGCGTCATCTGTCGCACCCTTTCCCCATCTTCATCTCATTCTCTCCTTATATCCTAGTGGCAAAAGGAAAATTAGGCAATCAGATGTGTTTATTCTTAAACAATTAGCCGATCGAAATCGGAATAAAGCTATACAAAAGAAAATCTACACAGAACCTCATCATATCACGTACTTTTAAGCCGGCAATCGCCAGCAAGGGGAGTGCCCAAAATGGCCGAATAGCACGTTACACATATAATGTATGGAGGGGCTTTTCATAATCATCGATATACACAGGAGCGAATGAATTTCATTCGCGTCACTTATCTATTCATTCGCTAACGGATTTAGTTTTTATGAATTAATGTTATACTTGAGTGAATGAATTTCATAACCAGCTATCAATAAGGATTATGCCATTCATTAGCGTCAGTATCTGAAGGAGGAATTACGTTATGTCCGTTTATAATATTGTCATGTCACAAGATAAATTTATTCAACGCGATCAGTTAACTTATCCATTTGAAGAACGCGGTTTACAATTCGGTGATGGCGTTTATGAAGTCATCCGAATTTACGATGGTGTGTTTTACTTACTAGATGAACATATGAACCGATTATATCGGTCACTTAAAGAAGTTAAAATTGATTTCATGACCAACAAAAGTGATCTAGAAAATAGGTTACACGAATTGCTCACACAAAATGATATGCATACGGATGGCCAAGTATATCTTCAAATAACAAGAGGGTCCGCTAATAGAACGCATACTTTCCCAGTTGAGACACCACCAAATATCTATGCTTATCTGTTAGAGGCACCACGACCAACAACGATACTAAACACCGGTGTTCCAGTCATTACTCAACCTGATCAACGTTGGAAACGCCGTGATATAAAAAGCTTGAATTTACTACCGAATGTGTTGGCTAAACAAGCTGCTGCGGATGTTGGTGCACATGAAGCGATCTTATATGAAGACGGCTTTGTCACGGAATGTAGTTCTTCCAACATTTATCTCGTAAAAGACGATGAAATTCACACACATCCAGCCAATCACTCGATTTTAAACGGCTGTGTTCGGTTAGCCATCAAACGTTTTAGCGAAGCAGCGCAGATTCCATTTATCGAAGAAGCTTTTGCCTTAGAAGCTATTGAAACGGCTGATGAGTTATTTTTATCAAGCAGCACCAATGAGATCATGCCGATTATTAAAGTCGATCATCTCCAAATCGCTGACGGAAAACCAGGGCCTGTTACCCGTCGTCTTCAAAAGGCGTATATCGAAGACGCAAAGATTAAACAAGAAGCCAACAACTAAAAACAACGCATTGCCCGCCTATCAAGGGGAGCAATGCGTTGTTTTTTTGCCTGTTATTTAACTTGCTACGGCTTCTCGTTCCGCGTTTTGTCGCTTCTCTTTTGCTACTTGCATGATTAGCATCGTCACAAATATGACTAAACCGAAAGCATCTGTATATAAACCTGGATAGATCAACAATAAGCCAGCAATCGTTGAAATGATTCGTTCTACCCAATGAAGCGATGTATACCAGTACCCGATCATCCCCGCCCCAATCGCGATCATCCCGATAATGGCAGATATTAAGATGAAGGTTACTTCTAAAATATTTGTATCAATCATTAATAATGCCGGTTCTAAAACGAACATATAAGGGATAATAAAGGCAGCAATCGCTAACTTCGAAGCATTAAAACCTGTTCGGATTGGATCTCCTTTTGATATCCCGGTCGCCGCAAAAGCGGCTAACGCAACCGGCGGTGTAATATCCGCCACAATTCCAAAGTAGAAAACAAACATATGACCTGCTAAAACAGGTATGGCAACAGGTAATAGATCATTTAGCGCTAAAATTGCCGGTAATGCAATCGTTGAGGTAATAATATAGTTCGCTGTTGTTGGTGATCCCATTCCTAAAATCAATGATGTCAACATGGTAAAAAACAACGTTAACATTAATTGAACTTGTATATTAGGCGAGATACTTCCTGCGATACTAATTAACGTATTCCCCATCTTCAAACCGAGTCCTGTCTTTGTCACCACACCAACGATAATACCCGCTGCTGCCGTTGCCGAGGCAACACCTAAAGCCGTTCGTGCACCTGAAGTTAAGGCATCAATAAACTTCGTAAAATTAATTCGTGTTTCTTTTAAAAACATACTCACAACAATTGTCGATAAGATACCAAATAAGGCTGTTCTTTCAATACTAAACCCTTTAAATAACAATACGACGATAACCAATATCGGTAATAATAAATGGATCTTTTTTAAAACGACCTTATACTTTGGTATCTGATCCGCTGGTAACCCACGAAGCCCCATACGCTTTGCTTCCAAGTGCGTCATGATCCAAATCCCAGCAAAATATAAAAAGGCAGGAATTAAAGCTGCTTTCGCTATATTTAAATAACTTTCACTCGCAAACTCAATCATTAAAAATGCCGCTGCCCCCATGATCGGTGGCATAATTTGACCACCGGTGGACGCTGCCGCTTCAACAGCACCCGCAAAGTTACGATCATATCCAAGCCGTCGCATCATGGGGATCGTATACGACCCGGTTGTAACGGTATTCGCGACAGAACTTCCGGATATGGTCCCTTGTAAAGCACTTGAGAAAATCGCAACTTTTGCCGGCCCCCCTGTTCGCTTCCCTGCAATCGTTATCGCTAGGTCATTAAAGTAATTTCCAACACCCGTCTGAACTAAAAAAGCCCCAAATAATAGGAATAAGAAAATATATGTTGACGAAACTTGCAACGGTGTTCCTAAAATTCCTTCCGTTGTAAAGAACATCGAATCAACCAACTGATGAATACTCAACCCCCGATGGGCAAATAACCCTGGCATTTGCGGTCCAAATAAGGCATAAGCAATAAAGGCACCCGCTATAATGGTGATCGGTAGGCCGACTGCACGTCTTGCCGCTTCTAAAACGAGCAAAATAGCGACACTACCAATCACCATTTGCACCGTTGAAATCGTTCCTACTTGTTGAACAAGCGTCTCATAAAATAAGGGCCAATAACTTGTCACAACAATCGCTAAGATAATTAAAATAATATCATACCAAGGAATCGTGTTTCTCTTCTCTCCCTTGCGTGCCGGGTAGAGCAAAAAGATTAACGTTAACGCAAAACCGAGGTGAACAGTACGCTGGATATATGCTGTAAACTGTCCAAATGCCCCGGTATATAACTGAAATAATGAAAATCCTAATAGAAGTACAAATACAAGCCCCGCTGCAAAACCAACTAGATTACGTGTATTTGATTCCGCATCAAGCTCTTTCAGGATCTTCTCTTGCTCGGCCGCCGATAATTCAACATGATTCTCGTCTATGTCGATATCATCGATTTCATTATCGTCTTTTACATCCTTTTTACTCATTGATCTTCACTCCTTTCACCATTTCCCATATCGTTAGATGACTAACCTTTACGGTATACCATGAACCCGGTTCAAAATAGGCATTAAATAGCACCTCAGAGAGTTCTTTTTCATTTTCCCTTTGATAGCTAAGCCGATGTTTAGAAACGGTTTTACCATTTCTAATTTTAAGTTCAGCAAAGACCTGATCTACTGGGGTGTAATAATACTTACCTCCCTCGTTAATTAACGTCTCCCCTTCTTCAACGACAGAGGGCATTCCGATACCAAACTGTTCAAATACCATCTCATATTGCTCGATATCACCTGTCTCAAGCAAGCGATATTTCTCAACCACTTCCGTCATATGAATCGAATGTGTAAAGGTTATCATAAAAACATCGTCTGATTGAAGTGGTAAATAAGCACGTATGACAGGTGATCTTTCATCGTAGAAAACAAGTGCTGATGTTAACGGGATGAAATAAATAAAACACCACAGCAAAATAAATAAGAGACCCGTAAACATCCACTTTCTTAACGCTTTCATTTATATCAACCACTCTTCAATGTAAAAAAAAGACCGGTTATCAATCAACCTACTTCTCTAGGTTATAGAAACCGGTCCAAAAGTTGTTTACGTCTATTTTACACGCTTACTCTTGTTCAACACCGACTTCATCAAAGTATTTTTGCGCACCTGGATGAACATCAATTCCAATACCATCTAAACCTGTTTCCGCCTTAATTAAATCTGCTTTTCCATGTGCAATGTTTTCGGCATTTTCATAAAGCGCTTTAGTAATGTCATATACAACATCTTCAGCAATATCGTCTTTTACAACCAACATCGCTAATACGGCTACCGTCGAGACATCTTCCTTTAATCCATAGGTGCCTTCTTCAATGACATCCGTTGTATAGTATGGATATTTTTCAATTAATTCATCTGCTTTTTCTTCCGTAACTTCTAAAATTAATACCTCTGAATTTGCTTGTAATTCTTCAACAGCGCCAGTTGGTGCTCCAGCCGTAATGAATGCGGCATCAATGTTGCCATCTTTAATTCCACCCGCTGATTCAGCAAAGTCCAAGTTCTGACCTTCAATATCATCCATCGTCATATCATGCACTTCTAAGATTTGTTCCGCATTGATGTACGTACCCGAACCTGGAGCCCCGACCGCTACTTTTTTTCCTTTTAATTCTTCAATCGATGTCACACCTGAATCACCCATTGTAACAATTTGAACGGTCTCCGGATAAAGCGATCCAAGCGCTAAAACATCCGTAATCGGCTCATCAAATGTATTAATGCCTTCCTCCGCGTATGATGCAACGTCCGTCTGTGTGAAGGCAAGCTCTGCTTCATCATCGTGAAGCGCATAAATGTTATCAGCTGAAGCATTCGAAGACAATGCATCCGTCGAAATCCCCACTTCATCCGTAATCACCTTAGCAATTCCGCCACCTAATGGATAGTAAGTGCCACTTGTTCCACCCGTTAATAAGCTTAAGAATTCTGGTTTTTCGCCATTTTCACTTGCATCTTCTTCCGATCCTGCTTCTTTGTCATTCCCACCACATGCTACAAGGATCACTGATAATAATAAGAACATCGCAATGGATAAAAGCGTTTTGTTTTTCAATTTATTTCCCCCTTTTATATGATCTCCTCTTTAAAATCAATGCAGATAAAATATAAACAATAGCAAGCTGAAACCGCATTCATTTCTATAAATATATCACGGTCCAGCTGTATAATCAAGCTAGTAATTGGAAAAGATAGGTCACGCTTCATTCAATAAATTATAGAGGAATCATAGAGTTTCAAAATCAAGCTCAAATGCTACTCCTAACGTAATTAAGTTGTAAAAAAGGTACTTCTTCATTCTGTCTATATCCGCTCTCTTCAGTAAAAAAACGCCACATTCCAAAAACACGCTTTGGCATGTGGCGTTCTTTTCCTTCCTACAGTTCAACTAGATTTCGTCTTTTGCTTCAAGTTCTCCTTCTGAACCAGCTACAACGACGGCAGCAGAAGCATCACCAACAATATTGATCGTTGTTCTCATCATATCTAAAATTCTATCAATACCAGCAATTAAGGCAATTCCCTCAAGTGGTAAGCCAATCGAAGTAAGTACCATTGTTAACATAATCAATCCGGCACCAGGAACACCTGCTGTTCCAATCGAGGCCAACACAGTAGTTAGCACGACCGTGAGTAACTGAACAAATGTTAGATCTAACCCGTAAAATTGTGCGATAAAAATAACAGAAACACCTTGATAAATAGCCGTTCCATCCATGTTAATCGTAGCACCAAGTGGCAGGACAAAACTACTGATTCTGTTTGACACGCCTAAATTTTCTTGTGTATTCTTTAAGGTTACCGGCAATGTTCCAGCACTACTTGCTGTACTAAAAGCAACTGCCGCAGCTGGTGCAATTCCTTTGAAAAAAGTAAGCGGACTTAGCTTTCCATATATTTTCACTGCTAAAGAATACACCACAACGGCATGAATAATACAGGCGATAAATACAGCCAAAATAACTTTGATGAGCGGCATCAATACGGATAACCCAAACTCACCCACGACTGGTGCCAGTAACCCAATAACGCCAATCGGTGCAAATTTCATAATGATTCCTGTAATGCTGAACATGATCTCGGAAAACCCATCAAAGAATCGATAAACAGGGTCTGCTTTTTCTCCAACTAAGGTAATGGCTAGTCCAATAAATAAAGCAAAGAAAATAATTTGCAAAATATTCGCTTCTGCTAAAGCCTGGAAGGGATTTTCAGGAACGATTTCCAGAAATGTCGTGACAATACTTTGCGGTTCCTGCCCAGCAGCCTCTTCCGCCATTTCAGTATCAGCCACCGGAATATTCACGCCTTTACCTGGCGACAATGCAAAAGCAACAGCCAATCCAATGATGATCGCTAGTCCAGTTGTCACCAAATAATAGGAAACTGTTTTAATCCCCATCCGGCCCAGCTGTTTAGGGTCACCACTACTTGAAACACCGACGACAAGCGTGGCCAATATAAGGGGTGCAATAATAAATTTAATCAATCGTAAGAACAAATCCCCGATAGGCTGAATGACATCAATTGCACTTCCAAAGACAACTCCAAGAATAATCGCTATTACAAAAGCAATAAAAATTTGTGTCACTAAACTCATTTTTAGCCTCACGGATGTTTCCTCCTAGGAAAATAAGTATAAGAACGCTTGCATAAAACCTTTAATAAATATGTAATACCGCTAGGAT
>Ga0209487_1003832_pt1 | contig 11718 bp, 9 predicted proteins | sample Poulit2012_FD_187524 | JGI IMG/M metagenome (GOLD analysis project Ga0209487, IMG submission 187524) | Agricultural soil microbial communities from Georgia to study Nitrogen management - Poultry litter 2012 (SPAdes) (version 2) | ecosystem: Environmental > Terrestrial > Soil > Agricultural land... | reverse complement strand
AGACCCCGGAGGAAAATTTCGCGCAATTTGTTGATTGTGTGGCCTAGGCCACACAATCAACAAATTGACATAAAAACCTTATATAGTGGTTTCACATAAAGTGTTGCACTTAATATTGCAATTTAGGTGTTTTATTTTTCTTGAATTTAGGATTAAACCAACACGTATCAATACCATAGTTAATCCCACCTTGAATATCAGAAGTTAACGAGTCGCCCACCATAAGGACATTAAATTCATGTGAAATCTGTAGCTTATTAAAAGCATAATCAAAGATTTCTGTTTGTGGTTTTTGAAATCCAATAGATTCAGAGATAATGAGATGTTCAAATGCACCTTTTAATGGAGATTTATCAATTCGTGATGTTTGTACATCAGTGTATCCGTTCGTAATAATCGCTAAGCGTTTGTGCGAAAGTTCATGAATGACCTTTTCAGCATTTTTAATAAGATGCGTTTGTTCAGCGAGAAATCCTAAATAATCTTGGTTAAATACAATGGCATTCATCTCAATCCCATGTTCTAAAAATAATCTTCTAAATCTCTCAGAACCGAGTTCTACGAGGTTTATTTTTCCATCTTCCAAATCGCTCCATAAAACTTTACTAATTTCTTGGTAAGTCTTTTCATACAGATTCAAATTATTTAATAATTTATGTTTAGCAAACACTTTTTTAAAGGCCACTTGCTGCGACCTAGTAAAATCCAAGAGTGTATCATCTACATCAAAAAATATAATATCATAATGCTTCATTTCCCCCCACCCTCCCGATGCTTGGGATATGTAAAAATATACCTCCCGAAAGGAACTGGTATCATACAATTGGGCACATTAAGGCATTAGGTTTCCAACTTGTTTCGTTGGTTCAAGTATACCTTTTTACAATCTAATCTTAATACCTAGTTTCCATGCTAACCATCATTTTAAATATTGGTTCTACTTTGATACAGAGGTGTGTAATTATAACATTTTCATCAAACAACATTACAATTTAAATCTACCTACCAATTCATTCAGTTCTTCAGCCAAAGTTGCTAGATGCTCCGAACTTCCAGCAACCTCCTCCATTGAACTACTAGATTGTTGTGCAGATGCCGCAGTCTCTTCAACACCTGCTGCGGATTCCTCAGAAACGGAAGCGATCTCTTCAATTGAGCTGTTCATATTTTGACTATTTGCTACAATGTCAGATAGATTTTCGGAAACGGTCGTAATATTTTGGACCATTTCTGTTACAAAGGAACGAATATCATTAAATGTCTGGCCCGTTGTTTGGATTTGTTCAGTTCCTTGTTCTACTTCAGTATAGCCATTTTCCAAAGACGTTGCTACAACGCTTGATTCAGTTTGTATGGTCTCAACAATGCCTGTGATATCATTGACAGATAGAGCAACTTGCTCTGCCAACTTTTTAACTTCGTCTGCTACAACTGAAAAGCCTTTTCCGTGTTCACCGGCTCGTGCAGCTTCAATCGCAGCATTTAACGCAAGTAGATTGGTTTGTTCAGCAACATCTCTAATAACAGATACAAGTTTTGAAATTTCTTGTGACTGGTTATCTAACACCCGCATTTTTTCTAATGCATCTCTTACAATGTCATTAATTGTAGTCATTTGCTCTGTTGACGATTGCATGAGTTGACTACCCGTGCCTGTCATTTCCAATATTTTATTTGAATTTTGTTGTATTCTTTCTCCATTTGTATTTGCTTCATTCACTTTGTCAGTGAAAGATCCCATTGACATCGATAAGTCACTTGCACTGTTGGCCTGTGTTTCAGATCCTGTTGCGAGTTCTTCCATCGTAATAGCAATTTGTTCCGTTCCCGCTTTCACTTCACCGGCTGACTGTGTCAGTTCTTCACTCTGGCTTGAGACTGTTTCAGATACGGACTGAATGCTACTCAAAAGTTCCCTTGTATTGTTACTCATTTCATTTGTCGCAGCAACAAGTTGGCCAACTTCATCTGTCGACTTCGTTTCCAACGCCTCATGGGTTAGATCCCCGTCCGCAATACTCTTCATTCTTTCCATCACTGTAACGATTGGCCTCGATATGAGATTGGCCGCCTTTATAGCGACAATTAAACCTAAGGCAAAAACAATAACCGATATGGATATATCGATGATCAAAGATGCCTTCCCATAGGATTCAATTTCCTTGCCTCGTTGGGCAATTTCTTTTTCCCTAAAATCCCCCAATTCTTTAAAGCCCTGCAAAACTTCATCCTCAAGCGGCTTGACTTCATTTTGCATAATGACCATTGCCTTATCTTTATTACCGGCTTCATATGCCTCCAGTACTTTATCTGTTGCCTCACCCCATGCGACCTTCTTGTCAATGAGTGCTTGAACCTCATCCGAATCATTTAATTCTAGAACTGTATTTTCTAGTTCAATACTGTGCTCTATACCACTTTCAAATTCCTCTTTTAATGCGACATCCCCATAAAGTAAATAGCCTCTTAATAAGGATGTTCTTTCTGACATATCTAACGCAATTGACTCATCCGCTACTAAAAGCGGGACTTCTTCATGGACAATTTCATTTGTATGACCGTTAATCGCATTGATTGCAAGAAAGTTATAAAAACTCAACCCAATAACTAATATTAAAATGACTAAAAAACCCGATAATATTTTTTTCTTAATGCTATTAAATGCAAATACTTTCCTCAATTCACTCACTCCGATGTCATATTTTATATGTGACTTTTCTCACATCTTATATCGGTCATTAAACATTTTTTTAAAGTGAATAGATATTATATTTGACTAACAGCATGACTTTTAAAAATAATATGTTTAGTCGTTATTGGAATGTGTTTTCATAACTTTTATTAGGCAAGAACAATACTTCCAGAACGCGCTTTAAGCAACATAAGGTGATCTCCGTTTCCAATAACGCCCCGCATTGTATGTCTTGTTTCTTTTTGAGTGATTAACGGTAATCGACAAACGATACTGCCGGAATTAACAGTTGCTTCAACGGTTATATCAAGCGCTTGCTTGGAAAAGTTGGTTATAATGGTGCCACTCGTTGTCTGGGCATCTAAATGCTCCGATTGTACATCTACCAACCTGATATTGCCCGATGTTACGCTTAAAGAAACCTTAAAAGCTTCTACATCCTTGAGTTCAATATTTCCTGATGTACAGCTTAATTCTCCTTCACGACAGATACTATTTTCAAGTGTCAACTGACCTGAGGATGCTTCAGCCGTAAATTCCTCCACATTCAATTGCTTCATTGATATGCGTCCCGACGTCGCTTTAAATATGCCTTTTTTTAAAACAACCCCTGATAATTTAAGATGACCAGAGCTCGTTGTTGCTAATAATGCATGGGCAACAATTTGATCTATGGCTATATTTCCCGATGTTGCTCTAATATGCCAATCCTTTACCACTGCCTCTGGTACCCAGATTGATAATCTAACAGTTTGGTGAAACATGTCTTTTAACCCATAATGAGACTGTTGTCGTTTATCAACCGCAATCGTCGCGTTAGCGCCTTCTTGAGATACATATAATTGTGGACCTGTTTCATACGTTTCCAAAGCAATTTCAATGTTCTCTTTATCATGAACGCATATATCTATGTTTGCAGATGTAGCATCTACATGAAGTGTGTCTATTTGTGTGGTCATTATAATTTCTTCCTGTGTCATTGGCTCCTTTTTAAAAGGTAATCCACCGACGATCTTATTAAAGATATTTCCATTCATTAACCTACACTCCGATCCAGGTAAGATTTTAGTATAATTTCATTATAAAGAATTAAAATTAAAAACAAACGACCTGTAGCATGAATGTTACTCAGCCTTAAGACTGACTTTTACATAAACCACATGTAAAAACTGTCCCATTTTCAAATCAAAACTTCTACCCATTGATTTAATTCCTATTTATATAAGTATACTTCACCAACCAAACATGTTAAAATACAGAAATTGCATTTATTTCTTGTCAGTACTTTTTTATAGGACAATAATCATTCAAATTCCTGATCCATAGTATGTTATTTAAAATTGGAATTTTTGCTCTTATAATCAATGGAAGGAGATCATATATGAACAACGAACAAAATTCTTGGAATTTGCCACCCAAACAAAAAGCAATGATGATTGCTGCTTTGCTTACAGGGGCATTTATGGGGATCATCAATGAAACATTACTAGCCACTGCCTTACCATCCATTCAAAACGCCTTTTCTATTTCGCAAGGCGAAGTGCAATGGATGACAACAGCGTTTCTAATGACAAATGGAATTATGATACCTGTTTCAGCATTTTTGATCGATCGTTTTACAACAAGAGGGTTATTTTTAACAGCCCTGAGTTTATTTGGTGTTGGAACGACCATCGCAGCAGTCGCACCTATTTATTCAATTTTGCTCTTGGGACGGGTTGTACAAGCTGCAGGTTCAGGTATTATGCTTCCACTTTTAATGACTGTTCTTTTGGCCATCATTCCGGTTGAACGTCGCGGAACGGCAATGGGGATGATTGGAATTGTTATCGCGTTTGGTCCTGCAATCGGTCCAACCTTATCCGGCTGGTTGTTGGAACACTTTGCTTGGCGCGCATTATTTTTCACAGTACTTCCAATCGTTGTCATTACAATAATTATTGCAGCCCTTTTTGTGAAAAATGTTACAGAATTGAGTAAACCGAAAATTGATATATTGTCTATTATCTTGTCATCATTTGGTTTTGGTGCCTTTTTATATGGTTTCAGTATTGCCTCTGAACACAGTTGGACAAGTCCGATTGTCTTAGGTACGATCACGGCTGGTGTTATCGTTATTGGGTTATTCATATCGCGACAACTGAAACTCAAAACACCTATGTTAGAGTTTCGAATTTTCCAATTCCGAATTTTTACATTGGCCATTATTATAACAATGGCTGTCCTAATTTCACTCATTGGCGCTGAAACATTGCTGCCATTGTTCATGCAAAATGTGTTATTATTTACACCATTAGAATCTGGACTGATGCTGCTACCAGGCGCCATCGTCATCGGAATTATGTCACCAATCACTGGCCGATTATTCGATGCGTTTGGTGGAAAGTGGCTAGCGATCATTGGACTTAGTATTGTGAGTGTGACCACTTTCATGTTTACATCATTATCACTTGAGACATCGTTCGTCTATTTATCGATCGTCTATGCTATCCGTATGTTTGGTCTGTCATTTACCTTAATGCCTGTCATGACATCGGCTTTGAATCAACTGCCACCAAAATGGTATGCCCATGGATCGGCCATGGCCAATACAATGCAACAAATTTCCGCCTCAATCGGTACAGCTATACTTGTTACCCTTGTCGCCATAGGAACAAAGAACTTTGTACCAACAGGTTCAATTGCACCTGATCTGATAGAGCGGCAGGCACAAGTTTCAGGATTTGAATGGGCGTTTATGGGAAGTACCATTATGTCACTGATTGCCCTTATCTTGGCGCTGTTCTTACATCCACCCAAAAAGGAAAGGGAAATGGTTAGGAAAATACACAGTCAAGCTGAGACAGTAGAACAAAATTAATCCATATCACCGTCACTGGTTTATGATCAGTGGCGGTTTTTCATTAATCTCTACCTATTGTAGCTACTCAAAATAATTCGATTTCAGATGTCACACTAACTGAAGGTTCCAGTACCGTCAACGCATTATTGATGGTATCAAGGTTAGCAACTGCCCCTATCGGAATGGCTGCTTTATATGTGCCATGGGCTGTCGCCACGTGGGTCATCAATGGTTTACCAAGTGGTACAAGGAAGTCATTGATCAAGTCGTCGTAGGTTTTACCATACGATACGGGACATTCAGTACACTCACCCATAACAATGCCGACACAATCATCTAATTTCCCTGCCAATTTAAGAGCATTCATATATCTATAAACTGTATTAATCGGTTCATTTGTTTCTTCCAATAATAAAATTTTACCTTTCGTATCGATTTCATATGGTGTCCCAATTAAATCGACAAACGATGTCAAATTCCCTCCGACAATTTGACCTGTCACATCCCCTAATACACGACTTATCTGATTCATACCAATTGGGTTTTGAATTTGCCTTGGCGACGTCAATGTGGATGTTGCAGTGAAAAATTGATTGTAATTATATGCTGGTTCATTTCTAGTAAAGTTGATTAATAATAAACTTTGAAATGTTATTAAATTCACATATTGTGCCAAAACATTCAACAGAACTGTAACATCACTATAACCCGATAAAATCTTAGGATGACGTTGAATAACAGCATAATCAAGGTAAGGGAGAATACCCGCTACACCTACACCACCCCGAGTAGGGAGTATCATTTTCACACGATCATCAGCAAACATGGCCATCAAATCGGAGGCACGTTGTTCATCCGTTCCAGCAATAAAACCATTATCGGCGTAGACATATTGCCCCACCACGACATTAAATCCAAGATATTTCAATGTTTCGATGCGGTCATTAATGATGTCTGCTCCTAGTGGACTTCCCAATGTCACAATCCCAATCGTGTCACCTTTTTGCAAAATGGGTGGTTTTATTGCCATCACTTGCCCCTCCTAAACAAATATCTTTCCATTTTATATTATGCGCAGGAGACACAATGGGTGCCCACCTAAAATGACAGTAGCCGATAACTATTTAGACGTATTTTTACAACAAAAAAGAGACTGACCCATTCAGCCAATCTCTCAAGTCTTATTTTTACTCTCATCGATCTTCAAATTCAATTTTTGTGCCATCTGAGAAAGTAATCTCTAATTCAAGTTTCTCATAGTCATCATCTAGATCAAAAACTTCCAACACTTGTTCAATGGCATCGTCTTTTTCTGTTTCCTGTGAAATGGTTAGCTTTTCAACAAGTGGGAAAATCTCGTCGAATGCTTCTTGACCATCAAAGTCTTTGCCACTTAGTTCATCCTCTAAATCGGCTTTGATTTCACCTTTTTCTTTATTTTGCTCGATCTCAGCCTCATATTCTTGATCTGGCCCGTAATCAACTTCTAATTCAAAATCGGTATATGGTAAGTCGGCCATTTTCCCCTGCATGTCATCTGTACTTGCATCGTCTGTTGCTTGATTGTTGTTCCCATTACTGTCCACTTCAGGAGCATTATTTGTATCACCGTCAGTATTGTCCGTATTATTATTGTCGCTCCCACATGCAGCAAGTAATAGTGTTAAAATAGCCACTGTAAAAAAGGTTAATACACGTTTCATGATTATTCCCTCCAATGTATTTCGTAGTTATCATGCTATCGATTCTACGATCCAATGTGAAGACTGATACTTGTCATCTTCATGTTTCCCACAATGGCTACTTATTTAAACCTATTTTCCCAAAAATACACAATTATCTTTAGATGTCTACAAAATTTATTGTAGGGATGTCAACCCCCAGATTCTTTCATGTCGTAGATGTCTAGGCCATTTAATCGGTAGTCTGTTCCAAGTTTTCCCTGCATCATCTGACTGATAGACCCCAAGATTGTTAACTGCAAAAAATCTGCCTGGTTGATTGTGATCAGCTACAAGTGAAAAGACTGTTGAGCCTTCAGGATCCGGTAAACCCGAAGTGATCCGCTCCCAAGGCTGCCCCTGTTCTCGACGCATCAAAACTGCCTGCGCTCGTTCTGGCACATACGCGGTACGTGGCCCTTCTGCAGCTGAGGCAATCATTGTATCTGCATCGCCTGAGTCCACAGCAATCTCAACTAAGTATTCATACGGATCCAGCCCATCATTGTATGTCCGCCATGTTCGACCACCATCACGACTTTCTGCAAATCCGCCACCAGCCGCTTCATAAATACGGTCTTTTGCTGCTGGTGTCATCGTCAATGTATGACAATCATGTTGTGAATCAGGTTTGCGATCTTGCCAAGTTTTACCGTTGTCATCACTTTGCATGACACCACCAAGTTCAATACCAACAAAAATCCGGTCGTCTACATGTATGTCTGGCTGAATCCAGCGTACATGATGGGTATGTGGACGTGGCGGAAAGCTCCAGGATGGTTTAGATGGCAAGGATTGTAATCCCGTGCAATCTGTCCATGTTTTCCCACCATTAATCGAGCGGAATACATGACTCGGCTCTGTTCCAGCCCAAACGACGGAATGACCATTCACAATCTCACGCTGACTCACATGGACACTGAGCACCCGGTCATGTGAGATACCCTCTCCAGCCTGTTGCCAAGTAACACCGTGATTGTCGCTCATCCATAATCCATTATCAAATGATCCCCCATACAACCTACCATTTTTATTGGGGTCCGCGGCTAAACAACGAAAACTGTAAGGTGTGGATTTTTCGTGTAATACCCAATGATCATGTTTTGGCGAAACTTCAAAAATAGCTTTATCTGCAGCAAAATACAACGCTTTTACCATATTCAATCGCCCCTCATCATTTATTGAATATCTAAAGTCATCACATTATTAAACAGTTATACAACTGAACCTTATGTTACTAACAGAATACTTATTCTCAACCACCATCACACTTTCTAAAACAGAATATGTGTCGTCTGAATCAGATAGCCTCCACTGAAAATAATTCACCACTTACCGCATCTACGCCATAGTCACAATCTAGTTTCCCACATAATACATATTGTTCTTGTTCAAAATCATAAACATAGCAAGGCGTTAATTCGATCTTGTTTTTGATGATTTCATATGCTTCTGTGTTAGAATGGGTTGCCTCTTCAGGTTCATCAAACTCATCAAAAATCTCTAACATAGGCTTATTATCAACATAATTCAATACTTGAAGGCTCTTCCTATCAATGATAATGGTCAGCTTTCTTTTAATAAATTGACTTTGATGTTTATTCAATCTCAATGTTGCATGGATATACCCTTTATCTCGATGTAATGTTTTAATCATCCACTTCCCGGTATCATCCGGATAAACTTGACGTAAAAAATCAGTCACATTGACAAGACATGTCGTTTGTTCATTTTTTGAGATGGAAAATGCATCTGGTGAGGGCTCTGATGCATAGGCTTGCTCGGCCGTTATATGCTCATCCCAATCTACGTCTTTGCTTTCAAACGATTTGTGAATGGGTGTATCCCAAGAAAGCGTTTTGTCTATTTGACAATATGCGTGTTCATCCAAAGCCACTTCAAATGGCATCGTTTCCATATTAGCATTCCTTACGTAGATCTCTTCTATAGTGTAAACGTGATGTAATGTGTCTGTTTCATCAGGTAATGTTATTAATTTCAATTGCTCTTTTGGCAAACCTTTTATTTTTTCAATAGATAATGCATACGTTTCCTTAAGTAAGGGTGCTTGATTGGAGAAGTGACCATGGACCGCAAATCGTGTGAGCTTACCTTCTGAATCATATTTCAGCTCAATTGATCCAGCAGGAGAAATGGCTACACCATCTTGACATGCTGTAAAATGGAACATGCCTGTTTCTTCTTTGTAAAGTTGAAAGTGTTTGTCATATGTCAGCCCTGTTTCCTTTTCTATCCACTTGATAATATCTTGTGTATCATAATCGGAAAATATGATGCCATTTGCATAAGATACACCCTCAACAAAAACAACACTGTTAAATGTTCGATCCTGAACATTAACGTCAATCACTGCTGTACCTTTGGGATTTAAATCCTCATCACCTTCATCATCTGTTATATGGTTTGGAAACCATTCCATAGATAAGGTATATTCTGTCTCATTAAACATATTCACATCTCGGTAGAGCTCATGTCGCTTCAAGAAATAGTTATTTAAGCCAAACTTACTTTTTGTATAATCAATTAATGCACATATTCTATTATCCATCGATTTATCACCTCTAAATATGCGTTTTCTATTAAATGTTGTTTTCAAAACGTTTCAAAGCCGTACATATGTTGCGACATGACTACGCGCTAAGCATGAAATATGTCAACATTGAATGGAAACTCAAATAGGGTGTAATTTCCAACCCCTACACCCTATTTCCCACGTCTGATCATATTATAAAGATATTTTGTACATCATCCATCGTTTTAAAAGTACATACCAATATTGCCTAGATATATCAGTTACTCTCTAACGCTTTTAAAACCGTTTCTAACCATTCTAAAGCATTCTCCTCCTGATGTGCATTTAATCGAATAACAGCAATTTTCTCATCTGATTCAATCGCCATCCCTGAAAACTGTGAAGAGTCCGATATATCCACCCCATAAATATGTTCCTGATCATCAATTCTCTTCTTTAAGAATCGATCTTCATCCTGCATGCCTTCGCGCGCCAATTCATCTAGTTGAACGAATGCCCCATCTTTCACAAAAGTATCAAAATGATGTTGATCAAATATATATATATCTGGTTTTTCAGTCGCTAAAGTAACTTGGTTTTTTTGAGCGGTCGCCATGTCCATCTCTGAATTAAACTCAGTAGGAACATAGAGTAATTGAAGCTCAATCCGTTCCCATTCAGGAAATAAGTCCAGCATATGATCCTCTAGTGGCGACAGATCTTCTTCCATATAATCACCAAATAACATCACTTCCAGATCTGCAGGTGGTCGATTTGCTTCTTTTCTCTTTTCAATCTGCCCATGAATCATTGTATAGCCAAGGGATCCAACGATTGCAGCTATAATAATACCCGCAAACAGATGTGTTTTATAATGAAAGAAAAAGTCACCTACTCTTTCCCAAAATGAAAGCTCAGGTTTGGGTGTTTCCTCTTCAATATGTCCTTTAATCATGTTATAGGCATCCTGTATCTCCTTCAGCTGGTCAACAGGTAATTTTGTTTCTGTGAGTGCATAATATCGTTCATTCAGCGTCTCTAAGGAACAGTCTTCTTTAACACCTATAATTTCATAAGCAGTATGCAAATCCATTTTACAACCATCCTTTTTAATATATTCATCTCATCATATTTAGTATATCATGGGTCAACATCATTGCATATGATCCATCACACTTTTCTACTAACCAAATGACATAAAAAATGATGACTGATTGTCTATATTTTATAATAGCATGTAGACAAAATTGTAGGCGCTATGACATGTTTTATTTTATAAACCTAGTCTTGTTTGAATGCTTTTAACAAAATGTCATAGTTCTTACCCGCTGTCACAGCAAAGCGTGTACCATGATCCATGTCAACGCTCTCAACATCTTTAACCATAATTCTTCCTGAAGATGCTTTAACCTGACATTGTCCAGAATGATCGGCACGCACAGTTGCGTTTGCCAATTTTCCATGTTTCCATTCGATGTCAATTGTAAATCCACCTCGTGCGCGTAAGCCTGTTATTTTTCCGTCTGGCCAGTTGGTCGGTAAGGCGGGTAATAAATGAATAACACCTTCATGGGATTGAAGCAGCATCTCCGCGACACCAGATGTAAACCCAAAGTTGCCATCAATCTGAAAAGGCGGATGCGCACCAAATAAGTTGGGATAAACACCGCCTCCTTGATGCTGGCTGACATGATCATCGATGAGGTTAAACTTGTTTTCAATAAAACGATGTGCTCTGTCCCCATCAAGTAACCGGGCCCATAAGTTTATTTTCCATCCGAGACTCCAACCTGTGCCTCCATCTCCCCTTCGATTTAAAGAGGCTTTTGTTGCTTCCCAAAATTCACGTCCCCGGTTTTCTGTAAGTTGCCTTCCTGGATATGTGCCAAATAAATGTGACACATGGCGATGGTGAACATCCTGATCTTCA
>Ga0209487_1003830_pt1 | contig 11719 bp, 10 predicted proteins | sample Poulit2012_FD_187524 | JGI IMG/M metagenome (GOLD analysis project Ga0209487, IMG submission 187524) | Agricultural soil microbial communities from Georgia to study Nitrogen management - Poultry litter 2012 (SPAdes) (version 2) | ecosystem: Environmental > Terrestrial > Soil > Agricultural land... | reverse complement strand
GGTGTACGCACCGCGCAGCGGCAGTTCGTCGATCCCCTCGAGTTTGCCGCCGGCGCCGTGGGCGTAGTTGCGGGCGATGGTGATCTCGCTATCGCCCATGCCATCGCCGATGAGGAGGATGACGTTGTGGGCGGGGCCGGCCTCCAGCGCTGCTTGCACAGCGGCGGTGTGGTCCCCGTCCCGAAGGGTTGCGCCGCCATGATCGGTGACGGCGGCGCTGGCTGCGGGCGCCACGAGCGCGGCGGCAGCGATCGCACACGCGGCGGCAACGCCGACGCGTGACGCGTGAATCTTGTGCATTTGGGTTTTCTCCTTGTTCGTGGGTGAACACCATTGATCGAAGCAGGGGAAAGTACCCATCTGGTTACCTGTGTGCAAGCCCTTGGTGAATTCTTTGTTTCCGTTAGGCTAGGTGTACCGCCGAGCAACGATGCTCGGAGGAAACCGACCGAAGGAGTTCTCGTGACGCCCCTTGCCGCTGGTGCTCCCGCCCAAGCCCCGATCGATCTGCGCGCCGCGAATCTGGAAACGCTCGCGCACGTGTACCAAGACCTCCACTCCCACCCCGAACTCGCGATGGAGGAACAACGCACGTCCGCGATCGCGGCCGGGCACCTGCGCGGCGCGGGGTATGAGGTGCACACCGGAATTGGCGTGACCGGGGTGGTCGGGCTCCTGCGCCGCGGGGAGGGCCCGATGGTGATGCTGCGGGCGGACATGGACGGCCTGCCGGTACTTGAAGAGACCGGGCTGCCATATGCGAGCACGCAGGTGATCCAGCGTGACGACGGCGAACTGCCCACCATGCATGCGTGCGGTCACGATATGCACGTGGCCGCGATGATCGGAGCCGCCCAGGAGCTCGCCGTCGATTCGTCGTGGACGGGCACGCTCATGGTGGTGTTCCAACCCGCGGAAGAGACCGGTGAAGGCGCGCGGGCGATGCTCGCCGACGGGTTGTTCGAACGGTTCGGCCGCCCGGGCGTCGTGCTCGGCCAGCACGTCACTCCCCTACCCGCCGGTTACCTCGGCGCCCACAAGGGCCCCGCCTTCGCCGCCGCGGATTCCATCCAGATGAACATCTTCGGCCGCGGTGGGCACGGCTCGCAGCCGGAACGCACCGTTGACCCGATCCTCCTCGCCGCCTCGATCATCTTGCGGCTGCACACGCTCGTCGCGCGGGAGGTATCCGCGTTCGAGACGGCGGTGCTCACCGTGGGCGAGATCCAATCGGGTTCGGCGCCGAATATCGTGCCCGACACCGCGGAGATCCGGATGAGCCTGCGCACCTACAACCCGGTGGTGCGCGAGCAGCTGCTCGCCGCGATCGAGCGGGTCGCCGCGGGCGAGGCGAAGGCGGCGGGGGCGCCCCGGCTCCCGGAGCTGGAGTTCCTACAATCCTTCCCCGTACTCATCAACGACCCCTCCGCGACCGCCCGGACGAACCAGGCCCTCCAGCAACTCGCCGGGGTGCAGGTGATCGACCCGGGCGCGCTCACCTCGAGTGAGGACATCGGCGAGTTCGCCGCCGCCGCGGGCGCTCCGGCGGTGTACTGGCTCCTCGGCGGCGCCGACCCGGCGCTCAGTGACGGGGTGCAGGACGCCGCGGCGCTCGAGCGGATCATGGCGAACCAGCCCTCGAACCATTCCCCGCATTACGCGCCGGTGATCGACCCGACCCTCGCGATCGGGGTGGCCGCGCTCGTCGTCGCGGCGAAGGAGTGGCTCGGCGAGGTGTGAGCGTGGGACTTAAGGCCGCCGCGCGAGCGGTGGTGCGCGGTTATCGTTACGACCATGAAGCCTTCTCGCCCCCATCGTGCAGCCATGCTCCTTATCGGCGCGCTCCTCGCCGCTCCGCTCGCCGCCTGCTCCGCTGACTCCCCCGACGCGCAGTCGCCGGTTTCGCAGTCGCCGGAATCCGAGGACGCGGGGGCGCCGGCGGCGGAGGATTGGCTCGGCCCAGATGCGGCGCTCGCCGACGTCATGGGCGTCGACGGCAAGACCCTCGTGGACGAGCTCGACCGGCTCCCCCTGCCCGAGCGGCCCGGGTTCATGGCCTCGGTGCGCAGCGAGGAGGTGCTCGTGAACGTCGGCGGTCAGGAGGGCAGCATCGACCTTCCCGACGACGAGTTCTACGTCTCGATCGCCCCGTACGCCGAGCAGACTCACGATTGCTTCTACCACTCGCTCACCACCTGCGTGGGCGAGCTGCAGAACGAACCCGTGCACGTCGTCGTCACGACGGATGACGGCGAGGTTGTGGTGGATGAGGAGACGGAGACCTACGCGAACGGTTTCCTCGGGATGTGGCTCCCCCGCGATATCAGCGGCACCATCGAGGTCACCCACGCCGAGGGCACCGTGAGCGCGCCGATCGCCACCGGCGCCGACGACCCGACCTGCGTGACGACGCTGCAACTGGGCTGAGGCGCGGGGGGTTGCGGTAGGCCGGCTCGCCGTGCTCGCGTAGATGGGGTAATCCCCTTCTAGTGAAAGAGCATGGCGATGTCGGATTCTCACCACAAGCACACGGGCCAGCACGAGCACGCGGGCCAGCACGAGCATGCCACCGGGATGTACCTGCGGTTCGGGGCGATGATCCTCACCGCGATGGTCGTGATGTACGCGGTGATGTTCTTCAGCGCGTACGAGTGGAGCCACGTGCGCTGGAGCGAGAGCCGCGTGTTCATGGCGCTGACGATGGGCGGCACAATGGGGCTCATCATGCTCGCGTGGATGCTCAACATGTATCGGAACGCAAAGGCGAATATCGCTATCGTCGTGGTGAGCCTGCTCCTCCTCGGCGGCGGGACCTACCTCGACCGCAGCCAGGTGACGGTGCATGACGCCGCGTACATGCGGGCGATGATCCCGCACCACTCCATGGCGATCACCCGCTCGGAGAACGCGCAGCTGCGCGACGTGCGCGTGTGCGACCTCGCCCGGAGCATCAGCCAGTCCCAGCGCGAGGAGATCCTCGAGATGGATTGGCTCATCGAGGACGTGAGGAACAACGGCCCCGCGACCACCGCGGAGGACGCCGCCACCCGCCCGGTGCCGAGTTTCGACGAATCGGCCGAGCGGGTGTGCGACGTCGGCGAGTAGGGGCCGCGGCGGGCCGACTCAGTCGTCGAGCATCGCGTCGGTCACGTGGTTGCCGGATTGGGCGGTGCGGATCCAATCGGCGAGGTCGTAGCCTTCGTCCCGGGCGTGGGCGAGGTAGTCCTCCTGCACGTCGACGTCCATCGCGGGGCTGCGGGAGAGTAGCCACAGGAACTTGTGGTCGGGGGTGCCCACGAGCGCGTGTTGGTAGTCCGGATCGATCCGCAGTACCCAGTAGTCGGCCTCGGTGAAGGGGATCCACCGGAGCCCTTCGGGCAGGAAGGAGACCTTCAACTGGGAGGGTCCCTCGCCGACCTTCGCCCGGCCGAGTGCTTGGACGGGCTCGTTGTTCTCGTCGCGGGAACGGTTGTCGACGACGATCTCGCCGTCCGCCAACCGGTAGGTCGCGGTGACGTCGGTCGCGTTGTCTTCGTACTTCATCGGCAGGCGCCCGATTTCGAACCAGGTGCCGAGGTAGCGTTCGAGGTCGAGGTCGGGCAGTGGTGTGGGGGTCATGGTGTTGCCTCTCTTTCTGGGTCGAGATCAATGCGCCGCAAGAGCCCCGCATTCAAAGCGACGATCACCGTGGATGCGGACATGAGCAGCGCGCCCACGCTCATCGGCATGACGAACCCGATCGGCGCGAGCACCCCGGCGGCCAGTGGCACGGCGATGAGGTTGTACGCACTCGCCCACCACAAGTTCTGCTTCATCTTCCGGTAGCTGGCCCGGGAGAGCGTGATCACCGAGAGCACGCCGCGGGGGTCGGAGGAGGCGAGGATGACTCCGGCGGAGCCGATGGCGACGTCGGTGCCCGCCCCGATCGCGACCCCGACGTCTGCGCGGGCGAGGGCGGGTGCGTCGTTGACGCCGTCACCCACCATCGCGACGCGGCGCCCCTCCCCCTGGAGTTCGGCTACTTTATCCGCCTTCTCCTCCGGGCGCACCCCCGCGTACACTCGGTCGATGCCGAGTTCCTCACCGACGGAGGTGGCGACCGCCTGGGCGTCCCCGGTGAGCATGACCACCTCGACGCCCTGGTCGTGAAGCGCATCGACCGCCGCGTGGGACTCGGCGCGGATCTCATCGGCGAGGTGGAGTGCGCCGGCGATCTTGCCCTCGACGAGCACGTGGAGGATGATCGCGCCCTGCTCGCGCCAGTCGTCGGCGATGGGAAGTTCTTCGGCGCCCGCTTCGGCGAGGAGGTTCGGCCCGCCGACGGCGACGCGCTTGCCCTCCACGTCCGCGCGGACGCCCACGGCCGGGTCGGAGCGGAACTCCGAGGCCGTCGGTAGGGAGAGGTTGCGGTCGGCCGCGGCGCGCACGATCGCCTTGGCGAGGGGGTGTTCGGAGTCCGATTCGGCGGCGGCGGCGAGGGTGAGGACCTGCTCCTCGCTCCACTGTTCCCCGCCGGCCGGCTCGACCTCGACGACGGCGGGTTCGCCCTTGGTGAGCGTGCCGGTCTTATCGAAGACGACGACGTCGATGCTGCGCATCGATTCCAGCGCGAGCCGGTCGCGCACGAGCACCCCGGCTTTCGCCGCCCGTTCGGTGGAGATCGCGACGACGAGGGGGATCGCGAGGCCGAGCGCGTGCGGGCAGGCGATGACGAGTACGGTGACGACCCGGCCGATCGCCTCGCCGGGGAGTCCGATCGCGACCCACACGATGGCGGTGATCGCGGCGGAGCCGAGGGCGAACCAGAACAGCAGCGCGGCGGCGCGGTCGGCGATCCGTTGGGCGCGGGAGGAGGAGGAGTGTGCGTCGGCGACGAGGCGCGAGATCCCCGCGAGGGTGGTGTCCTCCCCCACCCGGTCGATCCGCACCCGGATGCCGGAGTCGGTCGCGATGGTACCGGCGACCACGCGGTCATCCTCCCCGCGCCGCACCGTCTGGGATTCGCCGGTGACCATCGACTCGTCCATCGCGGCGGCGCCGTCGTCGATGACGCCGTCGGCGGGTACGGAGCCGCCGGGGCGCACGAGGACGACGTCGCCGACCTCGAGGTCGCTCGGGTCGACTTCCTCGATCTCCCCGGATTCGCTCACCCGCTCGGCGGTGTCGGGCAGGAGCGCGGCGAGGGAGTCCAGCGCGGACGAGGTGGTCGCGAGCGAGCGCATCTCCAGCCAGTGCCCGAGCAGCATCACGACGACGAGGAGGGCCAGTTCCCACCACAGGTCGTGTTCGGAGCCGAGCAGGCCGAGGGTGGAGGCCCACGAGGCGATGAAGGCGACGGTGATGCCGAGGCTGATGAGGAGCATCATCCCCGGTTGGCGGGCGCGTAGTTCCGCGGCGCCGCCTTGGAGGAAGACCCAGCCGCCCCAGAAGTAGATGACGGTGCCGAGGATCGGTGAGATCCACCCCACCCACGCGGCGCTCGGCAGGGAGTAGCCGAGGAGGTCGGCGAACATCCCGTTGAAGGCGACCGTGGGGATCGCGAGGAGCGCCATGATCCAAAACAGGCGCCGGAACTGGGCGGCGTGGTCGCCGTGGCCCCCATGTCCGCCGTGTCCCCCGTGACCGGCGTGCCCTTCGTGGCCGCTCATCGCCTGCCCGTGCTCGGCGCCTTCTTCAGCGCCGTGTTCGTGCTCGCGGCCGTGTTCGTGAGTGTGGGCGGGGGCGTCGCCCTCGGCGGGATCGGGGTGAGTCCTCGTGTTCGGCATCTCTCCACCCTAAACCCCCGCCCGCGCCGCGCAAGGGCTTGCCCCGCCGGCGGGGATTGTGACAATACCCGGCCTCCGCGCCGGTCAGGTCAGGTCAGCGCGAGGAGCCTGCGAGCGCGAGGACGTCTTCCCGGGTGGAGGTGTAGCCCTGGGCGCCGGGGGTCGTGCAGGCCAGTGCCCCGAGGGCGGAGGCGAATTCGAGCGCGGCGGCGAGGGGTTCACCTTCGGCGAGCATGGCTGCGAGCCCGCCGACGAACGCGTCCCCCGCACCGGTGGTGTCCACCGGAGTGATCGGGTGCGCGGGGAGGGAACCGGTGCCGGCCGCGCCGGCGAACACGAGCCCGTCACCGCCGAGCGTGATGACGACGTCGGTCCGGGCGTGGTCACACAGGAACCGGGCGTCCTCGCCCGGGCTGGCGCCGTTCACCCTCCCACCGAGCCCGCCGATGATCGCGGCCGCTTCGGTCTCGTTGACGACGAGCAGGTCGACCCATTCGAGCATGTGCGTGACGTCCGCCGCGGGGGCGGCGTTGAGTACCGTGAGCGCACCCCGGGCCCTGCCGTGCTCGAGCGCTGCCGCGGTCGCGTCGAAGGGGATCTCGAGTTGGCACACGAGCACGTCACCGGCGGCGAGGAAATCGAGGTTTTCGCAGGCGCGGGGAGCGGTGTGGCTGCCGTTCGCGCCAGCGACGATGACGATGTGGTTCTCCCCCGCCGCGTCGACGGTGACGAACGCTTGGCCCGTCGGGCCCTCCCACGCGCGGAGGTGGGCGAGGTCGAGCCCCGACTCGTTCGCGAGCGCGTCGCGAAGCGCGGCGCCGGCGGCGTCGGTGCCGATCGCGCCGACCATGATCGCGTCGGCTCCCATCCGCCCGGCGGCGACCGCCTGGTTGAGTCCCTTACCGCCGGCCCCGGTTTTCGAGCCGACCGCGTGGATCGTTTCTCCCGGTTCGGGGAAGTGCTCTACGGAGAGGACGGTATCGGCGTTGGCGCTACCGAAAATGACGACGCGGCCCATCGGGGTTCCTTTACTGTGTCGAGTACTGTGTCGAGTGGTGGTTTCAGGTGCTCGGCGAACTGTGCTCGGCGAACTACTGCCCGGCCGCTGGCGCTCCGGCGGGACCGGCGGTGCGGCGGGCCTTGACCACCGTGTCGTGGATCGTTGCCCCCTGCCCGTCCGGGCCGGTGACGCGGCGGGGCAGTTCGGCGGCGACGACGAGGTCCCACCCCTGCGCCAACCCCGCTTCGGCGATCGTTTCCGAAACGGTGGGGAAGGTCGGGTGTTCGTGATCGCCGTCCTCGTGGTGGTGGCTCGACCACGGCGGGAAATCCGCGTGGCCCACGACGAGCAGGACCCCGCCGGGGGCGACGGCATTCGCGGCGGCGTGCAGGATCTGCGCCCGCGGGAAGTTCACCGGCGAGTGGAGGAAGAACGAGGTGACGAGGTCGTACTCCGCGTCTGCCTGCCACGCAGCGAGGTCGGTCTCGACCCATCGCACCTGCACGCCCCGCTCTTGCGCGTGGGTCTGGGCGCGAGTGAGGGCCGTGGCGGAAACGTCAACGCCGGTGACGTCCCATCCCTGCTCGGCGAGCCAGATCGCATCCGCCCCTTCCCCGCAGCCGAGGTCGAGTGCCCGCCGGGCGGGAAGATCACCGGTGTGCTGCACTAACGCCGCGTTGGGCTTCCCGCTCCACACCTGGGCCTCGCCGTAGCGGGCCTCCCACACCTCGGCACTTGTTTGCTCTTCGCTGCTCGGTTGGCCTTCGCTCACCCTCGCTCCTTTCCGTGCCTCCTATTAAACCCGGGTTCGCTCGTCGGGGGTGCACTGGTCGCGCATGAGCGGCGTGCGGGTGAACGTCACCGTCAGCGGCGCGAAGCCCCGCTTCTCCCAGAACGGCGCGGCGAGGGGGTTGTCGGCGACGTAATGCAGCAGGAGCACGGTCATCCCGCGCTCGTGGGCCGCGGCGAACGCGTGCTCCACCAGCGCGCTGCCGATTCCCCGGCCGCGGGCGGGAGCGGTGATGCAGGTGGAGGCGATGTAGCCGTACTCTGCCGGTAACGCGGGCCCCTCCCCGGCGCGGACGAGCGGGAGCATGCCGACGACCCCGTCGGCGGTCTCCGCGACGAAGGTCGGCAGGCCTCCGGTGCGCTGGTTCTCCAGCCACGTCGCGACGTGGGCGCGGGAGGGCTCTGGATCCTGGCCCGCAACGATGCCGCTGCGGGTGTGCTCGGCGTGGTAGTCCGCCTCCTCCAGGGTGAGCGCGAGGAGCGCCTCGGCGTCCTCCTCCGTCGCCGTGCGGACGCGCACGCCCGGGAGCGCGGGGAGGTTGCCCGGGCGAGTTGCCTGGGCGGCGAGGATGACATCCGGGGTGAAACCGCCGTCGGTCATCACCCGAATGCCCTCGGCCTCATCGATCGGAACCTCGATGCTGAGCCGGTCGATGCCGTCGGCGATCGCGTCCCGGGCGATGTGGTCGAGCAGGTCGGGCGCGTAGGCCCAGTCGGCGCCCGAGGCGACGTGCCAGCGTGACATCGAGACGAGTGCGTAGCGGGCGGGCATGTACGTGTAGTCGGGGTCGCCCACCTGTACGTGCCGAAGTTCGGCCCCGAACACCGCCCGGATTTCGCCGTCGACGACCGCCGCCCACGAAGAGGCGCGCGGCGCCGTCAGTTCGCCGACTATTTCGCCTACCCGCAGGTCCTCGTTCCCGGCCGATCCGAGGCATTCCGCCACGAACCGGGCCACCTGCGGGGCGAGGCGGGGAACGGGGAGATATTCGGTGATCACGGTCCGTCAGCTTACGCCGCGGCGGGCCGCGCCGCGGGCCGGTTGTGGGCAACGCCGCACCCGGATCGACGCAGACTCGCGTGCCGTTTAGGGCTAGACTTGCTCTAGCTACCGGCCCGCACACGTGAGAGGGGGATGGCCATGAGCAAGGCACGAAGTTGTCGAGATCGTCGCGCCATCAAGAGTGTGCACCGCGCCGGGACCTCTTGATAAGGCGACGTTAAGGCGCGAACGCCGATGCGAGTGCTGCATCGGCCGGAACCATCCGCCCCTGCCTGCCTCGCGGGCTGCCTTTTGGAGGACCGATGACGGTAACCGAAACCCTCGACCAGATCCACAGCCTCGTAACGGCAAGCGAACTCGAAGCGCTCTCCGAACTCGTGGCGGAAACCTCATCCCCCGACATCGCCGACATGCTCTACCGGCTCCCGCCCGTGGACGCCGCCGTCGTGTATCGGCTCCTGCACAAAGATAAGGCGATCGACGTCTTCGAACGCCTCGACTCCGCCGCGCAGGCCGACCTCGTCACCGAACTCGCCGAGACCGAAGTCGTGGGGGTCTTCGAAGCGCTCGACCCCGACGACATCGTCGGGCTCCTCGATGAGCTGCCCGCGAAGGTGACCAAGCGCCTCCTGCGCACCCTCTCCCCCCGCCAACGCACCGCCACGGCCCCGATCCTCGGCTACCCGCACGGATCCATCGGCCGGCGGATGACGCCCGAGTACGTCAGTGCCCGCGCCGAAGAGCCGGTTGCTGACGTGCTCGTACGTCTTCGCCGCAACGCCGACAGCTACGAAACCGTCTACACCGTTCCGATCGTCGATGATGCCCGCGTGCTCGTGGGGATCTGTTCCCTGCGCGACCTGCTCGTCGCCTACGAGGGGGCGATCATCGGCGACATCATGGAACTGCCCGCCTCCGTTCGCACGCTCGACGACGACGAGCTCGCCGCCCGCCGTCTCGTCGACTCCGGAGTGCTCGCCCTGCCCGTCGTCGACAACGAGGACCGGCTCGTGGGGCTGTTCACGATCGACGACGCGGTGCGCATCATTCGCGCCGAGGACGACGAGGACGCCGCCCGTACCGGTGGTACCGAGCCGCTGCGCCGCACCTACCTGCTCACCTCCCCGTTCGCGATGACTAAATCGCGGATCACGTGGCTACTCATCCTCGCCATTTCGGCGATCCTCACAATCAACGTGCTCCAGATCTTCGAGGACGCCCTCGAGGAGGCGTACTTCCTCGCTCTGTTCATCCCCCTCCTCACGGGCACGGGCGGAAACACCGGCGCCCAGGCAGCCACGACGGTCACCCGGTCGCTGGCGATGAACGAACTCAATCCCCGAGATACGTGGAAAGTGGCGTTCAAGGAGATCCGCACGGGGTTCCTGCTCGGCCTCGCACTGGGCTCGCTTGGTTTCGCGCTGGCCACGCTCGTGTTCGGGATGGACATCGGCGCGGTGATCGGCTTGACCCTCGTCGCGGTGTGCACGATGGCGGCGACCGTAGGCGGGCTCATGCCGATGCTCGCGACGGTGGTGAGAGTGGACCCGGCGGTATTTTCCACCCCATTCATCTCCACGTTCGCCGACGCGACCGGCCTGATTATTTACTTCTCGATTGCGAAGGCGATTCTCGGGATTTAACACCCGCTCCCTGCCGCTTCTCCGCGGGATTCTGCGCAGAATATAGATCACATAACAATACGTCAGAAAAACTCCGCATTACCTGCCGGTATTGCGGAGCACGGCGTACATTTGGCTTACCGTCCGCATTAACCGCTTACGCGAGGAGTAAGGGATGGCTCAAGAACCTGAATACCACTTCGATGCGCATACCCAGCGCGAAGTTCTTCGCGACCGGCACGAAGCGGCGGCATGGGTCGATCATCTCGAGGCGCAGGGCCTCGTGGGCGAACCGATGCGGGTGGTGTGGCTGCGGATCCTGGGCCGGTTGGATGAGGCAGAGAAACTCGGATGGCGAGTCCTGGGCCGCTCGGGCGGCCCGGGCAGCCGCACCGATGCGCTCAATGAGCCGTTGCCGCTCTCGGCGGTCTCCGCGGCGATTCGGCTTGCCCACGTGCTGCAGTGGCAGGGCGAGTTCCCCCTGGCATGCGAGTTGCACGAGCAGGCCCTCGCCACGATAGAAGCGGTGGAACCGATGAGCGAGGATAGCGCCTACGCGGACTACCTGCGCCCCTTCGCCTACCAGCACCTCGCCCGCTGCTACTTCGACGAAGGTGAGTACGACAAGGCGCTGAAGTCCGCCCAGCGCGCCTACGAGCTTCGGGTGGAAGCCGGAGTTCCCGAGGATCAGGTGCTCTCCTCCTCCGGGCTCATCGACGCGGTCAAGGCACGGCTCAACTAGGGCGGAACCCGCCCCTCCTCACCACGGCGCATCCGTGCGGGGCTAGGATGTTGCAAGTGAGTGTGAAACCTGTGCCCCCGAGCGCCAACCCCGTCGTCTGGATCGACTGCGAGATGACCGGGCTGGACCTGTCCAAGGACGCCCTGATCGAGATCGCCGTCATCGTCACCGATTCCGAACTCAACCCGCTCTCCCCGGGGCTGGATCTGGTGATCAAACCGCCCGCGGGCGCGACCGACGACATGGTCGAGGTGGTGCAGGAGATGCACACCGAATCCGGGCTGCTGGAGGAGTTGGATTCCGGCACGACCCTTGCCGACGCCGAGGCCCAGGTTCTCGCGCACATCCAGCGCTGGGTTCCAAAGGAGCGGACCGCTCCCCTCGCGGGCAACTCGGTGGGGACCGACAAGATGTTCCTCGAACGGGATATGCCCACCCTGACGAACTTCCTGCACTACCGCATCATCGACGTCTCCTCGATCAAGGAACTCGCCCGCCGCTGGCACCCTCGGGCGTATTTCAACTCCCCGAAGAAGGCAGGCGGGCACCGGGCGCTGGCGGATATCGCCGAGTCGATCGACGAACTGCGCTACTACCGGGCCACGCTTTTCCCCGGTGACGGCGAACCGGCGTCCGTCGATGCCCAGGCGCATGCCGAGCGGATCGCCGCCGACTCCACCCTGGCGAAGCTGGACGGGCTCCCTGACGCCGACTCTTCCGCCTCCGATGTGAATCGCGCCACCCCTGCTGAGCCCGGGAAATCCGGGAAATCTAGCGGAACCGGCGAAGCTTTCGGCC
>Ga0209487_1003829_pt1 | contig 11719 bp, 21 predicted proteins | sample Poulit2012_FD_187524 | JGI IMG/M metagenome (GOLD analysis project Ga0209487, IMG submission 187524) | Agricultural soil microbial communities from Georgia to study Nitrogen management - Poultry litter 2012 (SPAdes) (version 2) | ecosystem: Environmental > Terrestrial > Soil > Agricultural land... | reverse complement strand
CAATTTCAAACCATTTATTCAGATTTGTCATTTATATTACTCCTCTGTCAATCTGTATTTTTAATACCTTTAGTGTACTTGAAAATATTAATTAGGTAAACAAAACAGTACCCAGAGCCAAGGTGGGCAAGATAAGAACATCATAAGTGGAAAGTAGGAATCAGTATCATACAAGATATGGTATTCATATTGACGAAGGAATAAAGGCACGGAATACGTTGTTCCTTAAGAAGATGTGAGGATAGGAGGAAGGATTGTTTCACCTAGGAATGTCTAATTTTCACTAAGTTGTTGAAAATAGTACTTTTTTATGAATTCTGGAGGCAAAAATAGTTACAATAAACTACCTTATGTTAAAATATAGTTAAAGGAGTCAATTTTGTCATTGCGTATATAACCTACGTTGCTACGACTTGGAGCTGAGAACAATTCAACTATAGGTGGTAGTAGTATGGCGATAAACCTGTATGATGAAATAGAATAAATGATTTTATAAAATATATATAAAGGAACGAATATAATGAACAGTAAACCATCTGAGGAAGTTTTCAAAAAGCGTAATTATAATCCCGCAATTATTACGATCACAATCGTCTTGATAAGTGCGATATTTGTATTGTTAGGCTTACCTGGAATTGAGGGTTTCGATGCATTCGATATAACGATATTACCGATGATGAATGCAATTTTTAATGTGTTTTCATTTCTTTTCTTAATTGGGGCGTTAATTGCTATATTAAAAGGAAATGTTAAGATACATCGGCGCTTTATTTATGCGGCAATTGGAACAACATCTTTATTTCTAGTAAATTATGTTTTCTTCCACTTTATTGCATCATCCACGTCTTTTGGAGGAGAAGGTTTCATTGCGGTAGTGTATTATTTTATTTTAATTACCCATGTAACCTTAGCGATGTCCATCATCCCATTAGCACTATTAAGTATCACTCGTGCTTGGAATCGGGAGTACGAGCGCCACAAAAAAATATCTCGCTGGACGATGCCGATTTGGCTCTATGTTAGTTTTACAGGTGTATTAGTTTATCTATTGATAAGACCTTATTATTAATCAATTATCATAAACTAAAGTTACAATATAATATCGATTTATTTTCGGGGGCAGGGTAATGTAATATTACCTTGTCCCTTTTGATTTATGCGTTTTAAAGGTTAGTTTGACAACGTTTTAAACTTATCCCTTGCCTATGAAAATAGGCTCTGTTGACCGATTGTTGACCAAATTCTCAGGATTGAACTTTTCTAGGTGTGTTACTGTGGATTTTTCACCTCTTTCATCAGCATGTCCATAAGTGTCCATTGTTATTTTTGAGTTAGAATGTCCGGCTCTCTTAGAAAAGTTGAAAGGAGATTCTCCAGAATTTAAAAGATAAGTAATCATAGTATGACGTAGATCATGTAGTTTGATTTTTTTCCATGTTTTCGTAGCGTTGTTTGGTGTATAAGGGAAGCCATATCCACTGTGAAATAAATATTCATCTTCTCCACCTAACTATTTCCCGCCTGCAGCATATTTTTCATTATCCCAATATTCTTTAAAGCGTATAATTTATATACCAATTAGGCATATAAATTATACGTTCATCCTCATTTGGTTTGGTTCCTTTAACATAGGCTTTTCTATCATCAAACAGCGGAATGCTTCTAGTCAATCTAATATAACCTTCTTCCATGTTAAAATCAGCCAACTGCAAAGCAATAACATCAGCACGTCGCATACCAGACATAGCTGATGTTATAAAGAATATGCGGTAGTTTTTTTCTACACCCAAACAATATATTCTTAATATATTGTTTCTAAAAATCTAAAAACATCATCTTCATTGTAATAGTTCATTGGCTTTTTCTTATTTTTGGTCGTGATAAGTTCCTCATAGGACTTTCTTTCATTACTTGCCATTCCACAGCTTTGTTAAAAACAACACGTAAAGTCTTTTCTAACTCATATATATAGTAGAATCAGATAATGGTTCTTTTCTTCCGTCCTTTGCAGCACGAGGCTTGGATATGTCGTTCAGGAAATTTACAATGTGAATGGTTTTTTTCATATTTCCAAACTGCGGAATTAAATAGTTATCTAAATGGACCTTATAACTTTTTAATGTTGTTTTTTCAAGATTGACTTTAGCATGTTTTTCAGTCCAGTCATCAACGAAGTTTTTAAATTTTAAATTAGCAATTGAAATATATTCTTCAGATTCTATTTCTATCTTAAACTTATGTAGTTCATGGTCGAGGAAATCTTCTAATATTTTATAGTTCGAAGTAGTTCTTCATCTTTAACGCGTATTGTTTTTGTCCTTCTGTTCCTTTTACCGCGTCCATCGTAACCTAATTCGACAGTTAATAAAAATAAATTTTCCTCACGTTGTTGGATACTAGCCATTAGAAATGACTCCTCTCATTAATATTTTATTCTTATACAATTCCAATCTTCTAAGCCCAAAATCAAACTCTATATTAAATAGGTTCATAATTTCATAGATGTTCAACTCCCTTAATTTTCTAAACATAAAAGTCGGTACACAAAAGTGATATGCAAAGTAATCAGCTTTGTACTCTTGATGACTTAAATTTTCATTAATAAACATCTTGTATTTATCTTTGCGTTGTACAATAGCGCTAGTAAATTCCCAATAATAAACTTCCATGCTAAATGCTGCTGATAAATTATCGATAGACAATAGATCGTGCGAAACGATATTAATGCTTTTGTACAGTTTGTAGATATATTTCTCTGTATTATCCATATGACCGCTCATTTAGAGCGCTTGTTCTATTTTAGGTTAATGTAAAAGGTGTACAAATAATAGTACACCTAGGTGTTATTTATAAAATTATAACTTTTAATGGCTTGATGATTTAACTGTATTGGTAAGGAGTTTTCCGAGTTAAATGACTATAATTAAAGTGATAACGATAGCTAACATTCCTACAAACAAGGCAATATTTCCCCAAAAGTTTTGTGTTTTCATAATTTCTGTGTGTCTAACCGTTTCATTTGTTCGTGTTTCTATATTTTGGGCAATTTGTGTAATACGTTCTTCGCGTTCTTTGGAGTCTTCACGATAGCGTAATTCTCTTTCCTTTGCTTCTTGAGTATATCTTTCAATTGTCGCTTCAAAACGTTGTTCTCTCTCGGAAATTTCCTGTCTTGTTCTTTCTTCACGCTCACGCATATCCTTTTTAATTTCATCAAAAAAAGAATCAGTCATAAAATCCCCTCCATTATGTGGGCTTTCTTTAGCTGCCACTTCTTGAATACTTGTATTTATTGTATCATATTCAGACTCATAATGGTTTGCCTCTGGGCCTGTTTTATCAAAAGGGGTTTCAACTTCAACTCTTATAACTTTACCTCTAAGTTCGTTAGTTGCAGGGAATTCAATAACATTATCACTCATTTCCATCAACTTCTTTGATTACGTTTAGTTTAGAACTGAATAACTTTTCGGATCTAAGTAAATTGTATAAGTCTGATCCATCTTCAGCACTGGTTGGAGAGTATACAATATCTAAACAGTAATAATTCCACAAAAAATCTTCTTCATCGTATACTAGATCACCAGGAACATCAACTATTGTTGTGAATAGAGCATTGTTCTGTTTTAATATTTTTTCATCACAATAAATATCTGCAGAAGAAATAAAGTTAATGTCTTTCCCCCCATTATGAAAAGACAATAAAACATATAGGTAAAATGGATTTAAATTATCGTCAATAGGATCTTTTAATTTACTTAAACCTGTTAAATAAAATTCTACATGAATTTTATTGTTTTGTTTTTTATTTAGTGATATTTCGAAATTATCATCCTCTTTATTAGGGGCGTATATTCTGACGTTATGTATTCCGGGAGATAAGTTAACAGTACTCATTTTCCATCCTCCTTATTAAGCGATTAAATTAATCTCATCTTGTTAATCTAAGATTAATATCCTTTTTTTCTTTAATCTACCAACTTATTTTTAGATTTAAACTCAAAATTTACTCGTTGTTCTTCTTCCATTTACCCATTAACAGGATCAACCTTTCCATCTACCACTTCATGCGGAGGGCTTATAATTAAATTGATACATTCAGGTTTTGCATCGTCCTCTAAAGGGAAAGTGAACGCTCCTATCTCATCATACCGCTATTTAAATAATGAAAATATACCATTCTTTTTCTTTGATAGAGGTTGTCCTAATGCCTTTTTCTTAACATACTTTTTAGGATTACTGAACGCAGTAGCACCACCTTTTCCATACCCTGGAGTAACGGATTTCTTAACGCTTCTTTTCATGGTGGACTTTGCTTTTGATATTGGTGATCTAGGCTTCTTGAATTTCATCATTATCATCCTTTTTATCATTTATTGTATAGTGATTGGGAACTACAAAATATTATATTTATGGGTAATCAATACAAATTTACAAGTTTAATAGTTCTGTCTTCTTTACTTCATATTCTTCTTCCGTTATAGCCCCAGCATCAAGAAGGTCTTTGAATTTGGAAATTTCATCTGCAATACTAGTAACGTCATCTGAATCGGTTACATTATTGTTTTTATCCTTTGTTTTATCAATTTCATTATTGAATGCTTCTATCATGGGGTTAAGAGTCGTTTTATTAATCTGTTTAATTTCCATATGAGCTGACCCATGATGGATTGTAATAGTTCCAAACATTAACCCTTTGCTGTGTGATACTGAATTTATCTTTTCAATTGGAATTTCTACTTGCTTTAGTCCAAAAATCATTCCTTTATCTAGAAATATTATGCGTTTATCAGTACATGTAATTAACCAAGTGTTGTTATCTACGAATCCACTTGTTGCATACATGATTGTTTCGTCTTTTCGGAGAACGTTAGGCAATTCTTTAACTTCTTTTTTTGTGCCAAACAAATCCGTTAGGCTTACTTCATCAAACCTATCTAATACATCTTGATGATTCATTTCTTATACCTCCGTTGGTTTTTGCATCATATTATAGGTGTGTAAATGAATGTACGCCTAGTTAATCAGTGGTTATTCATTTCTCGATTGTAGTTGTTTATTTACGTTAATAAATCCAAATCCTGATAAGACAGCTGTTACAGAACCTATAGCGGCAGCTATACCGATGTCGCCAAACATTAATGTAGATAAAAATAGTCCAATTATACCAACAACAATTAAAATAATAGCTATAATTTTCATAATCGCACTCCTTTTTTAGAATTGTAATCAATCGAAGATTATTTCTTTCGTTATCGAATCATGAAATTTGTCGAGTTTATTACCGTCCCACACATCACTAGTGATTAACTTAATAGAACTTATATCATCATCAACAGTTTCGGTAGAAGCGGTGCTTACAGATCCTATTATTTCCCCCCTCTGTTGCGCCTGAACAAGCGATCATCACGAAGGATAAAATGATCATTGTAATGAAGGTAAGTATATTTATCGAACTAATCTCCCCCTACAAATTGTTTATATATATGTTAAATGATGGAAGTGATATTTGGAAGTAAAACATCACCATGGATAATACTCATTCATCTTGTTTGTTTTTTAACCGTCGATATTACTCAAAGGATACTTTGTGTATCTTTCAAGGCTTATATATCTAAGAATGATTTTCTAGTCCGTGTCTTGAGCATTTTGTTTATTTCTGTTTTTAAACTTTTCCCATAGTTTCATAACGATGGAACAAATTATAGTTGCGATGATACCGGAAAAATATTATCTAACACATATCTCACCTCTTATCGTCATTATACGACAAAAGGGACTAAAGAACTAAGGAGGTAAAGAAGATGAATAATGAATACATGGTTAATTTAAACGAATTTGCAGAAGGGGCACTTGCAGCACGATTTAACGAGGAATTACAAAGAAAAATTAAAAACATAGCATATCCGAACACGGAACCACATAAAAACAGGACTCTAACTATTCAGGTTCAAATTCACGGTGATGGAAGTCGGGACGTTTTGATAATTGGTACGACACAGAAGATTTCAATATTAAGTTGCAATCGTGCTTTGTTAAAAATAGTGATAGAGACGTAATGCTAAAGGTAGTCGAGAATATCACAGAAGAAAATGTAAAAGGAATTAGCGATGATGGTGTATCACAAGCTGTTACGGCAAAAGTAGGTATAGCCACAGTAGGCAATGTCGAAGTACCTAATCCGGTTGAATTAGCACTATATCGTACATTTGTTGAGATAGATCAGCCTACTAGTGATTTTATATTCAGAATGAAGGATGGCCCAAGATGCGCTTTATTTGAAGCAGATGGAGGCAAATGGAAGCTTGAAGCAATCCATAACATAAGTGAGTACTTAGGTGACGCACTAAAAAAGGAAATTGAACAAGACAGAATCACGATTATTGCATAATGAGAAGCCAGCCATTGCGCACTTGCTATAAAAAGGAGTGAATCAAATGGGGTTTTTATCATTATTAGCGGTTGGATTAACTCTAGGGCTTATCGCAGATACAATAGGATATTTTGAGAAGAAGGTACAATGAAAAAGCCAGGATTCCTCCCAGCTAATCTTTTCTAGACAATTAGATTATATCACATATTGGATGGGGTCTTGCTATGAGGTTACAAGATATAGATTTGAATGAGACTAATTCACTAGAAATTGATATAATGGAAATACCATCCAGTTGTGTAGTAGTAATCTGTGATGGAAAAGCGAAAATTAGAGAACTCCCGCCGTTTGGGGAATATAAAATAGTTACTCATCAAGGAAAAGTCAAGCGGATGAGGAGGGAAGAGGGGGAAGAGTTTTGACAGAATGGTTATCTATATCAATTGCGTTATTGGCAACTTTTATTTCTTTGGCGACATTTTGGATGAACAACAAAAGGGAAAAGGAAAAACATGTTCCTATTTTTATGATAAATAAGGCAACGGAATTTAATAACCATATTTCGGTACAGATAAGAAACACTAAGGAAAATTATGAGGTAATTAAAGGAGTTTATTCAACAAACGAATATGTAAAAGTTGAATATTCTGGTGTGATGGATGTTGTTCACGAAAAGAAAAGAAGTGGAGAAGTAACATCTAGCAAGACTTATCGAGGACATACATTTGATGTATTGATTAATTCTAAAGAAAGATTAGAAGCAGCAATTGTAATAAAAGGTATTGATTTTTCTGGTAAAGAATTTAAAGTCTGTACACCAATTATCCATTTCCAAAATAGAAGAAAAATAACTAACATACAGAACAGGTATTTAGAATATACAAAATAAAATAGTTCTACCATCCAAATGCAGGATACCGATTAACATAACTAACTTTTTTGGCGGATACTCCAGCTAAGTTAAACCAGATGTAAAGGAGAGGGCAAGAGTTTTGAAGAAGGTAATAACACAGGTTATGGTTTACTTATTTGAGATATCATTAATAACTTTAATAATAATATCTATATATTCCAAGATTGAAATAGGCTCATTTTTTAGTTGGACTAATGAATTCTTTACCCTGGATTTTTTATCGGATTTCGGTGTTGTCTTCGTTGTGTATCAATTAATAATATATACATTTTTTACTCTGAATGATTCATCTAAGGTAGATGCATTAATTAAGATTAACTCATTAATAAAATCAACCTTGTTATTAATTGAATATAATCAACCTTTAGACCCAATCAAAGGTGAATTGAGGCATTTGTTAGAAGTAAAGAAAGATTACTATATGTTTAGCAAAAGAGACATTGAAATTTTAGAAGAAATTCATTTATTAGTGAATAATTTTGGACAAGAAGGAATTTCCAATAAGAATATACTTTTTAGATTGGAATACTTAGAAATTGAAACTGAACATTTTAAAGAATTTTATCAATTGTCATGGAGAAATTCATTTATATTAAGAATTGGGAAATAGAGTTCTACCAGCCATTTGGTGTCCTTTTTATATTTTAGGGGGGGTTACATGCGTAAAACATAGGAGCATCGCAGACCAATTATTCGATTTACAGTGAGTCCGATGCCAACTGGAGTATTAAGACGTGGCAGTCGTGGTGATAGAGTGAAACAACTTCAACGTGCATTAAACGCTGCTAAATATAATGTTGGTGCAGTCGATGGTGTTGATGGTGTTTATGGTGCAAAGACAGTGGATGCCGTAAGACGTTTCCAAAGTGTGTATGATGCTTATAATGTTGACGGAATTTACGGGAGTAGAACGAGATTAGATAAGCAAGTTAATTAAAAGGTGATTTTTATCACATAACAATAAAAAAGACGCTTTAATCAGACGGTTTGTCCAGTCAAAAAGATAAAACCTCCATATATTATATTAAGGTCGGCCGGCTTTAATACTTATTAAGGAGGGTTAACCTATGTGTTATAGAAATAACTTTGTTTTTGGAGATCGTGATCGAAGAGATAGACGGGAAAGACTAATATGTGAGTGTCGAGAAGTAGATCATAGAAGACATGACCGCTATGATCATTACGGATGTCGTGATTGCCGTCGACGTAGACGCGATGATTTTGTATGTAGATGTAGAGAAATATAATAAAAGAGCCTCCTCATATTTGAAACTTAACGATTACCGGATAGTTTTTTTGTAGTGATTGTTAGGTTTTTTTTACACTAAAATGAAAAAACAGCCCCTAGCTTTGGGGCTGTTTTATATTAGAGTTTGCAAATCGTTAACTCTGCCGATATTATTAACATAAACTAATTATTGAGAGTAGATTACTATTTTCGATATAACAATCAATACGTTCAAAAGGGGGTTTTTTAATGCATTATCTTATTAGTTTTATTATAGCTATTTTATTAACATCTCTGTCCTACTTTTTGGGTAGTCGCCTAATTGCTAACGGCATAGCTATCTGGCACTCTCTGGTAATCGGTACTTCCGTAGTTACATTAGGGGCTATTACCGAGGCACTTAGAGCGCCTATCTGGTTGATTGTGATAATACCCTTTCCAGTTGGCATGTTATTGCTATTTCTATTTTTAAATAAACCATTACATACCTGGTTCTTTACTTATTTGGTAATATTGCTTTTGTACACGGTAATACACATTATGGCAAGCTACTTTTTTAATTTTCACTCTTTAATACCTGCTTGGAAATTATCTTAAACAATAATTAAAGTAACGAGTGCATTAGTTGAACAAAAGGAGATCATCTATTGATGTTTTTTTTTGCATAAAAACAGAGGGCTTAATTGCCCTCTAACGAATAAAATATATTACTTATTCTATGAGCCCCAATAGTAAATATTCACGAAATGATACTACACCGTTAATTGAAATTTCATTCATTTTTTGAAAATCTTTTATTGCAAGTTCCGTTTTAATCCCATAAATACCATTAATATCTCCATCATATAACCCCATCGATTTTAATCTACTTTGAACGAGTTGAACTAAATTCCCTTTAGATCCTACAGATAAATTTTTAAATTCACCTTCTCCTGTACCAGTAATCGAACCAACTATTTTTACTTTTGTACCTAATGGGACCATTTCATATAACTGTTCAACATCTTTATTGTGCATACGGATACAACCACTACTTACATTTTCTCCAATAAGATAAGGCTTATTCGTACCATGAATTCCATAAATACCCCAAGGAACATTTAAACCTATCCATCTGGAGCCAAATCCTCCACCCCACGATTTCGCTTTTTCAGTAACTGTGTAAATTCCTATTGGAGTTGGGGATAACTCAGTTCCTATTGATATTGGGAATTTTTCGATTACATCTTTATCTTGTATAACAATAAGTTCTTTGGACAATAAATTAATTTTAATATACATTTCTTTTTCTTTAGCATAGGCTTGATTAGCTACAAAGAATGCAATGATAACAATGATTATCATAAAATACAGATATTTTTTACTCATATAAATATCACTGTCCCTTAAAAAGCGAATATTATCTATTTTCCATGAATCAATCGGTAATAACCGATTTAAACATATTTTACCTTCATATTCCTCTCTCTTAAATTATTAATTTTATCATGTGATTATCTGTTGTTTTTATGATTTAATTTAACTATATTTTTATGTGAATATAAAATTAATCGATATAGTACTTATTTTTACTACAATACTCACATTTTATAGTAATCACCCCTAAAGTTGTTTGAATCTATGTCGGATGAGTTAGTCATTTGTAAAGCATGAAAAAGAGCTCCTAGCTTTAGGGCTCAATTTATTCTGGAGGATGTGGGGACCAAGTATATTATATACAATATGGATTTACTCTATTCTATTTTTCCATTTTATTTTAGAATATATCCTTTTAAGTTGGTTAAGTTACTTATAACAATTTTTATTTAAAAGGAGAAATTAAAATGAAAAACAGAAAATATTATCTCGGTCTTTTATCAATTGTGATGTCATTCGCTCTTTTATTTGGTTGTAATGGCATGGATGAACAAGAGCCAGATCCAACGGAAGAGCCATCAGAGCAACGACAAGAAAGTAATAATGGTAACAGGTAAAGAGGAAACCAGTAAAGAAAAAACAGCCCCTCAATAACGAGGGGCTTCATCCATTCAGGAGAAAAAAGGGGACTGTTAATATTATTTCCAAATGAGTAAAAGTCATACGTATAATTGCATGGAATATAAAAACAGAGGGCTTAATTGCCCTCTTCTAATTCATTCAGAAATTTAATTGTTAACTTATGCAATCCTAAGAAATAATCTGATCTATATAGAGGGAACAGAATTAATTTTGATGATATAATAGAGGTAGATTTTTAATTATTGAAAAGTGTGGCTTGTTGGTCAACAGTGGACCGATTGTTGACCAAATTCACCAAAAACGACCTATTAACTACACAAACAAACATATCAATAAAAGTAAGAGGAGCAGTACTCTTGCAATCTAGCCAAATTTATCATAAACTAAAGGTACAATATAATATCGATTCATTTTCGGGGCAGGGTGTAATTCCCGACCGACGGTAAGAGTCTAATATAGGCTCAAGCCCGTGACCTACTATGTTTTTTTATAGTAGCTGATCTGGTGTAATTCCAGAGCCGACAGTTAAAGTCTGGATGGGAGAAGATGAAGCTAATCGTACATTTTTTTTGTACGTTAATTTCTGTATATCCAAGCCCTAAAACAACCTGTTTTAGGGCTTTTAATTTATTACGGAATAACTAGCTTACCCTTCATCAAAATATGGTGAATCGATATCGATGAAGGAGGAAATCGATGATGCAGACAAAACGCTCATCTAAATTAGTGAAATTAGTTGTCTTATCTTTGTTAGCAGCAGTATCACTTGTGTTATTTTTTATTAGTTTTCCATTACCGCTGTTACCACCTTATTTGAAAGTGGACTTCAGTGATATACCAGCATTACTTGCAGGGTTGATTTTTTCACCGTTAGCAGGGGTGCTAGTCGTATTAATGAAAAATTTACTTTATTTTGTTGCTTCGGGAGCATCTGATCCAATTGGAGTGGCTGCGAACTTTATTGCAGGTTCGTTGTTTATCATTCCGGTAGCATATTTGTACCACCGTTATCGAGGTGTAAAAAGTATCGTTTCTGGATTAGTTATTGGAACAGTAGTGATGGCAATTGTAATGAGTGTGTTAAATTACTTTATTATCTTACCAGCCTATTCGTTATTAATTGGGATGGAAATGAATGAGACAATTAAATGGATTTCTGTTGTTGGTGGTGTCTTACCATTTAACTTTATAAAAGGGATTATCGTTA
>Ga0209487_1003828_pt1 | contig 11722 bp, 15 predicted proteins | sample Poulit2012_FD_187524 | JGI IMG/M metagenome (GOLD analysis project Ga0209487, IMG submission 187524) | Agricultural soil microbial communities from Georgia to study Nitrogen management - Poultry litter 2012 (SPAdes) (version 2) | ecosystem: Environmental > Terrestrial > Soil > Agricultural land... | reverse complement strand
TCAAGTTTGAAAACCATTCTGTTAGGTCCTTGGCGCTGTCAATTACCGTTTCTATCGTTGGTTTAAGGTTTTGATACATTTCAATAAACAAATCCTCAACCATGGACTTTAGTTCCTTCATGCTCCCTGCAAGGTTGTCTTGCATTGTTTCAGCCATTTCAGATGCCGCTCCATCAGAACCTTCAATAGCACCAGTTAGCTTTTCATAATCTTCTTCTGATGCGTTAATTATAGCTAGAGCACCAGACATTGCTTCTTTACCAAACAATGTAGAAGCAGCTTGTGCTTGTTGGTCTTCACTTAGACCACCTACACCTTTTCTTAAGTCTTTCATAACATCATCAAAAGATTTCATGTTTCCTTCGCCATCAGTTAGTGATACACCGTATTCAGCAAATTTAGCTTTTGATTCATCAGTTCCTTCTCCTAGTTTAGTCATCATAGTCCTTAAAGCAGTTCCGGCCTTTTGTGCTTTGATACCACTATTGGACATTAGCCCAATTGCTTTAGATGTATCTTCCATTGAATATCCTAATGAACCAGCTATAGGTGCTACATAAGCAAATGCCGAACCTAAACCAGCTACATCAGTGTTGGCATTAGCACTTGCAGCTGCTAAAACATCCGCCATTCGTCCACTGTCTTTAGCTTCCAAACCAAACGCTGTCAGCCCGTCTGTAACAATATCGGATACTTGGGCCAGATCTTCACCACTTGCAGCTGCTAAGTCCATGACTCCTGAAATACCATCCATCATTTCGGATGCATCCCAACCGGCTAAGGACATATAATAAAATGCGTCACTACTTTCTTTTGCACTAAAAACAGTAGTTGATCCCATCTCTCGGGCTTTGGCTTCTAGTTGTTGCATTTCATCAGCGCTAGCACCACTAACCGCTCCAACTTTAGACATCCCAGCTTCAAAGTCAACGCCTGTTTTTACAGCAAGACCACCGACAATTCCCAAAGGAACAGATACTCCACGAGTCAATTTCTTACCCGTCTGGTCCATGGACTGACCAGCGACCTTCATTTTTCCGCCCCATTCGTCCATACCATCAGCGACTTTATACCAACCTTTAGATTGGATTTCCTGGACTCTTTGGAACTCTTGGAATTCAGTTGTCATACTATCTAATTCTCTGCCTGTTTCCTGATAACGTGCTATCTGCTCATTTAGCTCCTGTGATGCTTGTTGTGCTTTAACAGAGTTTTCCCCATAAGATTCGGACATATGATCATACTTTGCCCGCGCTTCGTCCACCATTCCTGCTTGTATCCTGTGTCTGTTTGAAAGCCCGTCAATCATAACACCGTATTTTTGCGTAGACTTTTCTCCACGATCAAAAGCAGATAGTTGAGCACCCATCGCTTTATTAGATGACTTAAGTTGTCGTTGTAGTCCGGTCATAGACTTTTCAACACCTACTGAATCTAGGTCAACCTTTATAACCATATTACCAACTGGGGTACCGCCGATTGCCATATTTTTACCTCCTTTCTCTTTTATTTACCGAAAGCAGAAAATAGCGAATCTGTTTTCCTTACCTCTTTCTTTTCATCACGTTCCAAATTAGATAGCCTTAATAATTCCAATACGTCCATTTCATAAACGTCATTTAATGTATATCCACGTTCCAGTAATGTGGCAAAGAGTCCGTCTATCCATTCTTTCTGTTTTGTGAAGCTAAAATCTTCTTCACTTAATTCCTCTTCGCCATCTACTCTTTTTTTGATGGATCACCTTGTAGAACACCAAATAGGATAGAGATATACGTATTAATAATTTCTTCTTGATGAATACCTTCTGTTAATTCATTGGTAGTAAATTGTTTACTGTATAAATCAACAATAAATGTCGTCAACCGATCAAATAGATCTGATTGAACAACAAATTCGTTTTCTTGTAATTCCGCGCCCAGATCAATAGCTTTTTTGGTGAAAATTCCTTTAACGAAAATTGGATATAAGTATTCTTCTGTATCAAGCTCTTGTTTTCCATCAACCTCTTTTATTCCTGTAACCAAATTTAATGTTTTAGTATTTTCATCATAATGTTTAAATGTCATTGTTTTTCCTCCAATTTAAATGCAAAAATAAAAGAGCGAGGAATACCCCGCTCTCGATTAGTTATTCTGTTGGTGCATCTTCACCTGGATCGCCTTTATCACCCTTTGGTCCTGCAGGTCCAGCTTCTCCCTTCGGTCCCTGTGCTCCAGGTTCGCCTTTAGGTCCTTGCGCTCCATCTTTTCCAGCTGGACCTTGTGGTCCAACATCACCTTTAGGTCCCTTCTCTCCTGCCCCGCCACTACCACTAGACACGCGGACAACCTCTACTACTTCGCCTGTTTTTGCAGATTTGATGGCATAGCCAAAACTATCCTCTGATTCTACTACTGTTCCACCTTCTCCGACTCCGACGTCAGCACCGGCCGTGATGTCTTCACCGGCTTCAACATCCCATGAAATAGCGTCTTTAATAGTTACTGTTACTTCTTGACCCCCTTTTAATTTACCAGTTGATCTAAACTCGGGCGTGTCCCCTGATTGAGCAACCGAGAGACCAAACAGCCCCCTATTTCTTGACTTGACCATCAGTCTATTAGCTTCAATATCTTCTGATACAATCGCTTTAAATTTTGCCATTATCCTTCAACACCTCCTGTGCCATCAGCTGATGGCTTGAAAACTTTGTCCATTAACGCTTTACGTTTTACTTCATCATCTTTACCCGCGTGCACAAATACCTGAGAAACATCATCAAAAGTTCGACCAGAAAATTCACCGCTAATAGTATCGTTACCAAATTCAAGCGTATCTTCTTTTGTTTGTGCTTCTAGAGATGGTAAGGTAAACATTCCCTTAGTCAATCCTACAAGCTCTGCTGTTCCATCACCTTTTGTTTTCTCCATAACAATAGCCACATTTGGAGGGTTAACTTGTGACTTTTGAATAATCAAACCATCATCATCTTCTTCTAAACCAAGAAGTGCAACACGATCCTGTAACGGAATTGTGTGAAACTGAAGTTCTACTGTAGAAACTCCAGTTGACACCGCCATTTCTGCTACTTTATTATCTCCATAAGCCTTAGCAATTTCTTGTTCAGTCTCAATGGCAACGTTTTGAACATATGTCATTCTCACCATATCTTCGTATGTTGCACCTTCTTCTGTGTCATCTTTTAATATTGCATAATAGAACTTGTCAATACCGACAACTGCACTTCTATTTTTCTTTTCTTCTTCTGCCATTTTTTTCATTCCCCTTTATAATTTATTGCATTAAAAAAAGACCTACATAAGTAAGTCTTTAATTTGTATCTGCTATAATTTTTCCGCGATACCGTCTACCATCACGTATGAGATATGTCTCTTCATCAAATTCATAAGTTGGTGTTGATTGTTTAAAATTAATTGTTTTCATCAACTCATTTATTTTTAAAGCTATCATTCTGGAATCTGATACATCCCACACATCAATTTGTAAGATACAATCCCATGCTAGTTGCTCATTATCTCCGTATTCGGCAGGCAATTCTGATATAGGACTGATACGAACAATTGGCGGTAACTCCCTAAACTCTTCTGGGACATGAAACTTGAATATATGATCTTTATTTCCTACCAGGTTCATTAAAGATCTGTCATTGCTTAGTAGCTGATAAGTTATATCTAAAGGATCTATTTCATAAAGAGATAACCCCTTTACTAAACTACTCATCACAACACCTTCTTAATTTCATTTGCCATTGCTGTTTGAACTTCGTTTTCCGTGCTTTGTATCGTCTTAGCCATATATCCCTGTGGACCTTGTGAAATGGATCCAAACTCTGGAATGTGCGCCCTAAAGTTAGCGGCTCTATTAAAACCGACTGCAACAAAACTTTCTCCGGTTGCATCATTACCCCGATTTCCACTCATGACTACTGCATCTGCTAATCTTGTTTGTGGATTAGGACCAGAATAACCACTTCTAGGCACGTTACTTTTAAGTTCCGCCATAACTACTTTACCGCCCGCAATATTTGCCCTTCTTGCTGCCCTTTTGATATCTTCTTCTTTTTTAGATAGATTAGATAACAATTCTCGTAGACCTTCGATTTTCACACTCATGATCTACTCACTTCCTCGGCAATAAGGATAGTGAATCCACTTTGTCGATAATCATAAAGAACTTGCTTAATATTGTAATCTTGTCCATTATGTTTTACCGTCATTTTATTGGTAACCTCTGGATAATTACGAATGAACGCTTTTATTTCATTCTGTGTACCCATCTGTACGCTGTTTTGATAGTCTTTTAACCCTACCGACTCAACATGAGAGAAACACTCTAAAAACAGCTCTGACTTAGGTTTTTGAGGTACGCCATTTTCAACAACCGTTTTAACCTCATAAATACCAATGGGTTGATTCAATTTTGAAAAGTTAAATCTCATGTTGTTTATTTTCATGTATCATCAACCTTTAAATATCTATCCTTGTGCGCCCTTAACGTATGGATCGCATGAGTGACTGAAAACGGTGCTTCACGTTGACGGACTTCACTAATCATTAATCGGTTTTCATGATAATAAGTAGTTAGCATAATAACCGCCTTTTGAAATGATGGATCCATTTCTAAATCCTTCTTATTAAGATTATTATCATGACTATCAAAAACAGCTTCCACAATGTCGTTCTTTGCAAAATATAGATAATCCTCTATATCAGGATCCTCTAAATTATGAGGAACTCTTAGATGACTTTTAATCTTTTCCAAATCAACTGGAAGTCTCATTTTTAACCTCCTTCATAAAAAAAAGAAGTGACTATTAATCACTTCTTATCCTTCAACTACACCGCCACCGCCAAAGTTAATAACAATGGCCGACTTTTCATCAAGAATACGAACGTCTTGACGAATTGCGACCATTAAAGCTTCACCATAGTGCATGTAATCAGTCCATGATGCCTGGTATTTACTACGATCGAATAACACAATTGCATCTTTCAAGTTACCAATGATAATTGTTTTTTGTGATGCTTCACCCAACATTTCATCAGGTAGTGGAATTACTAAAGCACCAAGCAAACGTTTTTGAGTACTATCTTTTACATCTGGTTGCAATAGGTAATTTCCGTTATCGTCTTTTAATTTGTCAAGTTCAGCAAATGCCGTTTGTGAAACAATAGCAACGTTATGTTCATAGTTAGGTTTTAAGTTAAGGTTAATGGCATCTTTAATACCATCAAGGTCCGTAGCTTCAACTGTCTCTAGTTCAAGTTTTCCTTCTCCATCTTTCCCCGGAGTACCTTCTTTGATCGCCTTTATGATAGCGGCATTACGAGTAGATGCAATAGTACGTGCCATCCACGTCATTAATTCAGCAAGTACGTTAACCGCTGCATCATCGATCGCTTCACGAGAGACCAAGAAATAACCTCTGTAAGTCTTAATATCGTAAGCAAGGTTATAGAATGGCTTAACTGCTAGCTCTGGGTTTTTAGTAAGTTCGGCAACCTCTGGGAGTGCAGCAACTTCCGATTGACGGACAACAGGGAATTTACCGCTACCATTAGTAACTGGCTTTACAGTTACGTATTGATCAAGATTAAATTCTGCTTCTTTTAATTTCATAATTTCTGTTACAACCTGTTCTGGGATAACAACAAATCCTGAATCTGTTTTTAAAGATCCACCATCTATTTCACGTGTTTCAAGATAGTTACTAAATGCATCACGCTGTTCATTTGTTGGCTCGATCACAGTTTGTCCAGGAATATGAGCTTGTCCTGCAAGGCTGCGGTTTTCTTCACCTTCACCACCTTCGTTTCCTTGGCTATCTTCTAACCTTTGACGAGCCTCAATTTCTTCCTTCTGATCATTCAATTCACGAACTTCTTCCTCCAATTCCTTGAAAGTTGCATCTCCGCGCTTCTCTTCGTCATCCGTCATTTCACGGATCTCTGCTAAACGTGCTAAAATCTGTTCAATATTCATTATTAGATTCCCCCTAAGTTAATTAACATTTTTATTTTTGCTGCTCTTTCTTCACGGTACTCCTTTAAGTCATCGCTATATTCCTTCATCCTGTCATATCCACGAGCACTTACTTCGCTATCCGGATAGGCGGGAAAGGCAACCGCTGACACTTCTAACAACTTCGCTTTTTTAACAGTTCGTAAAGGTAAATCATCGTCTGGCTCGTCCATTTCGTCATCCAGCATCTTAAATCCAAAACTGACACCATCAACATCACCGCGTTTGATAGACTCATAAGTATCATTTCCTAGAGTTGTTTTTGGTAAGTCTAATTCGAAATGCAACCCATCATTATCTTCTTTGAGCCTTAACGTTTTGTTTCTGATTCTACCTAATACTTTTGACGTATCATGAGACCATAAAAAACGCTGATCGTCTTCATCAAGCGAGTCTGCAAATGCACCTTTTCTAAATTGCTCTCGAAACTTCATGAAGTAACCTAATACATGTGATTTCTTTTCCCATTTGACTGCATAACCGCTAATGGTACGATTACCGTCTTCATCTTCACGAATTTCAATCTTGTTGGTTGTCAATTCTCGCATTTCAGTTTTATCCATCGTTATCACCACCTTTCGATTTTCCTTTTGCTCTAGCCATCTGATATTCTTCTAGTTGATCTAATGTGGTGTAATTTAGGCTGATAAAGTGCTTCTTACCATGATCATCACCTCTTGGCTTTTCCCCGATCTGCTTCCTGGTTTCATCAAGGCTAATAACTCCCTTATCAAAACGTTCCATGACTATCTTGTTGTGTGTTTCTACATCGGTTGTTTTAAATGGTGCAGTATCGAACTTAAATGCACTATTAGGATCATTAGTCAGTTTGTAATTAAGTTCATTTGTAATTACTTTTAGGTAACTGTGCAATGTGGATGTTAAATAATCCAAGTTTGCTTGTGCCAGTGACATGTTCGATGTTTCTAACCCCAACTTGTGACGTGGAATACGGTACACCTTACCAATTGTTTCGGTGCTGAATGTACTAGCATTGATTAGCTTTAAAATCTCTGTGTCGACCTCTATTGGCTCATAATCGAAAGTATCATCAATTACCAGCACTTTGTGCGCATTATTCACACCAGCGTTTGATTTCTGCCACTCTTCCTTGATTTTATCCCTAGCTTCCTTCGATAACTTACCTTGTTTCATCTTTAAGAGACCGCCAGTTTGCGTATCGTTTCTAAAGAAGTTTGCCAGGAATCGTTTACTGTCTTTTTGCATAGATAAATCATCTTTAAGGGACCTTAACGGACTAATTCCCCTGATACCGTCCAACGTAAAGAACTTAAAGTGCAGTATGTCCACTGTTTCTAATCGTCTTATTACACCTTTTGAATCACTTACGTCATAAACGAGCCTATACTTTGTTTCTTCATCCTGCTTAATAACCACCTGGGAGTTATTAAGGTGGTATAAAGCTATAACCTTACCGTTTTGATCTCGTATAATTTCGCAAAATGACTCTCCATTTAGTAAGGCATTGGCCGTAATGATAAATTTAAGTGACCCACCTGAATACAGTCCGTTTGGTGCAACATTAAGCAATCTTGTTATTTCATTTGGACTGGTAATGTCGTCTTTAAACATATCGACATCCAATGATGCAACGTCACTCGCCAACAGATTAACAATTGTAAACACGTCACTATTTTCAATTGCTTTAGCGGATGTAAAGTTTGTTGATGTTCCAGTAAAGCCCGGAAGCATACTGATCAAAACTTCCGCTTCATCTTCCGTATAATTTCGCGTTTCCGTGCTTCCAAATATCCTCAAATCTCATCACCCCCTTTCTTTTGCTAGAATTAGAGAGATGATGACTAAACATGCACCTAATGAAAAGAAACCTGTGTTTGTAGACAATCTAAAGAACGTATACACGACAACCCCTAAACCACCTAAAAAGATGATTCCAGTTAAATTTGCCAATAAAAAAAGACCTATCTGTTTGATAGCGTCATTTACTTTGTTGATATTCATTTTTTCACCTCTCTAAAAACCAAAATCTTCACTTAAAATGTATTCTTCGATCTGTTTAATGTCCATACCCCGGTATTCATAGTCTTTAGCTTCTGCAAATGCCGTTACTGTTGCAACTATAGGGTCAATCTTCTCTCTGTTCTTCTGCTTATCCAACATCATATTAGCGTTATTGTCGTATTTAATGACCGCATTGTTAACTGCTATGTTTAATAATGGATTATTGCTATGCTGCACCTTTCTTTCATAGACAGAAAACCTAAATTGCTTAATTGGTTCGGATAAAAACTTATAATTTTGTGGAACTTCTATAAATGGAATGTCTAAATCGGGATATTGTTTTTCCCACTCACTTAAAAAGTTTGCAATGTGCCAACTGTCATAACAAAAGGCTTGTACATTCAAGTTGTTATTTGTAATTAGTTCGGCTGCATACTCAACCACTTGATCTATATTAATAAACCCGCTTTTCAAATTAGATTTAGTAGCATATCCTTTATCTATCAGCATTTGATAATCGATTTTATCACGTTGAGACTTGGCTTCTAATCCCTCAACTGTAGCAACAAAAGAATGGCCATCAACGTAAAACTTTTCATTTTCCAAAGGATATATAGCGTATAATGCCGTTAAATCTCCTGTTCGTGACAAGTCCAACCCTAGAAAGACATCACGACCGTAAATATTAATCGGATCGGTTTCACATGCTTGCCATTCTTTGGCTGGAAGGAATGAATTCTCTGCACCTTGCTTCCACATATTGAAGTTCTTAACGACTAAACCAAGCAAATCATTCTTCGCTACCATCTCGTTAAATCGATCCCTTAAATTCCGCATTAATGTTTCTCTTATAGAATCAACTTCTAGTAAAGGGTTCGATTTAATCCACATATCTTCATTATAAATTTCTTCTTCGTCATCTTGCTCATAGACCAATACAAAGTAATTGTCCTGATCCACTTCTTTATTAAGTATTTTTTCACCATGCTTGTATTCTTGGGCATACATAGGGCTATTTAAATCAAAATAAGCTGTGGAAATAATCAACGTGAGTGCATTTTCTTGCAGTATCGTACCACTCTCTAACACTTCCATCATGTCATTATCTTTACTTGCTCCGTACTCATCTAGTATTGAAAGTGTAGGAGCTAAACCATTAACGTTTCCCGTATCTTTAGACAATGGTTTTAAAATACTATACGAAGGATTATGATTTATCTCATTTCTTACCTTTCGTACAGATTTTCGTATAGCTTCCGACATTGAGAGCAACCCATCTAAACGTTGAACAACCATATTAAAAACAATTGAAGCTTGCTCCCTAGATTGCGCTGTGCAATAAATTTGTCTGTTCTGTAATGGAAACTTACCTGCCAGTAACTCAAATATTGCTGGACCACTTATCAAGAATGACTTTCCGTTCTTCCTGGCCATACTGATTAATGCTTTGTTGAATCGTCTTAATTTATCGTTTTCTTTTCGATACCAACCGTACAATGAATAAATAATGAACAATTGGAATTGGGCCATTTTTACAGATTGACCTGTTGAGATATCCGGTAACAACTCCATAAACTTAACTGCTATTGCAGCACGTTCAGGAAGATATACATAATCAAAGTCCTCTTTCTCCAGGTCATCTAAATGACGCTGACATGCTTTAATAATCTTTTTACCAGCAACGATATCGCCATTTACTATTTTTCTTGCATATTGTGTACCTGGGTCATTATATTTCAATCTCGTACCTCCTTTTTATGTATTAAAAAAGATACCCAATAACGTTGTTACACGTTACTGGGTATCTAACACATTTAATAATTATTTTTCGTTTGATTGCTCTCTAATGTTAGCAAAGCCTTCACTAAGTCAAAATAGATGTTCTCCAATTCCTGCTTTAAATAAGCTCTATTATACTCATTCTCGTCAAAGAACTTACTTATTATGTATTCCACAAGTTTTAATAAATACAAATATGTATATACGTACAATACAAATAACAAATCATTAAGTGAGTCAAGTTCCTTAACATTAGAAGGCATCATATTAAGAGTCTTTTTTATAGTTTTATAATTTTTATCTCTAGTTGTTAAATGCAAAGATTGATTTAATACTGTGGATAGCGAATTAGCGGAATTACCATACCTAGCATCCAAAAATTTATCAATGAATTCCTCATCAACAAATGTAAATATATGATGATTTTCTTGCACTTTGTTTTTTAACTTTCTAATATTATCCAATCTTAAATTCTTATCATTCAAGTCATACTTTGTAAAATCCGATTCCAATAATGACCCCGCAAAGCTAACTGGACCAATTGCTATTCTTTCTACAATTGAAATTATATCCCTTATTGGCTTTCTAAGTAAACTGAAAGAAATGGTGATTTTATTTTCCTTCTCAGCCATCATTGAATACTTTAGATGATTTACATATTCTTCTAATAAATCTACTAAAATATACTTTGCGATTTCAAGCTTTTCTTTATCAGAAGGGTTTTCATAACTGATCGCATATCCTTTTGGTTTAGAACGTTTATAATCATTATTCAATATTCCAAGTAACTTATTACTCTTATTAGCTGCATCACGTATCATTTCATTTACTTCCATCACATTAACCACCCTTCAACAACTTAAGAACTTCATCCTCCTCTTGACCTTCATCCGGAACAGTTAGTTCTAACCTGCTATTGATCGTCATTCCTAATTGATTCGCAATCATTCGTATTTCTTTAACTGTAGAAAGGTATTGATTGTAATCAGGGTTAGCCCTTCTACTCGTAAGATTACCATCATCATTATAGTAGTTTATTGAAGTACCAAACTTTCCTATATCTATCTGCAATCGTCTTTTATATGCATGCAATTGACAATACGACTCAATCATTTGTCGATCAAGTTCTGCAATCGGTAATTGTTGCAGCAAGGGAATGACCCTTTTCCATTCTTGCTTCCCGTAGTAATCTAGATGACTAGGAATAGGCTTAACTTTAATCTGTTCATAGTCATTTAATGATTCTTGCTTTGCCAATTCTTTAGCAATATGATCTTTTCCTTTTTTATGACCTTTTAACTCTTTTTCAGTATATAAACCTCGTGACGGCTTACCCCTCATACAATCTCACCTCCTTTTATGTATATTTGACCTTTTTCGACTTTCATAATCGCAAAATTCGAAGAGAAACCTGCGCACCGTCCTTTAGATCTCAATATGCCAAGGGTTCATTTAGGCCGGGGGTCATACTTTCCTTTTATTTATTTTTAAGTTTTTTCTATTTCTAACTTTCTTACATTTCCATATATAATATTTCCGTCTTTATCTTCACCTTCTATAAAAGCAAAATACATTTCATTGATATCTAACTTTTCATCATTCATGTATCCTCATCCTCTATATATTATATTCCTTTTTATCATCCATCGTTTTCTTGTTGTGACATTCAAAGCAAACACTCTGGACATTATCTATATCTAGTCTTAGGTCCCATCTAACTTTAGTTGGAATGATATGATCACCAATGGTTGCTTCCGTATAGATGCTATGACCTAAACAGATCACACATACAAAGCCATCCCTAATCATTGCTTGATACCTAACTGACTTCCATTCCTTTGTATCATAGAAACGTTTGTATGCTCTTCCCTCTTCTGTTGATGTTCTTATCTGTTCATACTGCTTATGATTATGGTTCGTATGTTTGCTACAGTAT
>Ga0209487_1003827_pt1 | contig 11722 bp, 16 predicted proteins | sample Poulit2012_FD_187524 | JGI IMG/M metagenome (GOLD analysis project Ga0209487, IMG submission 187524) | Agricultural soil microbial communities from Georgia to study Nitrogen management - Poultry litter 2012 (SPAdes) (version 2) | ecosystem: Environmental > Terrestrial > Soil > Agricultural land... | reverse complement strand
TGGCAAGTATAAAAGATGTAGCAAAACATGCTGGTGTATCTGTTACGACAGTATCACGGGTATTGAATAATCGAGGGTATATCGGTAAAGAAACACGAAAAAAAGTTGAAGCATCAATGAAAGCCTTAGATTATCAGCCAAATCAAATAGCGCGAGCTTTATTAAAAAATCAATCATCTGTGATTGGGTTAATTGTGCCTGATATTAGTCATCCTTTTTTTGCCGAACTTATTAATTGGATTGAGTCAACAGCAAGTGAGCACGATTTAAAAGTATTGGTGTGTAACTCATTACAAGAAGCTGAAAAGGAAGCAAATTATATCACAATGCTCAAGCAAAACAGGGTGGATGGAATTATCATGTGCAGTCATTCCCAAGAGGTAGAAGCATACCGTGATGTAAAAATGCCACTTGTATCTTTTGATAGAATTTTATCTCCTACAATCCCTTATGTGGCGAGTGATAATTTTATGGGGGGAGATTTGGCAACACAGCATTTAATTGATCAAGGTTGTAAGAAGTTATTATACATTTCTGGACCATTAGAAAATGACTTATTAGCGAATCGGCGCGGAGATGCTTTTCAATTAAAATGTATGAAGGAAAATGTGGAGTGGGAGATTTTAGAAGGGGCTCATGTAAAAGCGACATTTGAAGACAATTGGAAATATATTGAAGCAGAAATTGGCCCTTATCTTGCTGATTATGATGGTATCTTCTGTAGTAATGATATTATGGCTTACACGTTATATATGTATGCATCAGAAAATGGGATCCGTGTACCTGAACAAGTAAAAATCATCGGTTATGATTATCATAGTTTTACTAGGATGTTAAAACAACCATTACTCACAACAATAAAGCAGCCAATTGAAAGTATGGGAAAGATGTTATGTCTTTCCTTAATCGAGCAGATTAAAGGGAAACCTGACAAGCAAGTGAACAACAATGTATTTGATGTTGAATTGATTGTGGGGGATACGACATAATCGCGGACGGGAAAGATGGATGAAACGCTTGTAAGTGGTCATTCATCTTTTATCAAAAACATATTTAAAGGCTTATTGAAATCTTGATAATACCAGTTAAAGGAGAATAAAAAATGAGAGAAGAAGAGAAAATATTTGCCGGAACTTTATTTACACCTGGGAATCCAGAGTTGAAAAAAATAAAGCTGAAAACGCATAATCTATGTACAGAATATAATCGGACTTTGGAAGATGAGACAGAAAAAAGGCAAACATTGATTACGGACATTTTTAATGAAATTGGAGAAGCTAGTTTTTTACAAGGTCCAATTTATATTCATTATGGGGTACATACGAAAATCGGAAAGCACTTTTTTGGCAATTTCAATTTAACCATCCAGGATGACGCAAAGGTAACTATTGGTGATTATTGTAGTTTCGGTCCGAATGTTACAATTGTGACCCCAGTCCATCCAATGCTTCCATTAGAACGCCGGGAAATTTTGGACAAAGATGGGGAAGCGAAACATATGTGTTATGCGAAACCAGTTAAAATTGGAAATGATTGTTGGCTAGGTGCGAATGTGGTTGTTTGTCCTGGGGTAACAATTGGAGATAACTGTGTCATTGGTGCAGGTAGCATTGTTGTAAAAGATATTCCTAATAATAGCTTTGCTGCTGGTAATCCATGCAAGGTTATTCGCAAATTGACGGAAGAGGACAGTATGATAAATAAACCAGAAATTCTAGGAGATAACCGAATTATAGAATAAAAGTGATATCTGGTAAGTTGTGCAACGCGGAAATTTGGATGAAATTGTAGATGCTAATTCATTCATGATTAAAAAAAGTACGTCAATAAATGAAAGCAAATGAATTATTGCGTTTAGTGCTGATTGGACAAAAGAAAGCGACAGCAAGCAGTTTGTGCAGTTATGTACTTAAAGGTGAACGTAACCCTAAAGTTGGTGATCTTAGTATTGTTATAGATTGGGAAGGTATACCAAAATATGTGATTAAAACAACTGCAGTAAACATTCTCCCATTTTCAGATATGACTTATGATATTTGCAAGCGTGAAGGGGAGGACGATTCATTGGAATCATGGCAGGATGGTCATACTCGATTTTTTAAGGAAGAAGGCAAGGAAGTTGGGTATGATTTTAGCCCTGATATGCCAGTTGTTTTTGAAGACTTTGAAGTGGTATATCAGACAAACAGTTAATTATTTTTGTGTTTCGATAGAATTATCATATTCTAATGAGGGGCTATTTTACAATCTTTTATGAACGTCGTTAGCTTGTAACATATAGTTGCCTCGAATCACTGGCAAGCAACTATATGTTGTAGTGAAAAGCTAATGAGTCTAAAGATGAAAATGAACTAGTAAATTAATCAATGACTGCTGTCATATGGGCTTTGGTTACAGACCAATGTGAGGCAGACCAGTATTTTTGCTTATCTTTAATATAGATGATTTGTGGTGACTCGTGTTTTACAGACAAATCCTCTTCAATTTTATTTGAAACGGGACGTGATTCCCTCACTTTTACTAATGTATAATCTATATTTTCATTCGGTGAATCTGCTAAATAGTCTTCATATTCTCTTAATGCATTAAAACTAACTGGACATGTTGTGCTATGTTTAAGGATAATTTGTTCTTTATCAGTAGACTTTTCAAGAATATCATCCCATTCTTCTATCGTAGTGATCTCTTTCCATTTCATTATAAATTGCCTCCTTCTAAATATAGAACATTAATCATGCTCCTAGTGTACGATAATCTATTCACCTTTACAAAAACCTTGCCTAGCCCATTTAGCAATTTAGTTTTCATATTTAAGGCCGCTCATATTGAGAAAGTTAGCCTATTTTAGCATATACACAAGTATCTCTTAATTGATTAGTATCAGGACAACGGTCGTCATTTTTTAGAATGCCTTCTAAAGTAAAGCCTAATTTTTCAGGAATTGCTCTACTTTTAGTGTTTTTCGTATCACATCTAATTTCAAGTCTCTTTGCATGTAATTCCTGAAAAGCAAAATCAGAAATGCCTTTCACTGCTTCTGTCATATACCCTTTCCCACTAAATCGACTATCAATCCAGTAACCTATTTCGAATTTAGGAATATCCCAATCAACTCTATGTAAGCCAGAAGAGGCAATGAATTCACCTGTTTCTTTTAAAAATACGTGTAGTCTTAAGTCTTCTCTTCTCAAGAAGGAAATATATGCTTCTCGTATATTTAATTCCACCTCTTGTTCAGAATGTTCTTTTTGAGCAAATGGCAACCACGGTTTTAGTTCATTTATTGAAGCTGTGATAGCCTCATAGACAACTTTTCCGTCGCGTGGTTTTGGCATACGAATGACTAAGCGTTCCGTAGAAAATTCTTCAGGAAAATCCTTAAGTATTGGATTCATTTTATTGCACCCCTATAATTAATGATTTAATTAACATTTTAATGAACGTTGATTAGAAATGAGAATTTATCTTTTGATTCTCTGCTTGACGAATACTCTCTTTTAAATAGTCAGGAGCATTATCATGCTCATAAATTTGTTGAGCCGTCATCCAATTGACATTTTCAACTTCATCAGGGCTTTTAGCAAATGCTTCACCAGAATCATACTTACATAGAAATATAATATTGACAACATGTTTTCCTAAGTCTGTTATAAAAGATGTGCTGTATACATATTGTAGTTTCTCATTGACTTTAATGCCCACTTCTTCAAAAATCTCTCGATTGATTGTTCTTTCTAAAATATTGACTGAATTTCCTTCTTGATCAACTTTACCGCCAACGAGTGAAAGCAACCCAGCTGCATGCTCCTCTTTTCTACTTCTCTCAATGATTAGCCATTTATCATTTTTGAAAATTGCGCCCTCGACATTTACAATATACATCATAAGTCCTCCCTACATCTATTTTCCTACTTAAAGGACAGTCTCCCTGATGAGTTTATAGCCTTGAATCTTTTTGATTATTGGCACGTCTCAATCTTTCTTTCCTTATTCTATTATAAAATCAGTAAAAAGTAATCAGAATGGAAGAAATGTTCTTTTAACCTTTTGAATAAGCGGGATTTTAATTCGTATTTAGTTATGTTAGAATTAAAAATATATTATAAAAGAACTCTGGATTAGTGAATTGTTAGAGAAGCGGAATGGTTGTTTTTCATTATGACAAATAAGTTGAAATATAAGGAGCGTGTCAATTGTGAAGAAATATATGATTTTTGCCCTAAGTTTTATTTTGCTTTTTTCATTTTTCCAAGTCATATCTGGAATGCTTTTAACCATGATGTATACTCCAGATATCGAATAGGCATGGGGATTAACAACAAGTCTTTCTCAAGAGGTTGTGATTACAGGAAATTATAGTGGTTATTGGTTGAATTTCCTAATCGCTTTTGTGAGCGCATCAATTGCTTATATCATATTAAATAAATTTTCTAAACGAAAAAATGTTAATAAAGTGAATTAGCAAACTAGATTTTCCGTGTATCATTTTCATTTGTCATCTCCGTTACAGTTACATCATCTGTTAAAAAGAAGAAGGTGATGTGGATTTTAAATCGCAATGGAATACAGCCGAATTCAAATGTTTGGCTTCTCATTGAAGAATCAATGAACTATAAAAGTAATGTAGGAGGAAAAAAATATGGAGGCTTTTGCATCGTTTTTAGCTGGTATTGATGATCCTTCGCATAGAGAACGAACGGAAGAAGTGCTTGCTTGGGTCAACAATCAATATCCAAATTTAAAGTCAGAAATTAAATGGAATCAACCAATGTTTACAGATCATGGTACTTTTATCATTGGATTTAGTGTTTCAAAAAAACATTTAGCTGTTGCACCTGAAAGTGTGACAATTGCTCATGTAGAAGATGAGATTAAGATGGCTGGCTATGATTACACTAAAGAGTTAGTGCGTATCCCTTGGAGCAGTCCAGTTGACTATCCACTTCTTGAGAAAATGATTGAATTTAATATATGGGATAAAGCAGACTGTACTACCTTTTGGCGAAAATAAAAGCCATGAAAAAGCTGAATATCTAAGAAGGAATATATTGAAGTAGAGAGGATAATAGATTGTGTTTTTTTCACGTTGGACGTTATTTCAAGGTTTGATCATCGCTGTATTAATTGCCCTAGCGTTTATAGCTGACTTGTTTAAAACGGACATATCTGCGTCATTTTCATCAAGTAACGAAGTAGATGCGACTAAGTTAATCATACTGTTGTTTATTATTGTGGTTATAGGCTTGTTAAGTTTACTGATGTATTTTCAAACAAAGAAAAGCAAGACATTTTTAAAACATTCATTATGGGATAAAATGCACATGATCATGCTATTCTTTTTTGTTATATCATTGGTTATTATATTTAGTGTCTTTATGATAGATCCATTAAGTAGTATGGTGCAAAATAATCGTTGGTTCATATACATATTGCTTTATTATGTTTTATTTTTAATAAATCTTATCGTATTGGCATTTATACACCGATCAAGGAAACAGACAATCTCTAACGAAAATAAAATCAAGTATTCATTTATTTGGACTTCAATATCTCTTATCGTAATTATTTTTCTTATATAAATTCATTAAAGTGCGTGTTCAAAAAGGAGGATAAAAAGGACCGAGAAGTTCGAGGCGGCGAAGCCTTAAGTAACGGAACGTATGCTATTAATACGTGAGTAACGGAAAGGCAAGCCAACGAAAAAATTCGATGTGTCATTTTTATTGGACTTTTTGAACAACCTCTTAAAAAGCGGGGGATTTCAAAATGGAGTTATTTTTAGCAGGAATATTTATTGTTGCAGTTGTTTATCTCATTACTAAAATATCCAGTTTACAAGAGGATCTTAAAAATATTAAATACAAATTAAACCGGATAGAGAGTCAAATGGAATTACCTGAAAATCCGATTGACGAAGATTTACGCGCTTTGTTAAAAGAAGGTAAAGATATTCAAGCGGTAAAGTTAGCGAGAGAAACATTAGGGCTTTCACTATTAGAAGGAAAACAATATGTTGATGCCTTGAAAGAAGATGCATGAAATGCTTTCATTTTTTAAAAATAGGGATGTGTAATAAATGGTTAAAGCAGCACTCTTTGATTTAGATGGTACATTGTTAAATCGAGATGCATCGGTCCAAAGATTTATAGAAAACCAATATGAAAGATTACATAAGTCGCTTCATCATATTCCAAAGCAGCAATACACATCAAGATTCATAGAGCTGGACTGTCGTGGATATGTCTGGAAAGATAAGTATATCAACAATTGGTCGCTGACTTTAATCTAAATCACATTTCTTGGCAAACTTTGCTTAATGATTAAGTGAACGAATTTAACAATGATTGTATACCTTCTGGTGGTTCATTTTTATTCAATATTTATGTGAAAACAGCACGTGAGACCGTCTTGCGTATCATTTTAACCAAGAATAATGATAAAACAGCACGTGAGATCGTCTTACGTATCGTTTTTATCAAAAATAATAAGAAAACAGTACGTGAGATCGTCTTGCGTATCGTTTTAACCAAGAATAATGATAAAACAGCACGTGAGATCGTCTTACGTATCGTTTTTATCAAAAATAATAAGAAAACAGTACGTGAGATCGTCTTGCGTATCGTTTTTATCAAAAATAATAAGAAAACAGTACGTGAGATCGTCTTGCGTGTCATTTTCACGAAAAATAATAAGAAAACAGCACGCAAGACCGTTCTTTCGTATCATTTTACCAAAATAAAATGCGGGATGATTGAATTTGAGGTCGTCAAGATTGTTTTCTTGAACAAGCTTCACTTGCGTGGTAAAGTGATGGTAGAGTAATAAAGGAAGGAGGATAAAAAGGTGCGGAAATACACGCTAGGTTCACTTACTTGGTTGCGCATTATGCGATTTACTCATCAAAGTAACCAACTTTCAAATGAATTCTTAAAGCGGTTTGATTTAACGGTGGCGCAATTTGATGTGCTTGCACAAATATATTTATATGGACCGCTTACCCAAAGTGAATTAGCTGAAAAGATAGTCGTTACTCAAGGTGGTATTTCGCGTATGCTTACACGACTTGAAAAAGAAGGCTGTATTGTACGTAAACAAGATTGGAAAACAAAAACAATCAGCCTTACGAAGAAATCAGAAGCGATCATGGCGAAGGCGGTACCAGCTCAATTGGCATTCCAGACTTCCTTTTTTGAAGATGTCTTAACAAAAGAAGAACAGAAAACGTTGTATAAATTAATGTCAAAAGTGCACAAATATAGTTTAACAAGAGAATTACCGGAAGAATAGCTTGCTATAAAATTCCGAGTGCTTAATGAAAATAAGGGGACCATTAGAATGAAAATTGTATTAATTGCAGGGTCTAAAGTAGGTTCAAAAACGAAAATTGCAATGGATCATACGCTTAAGGTTGTGATGGAAAACTATCCAGAAGTTGAAATTATCCTATTAGATCTTGCCGAATACGAAATCGTCTTTAGTGACGGAAGGAATTATTTAGAATATGATGGTGATACAAAATATGTAGCAGAAACAATCATGTCAGCAGATGCTATTATGATTGGCACACCGACCTTTCAAGCTTCAATTCCAGCTACCCTCAAAAATATCTTTGATCTACTGCCAGTAAATGCATTCCGAGATAAAGTAGTAAGTACATTGGTTACAGCTGGATCTGCAAAACATTATTTGATGGTAGAACAACAATTAAAACCGATTCTAGCATACATGAGAGCAGAGATCGTTCAAAAGTATGTATTTATCGAGGAAAAGGATTTTCATCGTGGGGAAATCACGAATGATGATGTGTTATTTCGAATAGACCGTTTAGTTGAAGATACGGTAGTTCTCACAGAAACTTATGCGAAGATTCGCGAAGAAAAAGAAGCATCGTATGGATTTTAATTGTTTTTTAAAAATATAGAAATGTGGTGGGATGATGAATTTAAAAGTAACTGACGAAGCAGCCAAATGGTATAAAGAAGAAATGTCTCTTGAACCGGGTGACTACATACAATATTATGTTCAACTTTACGGTGGAATTCCAACAGCACATCCGAATTACTCTTTAGGGATGTCGATCGGGAAGGAAGGCAATATCGCTGTAAAGAACGAAGTAGAAGGAATTATATTTTACTTTAATGAGGAACATGCTTGGTTTTTAGATGAATTTGATATGGAAGTGGATTTGGAAGATGGGGATTTAGTATTCAATTTTGAAGAAAAGTAATCATTTTTTTCTGGGAATAGATCAAACATACTAAGTGAATGATTGGTCAATTGAAAGGTTGATTTAGTTGGAAAAATATCGGATCGATGAAACGAAGGGGTTAGAATTTGGGCTGTATACATTAGGAGACCATATCCCAGATCCCCATACTGGAAAACGTATTTCTGCTCAGCAACGTATCAAAGAAATCATTGAACTGGCAAAATTAGCAGAGCAAGCTGGTGTTGACTTTTTTAGTGTAGGGGAGAGCCATCAAGCATATTTTACTACACAGGCTCATACTGTAGTTTTAAGTGCAATTACTCAAGCGACAGAAAAGATTAAAATAGGTAGTTCCTCGACAATTCTTAGTACCTCTGATCCTGTTCGTGTCTATGAAGATTTTGCAACGATCGATTTGATTTCTAATGGTCGGGCCGAAATTGTTGCGGGACGAGCATCTCGTGTTGGACTGTATGAATTATTAGGATACAATCTTCGTGATTATGAAGCGTTATTCGAAGAGAAATTCGATTTATTACTTCAATTGAACGAGGAGGAAATCGTGAATTGGGAGGGTGAATTTCGCGCTCCATTAAAAAATGCTGAAATTTTACCACGACCGAAAAATGGATCATTGCCAATTTGGCGGGCAGTCGGTGGAACCCCAGCAAGTGCGATAAAAGCAGGTTATGCAGGCGTTCCTATGATGCTTGCGACATTAGGTGGACCTGCAAGCATTTTTAATCGAACGATCGAAGCATATCGAGAAACAGCTGAAAGTAGTGGATTTGATATAGCCTCATTACCTGTTGGAACGACTGGTTTCTTCTACGCGGCCGAATCAACACAGGAAGCGATGCGAGATATGTATCCATATATAAATGAAGGTATGAAACTTACAAATGGACAAGGATTTCCGAAACAAGCATTTGCCCAAGCTGCGGATAAACGAAATGTCATCAATGTTGGGAGTCCCCAAGAAATTATTGAAAAAATCCTCTATCAACATGAACTATTTGGCCATCAGCGTTACTTGGCACAAATGGATTTCGGTGGTATGCCATTTGATAAATTAATGAAAAATATTGATATAATCGGTACTGAAATATTACCGGCAATTAGAAAATATACAGCGAAGAAATAAGGCTGGGACGTCAAGGGTCTGACTTCCTCATTTAACTACTATAGATAGTAAACAAATACTATATATAATAGTTGAGGGGGGGTCTGACCTTTTGTTTTGTCCCAGCCTATTTTCTAACTATTTGATGATAGAAGTTATGATATACTAGCTGATATTAGATGAGAAGAAATGGCAGAAATAATGATCAGATCAGTTTTCCAAAGACGAATGGGAGGTACTACATGAATCAGATTCCAATCCAATTACGCCTTAAAGAACTTTTGGTTGATTATGTCGTTATATTGGCTTATTTAGTTGCATTATTCATTGTTAATCTATTGATAATATGGCTGTTTTTAAATGGATTGCCAGATTATTCGGAAGTGCAATCGCAACTCATTGCCACCTGTACATCGGTCATTCCTATTATTCTGATTTTTTCATATTTAGATTTTTATAGAAAGGGATCAATTGGTAAACAGATAGCTGGACTACAATTGGTGTTTGAGAAAAGGAGATTTCGTTCTAGTTTACTAAGGAATGTAATCAAGTTTTTACCATGGCAATTAGGGCATCTAGGTGTGATTCATGGCATGTATACCGACTTTGATATGATGGCAATTACAATCGCAAATGCTGGAGTTTTATTAGGCGTAGTATTATTGTGTATGGGATTATTTAGAAAAGATAAACGCCATTTAGGTGATTTTATCGCAGGGACAAAAGTTGAATTACAATAAAGTTTTAAAGGATTAAAAAAGGGAATTGCAAGATTATGAACAAAAATGTTCAGAGGGGGATGAACGTGTCAGAAGAAATTAAGGAATTAATTCATTTTACAAAACAAAAGTTTGGCTTGGATCATTATTATTTAAAAAATGATGAACTTTATCGTCAGGTAAATATTTTTAATGAGACGGTTTATATATTAAGTATGGAATGGTTTCCTAACCATATACCTGATCGTGAAGATGATGGTTCGAACCCTGACGGTGTAGCAGTAATTGAGATAGACGTACATCGTAAGCAATTTCGGAGTGTTATCTTTGTTGGGGAGAAGTCTTTTGCAGATGGAATCGCCTTTGATCATGATGACGTGAACGAGGTGATTAATTGGATAGAACAGGAAACAAAGTTGACTTATGAAACAAATTTTCGAATAAATAGAAGTGTTGAGAGGGAATATTACTTTATTACTTGTATCGATGGTGTTCCAGTTTCACCTACTGGATCAATTGAAATCAAGCTTGATCACAAAGGGAAATTGATTTTTTTCTCTGTTGTAGGCGAATGTCCATCCAAAGATATGATACAAGAGGAACCATATACACTTTCATTAGAACAGATAGAAGATCTGACAAAGAAACAGTTGAAATTAACTGAGTTGCCTTCATTTGAACAAGAAAAAATATTTTCCATTTATGCGCTAGAAGAAATTTATGTTACAAATGATCGGCAAACAACAATTCCTTTTGAATTCATAGTTGATGAAAAAGCATTTGTGAAGATGAATCAGACGATTAAATGGGATACACCGATTTATCAATCATTTGAAGGGAAAGAAATAGAATTGATTGATAATATCACGGTTGAACAAGCACTTGCATGTGAGCCATCTCCAGATTCATTTCCAATCGAAATAACTGAGAAAGAAAAAAGTATTGTAGCTGTTGAGAACTTTTTACGTAAAGTGTATCAGAACGACTCAGGGAAATGGCAGATGAAAACATTGCATCGGGATCATGGCTATATTTATGCAACGTTGAGATTACAACATCAGGATCATCGTATGATTAGGAGAAAACTAACGATCATGATCGATCCAGATCGTTTTGAGGTTTTAAACTTTGCAGATAATAAAATGTTTTTGGAGATGTTTGATGAATTTCAACCTCCTGCAAAAGCAACGATTAAACAAGAAAACGCCTATGAAAAATTGAAGGAATATATTGAATTAGATCCTTGTTATGTCTATGATTTTGAGCAAATGGAGTATATTCTATGTGGGAAATTAGATTGTCAATATGGACTAGATGCATTAACTGGTGAAATGATCGTTTTAGATGACCTATAATTTTATTTTTAAATAGCCTATGAATGTAGTTTTACATTTTAGGTTATTTTTTGTAAATGAGTGAATTTCATAATTACTAAAATCAGACGATTCGATACTGTATGTAGTTAAGAACGCTTCAACGAAACTACATCTCGTATCGGATTGGCTATAAATCCGTATTATGAAATTCACTAAAATAGACAAAGAAAAAAGTGGTGGAGAAAAGGAGAATCAATTATGCTTGAACGGTTTACACATCATAAACGACTGATTCTACATTATTATCTTGCGATGTTGTTGATCGGTTTATTGTACTGGTGGTGGGCAAAACATG
>Ga0209487_1003825_pt1 | contig 11726 bp, 13 predicted proteins | sample Poulit2012_FD_187524 | JGI IMG/M metagenome (GOLD analysis project Ga0209487, IMG submission 187524) | Agricultural soil microbial communities from Georgia to study Nitrogen management - Poultry litter 2012 (SPAdes) (version 2) | ecosystem: Environmental > Terrestrial > Soil > Agricultural land... | reverse complement strand
CCATAATAAAGGATGATACATAAGTCCATTCTTGATGATCTTGCCTATACAAATCAAGGCGGATATCCGGCTTTCGGTGATTTCCACGACTATAAAAATGTCTACCGTTTTCGTATGCTATATGTGCATTAAGGTCGATCATCTCATCATAAGTTACATGTACTTGTAGATCATCTCGCATGAGCTTAACTTGAGAACCGTCTTTTAGACCGTCTTCAAAAAATGTTCGCATTAATTGCTCAGCGACTGTCTCTTGCATCGAATAGAAATGTAATTGTTGTAAAATGTGAATAACACCGAAAAATACATAGTACTCATACAGCTCAGATGACGGTTTATATACAGGCAATTTTACGTTTTGTGATCCATCGGTTAACGTTAGACCCATTGTTCGATTCCATACATTATTAAATAAAACATAACCGACGTTATTGCCTAAAACTGTATGTTGTGAATTTACTTGACTAACAGCTGTCCAAAAATTAGATTTTAAATAACTATTAATTCGTAAAAGAATTTTTCTTAATCGTTCATAATAGTCGTTATTTCGATTTATTTGTTCTGTAATTTTTTTAAGCTCATAATTTTTACTTAACAAAGTATTGTTTAATCGTCTTTTTTCTCGTTCGGTTGTTATAAATGTTGAAAATACTTCTTTTCTACTTTTTTCTAAACGAGAAATATCTCGAACGATATCCTCATACTCCCTTTCATGTTCCTGTTTAAGCGTTTTAATAAAACGTAATGCTTGATTGATTTCATCTACGATTGCCTTTAATTTATGTTTTACATTTCGATTGGCTTGCGTATCCCAATGTAATGCTAGTTTGCGATTTAAATATTTAACACCTTTATAACTTTGTCCCTTTGAACTATTCTCCCAACGCAAACTTCGCTGATCTAAATGTTTCGGAATGTTTTCTACGACATATTCACTCATTAATTCATGTTTACTATTATTTTCAATCATCTTTAATGAATGAAATAAAATACTTTCATTTTCCAAATACGATTGTATAAACCGCCAATAACTGTTATCTTCTATACTCTCTAAACTACCGAATGTAACCTTTTTATTTACATAATCAACTGCTAGTCCCTTTAATTCAGCGTTTACAAGCTCATGAATTTCTTTAATTTGCTTTTCAGTTACGTTTTTTGGAACAACTTTAAAACCACCATAATAATATTCGTTTTCATAAACGACTTCAAAATGGTAAACTCCACAGCGCCACGGGTAACCGTTTTGGTCAGTTACATTATACAAATGAGCGATGTTATTGTTTGCATTAAGTGTATAATTAAACGACACATCGTCTGTCACTAATTGTTGGATTGAACCCCATTGAATATGAACATCTTCATGCATTTGCCCGGTTAATTGTAATTTTAAATTGACGAGTTCTTCGATTTCATAAGAAAATTGATGAATTCGTTTCGGATGACTCGTTAATTTATCAATTAAAATTTCACGTTTATACCTTCCATCGCCGTGCAATAATACGAGTTGAAAAGGTAAAGATGATTGCCCATCTACAATCGTCACCTTTTGTGAGTCGTGACTAATTGGCATAACCATATAACATCAACTCTTTCGCTTTACTTTTTAACAAGTTAAGCGAGACCTCAAATGATCGCTCTGCTGATTCCATGGCCTGTAAAAACTGATAAATTTCTCCAGGCTCATATTCAGATTGACTATACATACCAACTAAAGGTTCAACATAAGCTGATAAACCTTTTATTTTCGTTAAAACTCTTTGCGAAAGTTGAATATCAAAAGCACGGGAACGTTCAATGAGTGGCTGACCATCATAGTTAAGCGGTATATTCGCTAAAAAGCGGGCAATACCGATCGCCACTCGAAAGGAAACACCACTTTGCTGATTATCTTCATGAATCATACGATGTAATTCATCGAGAACGTCTATTTCTTCATCAGTTAACATCGCTAAATATTGATGTTCTTCATCGGTTAAATGCCAATGATTTCGATATATTAATGTATCAATGGAATAACTTTGAAAATTAATTTGGGAGAAGTCTTCCTGTCGAATCATTGCGACTGAATCTTTGAAAGAGCGTTTTGTAGGAATAATAACATTCGTACGGTCAAGCAGACGATCAGAGAAGTCCTTTGTCGTTTCATCAAAATTAACGGTGCCAACAAAAATAATATTGTTTCCTATTTTCACTTTTGGTTTGTACCGATTGTTTACACAATAACTATTTGAATTAAAAAGTGATAAATAACGGTTTTCTTCTTCTATTTCCAATAAAGAAATAAAAGGACTAAACCAATGTTCAACTTGTGATAAGTTCATCTCATCAAAAATAACCATATACAATTGATCTTCATTTTCTTCCGCTTCCAATAGTAAACTGACTAGACCTGTTTCACTTTCATAATAAACACCTGTTGTCGGATTTAAGTATCCTAAAATATCATTAGGCTCATGATAGGATGGTGAAACAGGAATCATTAATAACTGTTTACCAACTTCTAAACCTAACGTTTCTCCATAAATTTTCGCTAATTGCGTTTTACCTGTACCAGACATACCACCGATAATACTTAACAAATTTGTCTTTACACTTATATGAAACACATGCAAATCTTCTTCATTGTAATATAAACCCCGACTTTTAGTATTCCTATTAAGTTGTTCTAAAAAGGATAACTCACCTTTTGCAACTTCACTTAAGCTTTCATCGACTTCATGATTGATAATATCTACTTCTTGATGAGCAGCAATTTCAAGTAGTGGCTCTTTCTCAATTTCAGCCATTAAAGTTTCCCCATTTATTGCTAGTAAACTTTCTAACTCTGTAAACTTTTCAACATTTACAAAAAATAAATGATTGTCGATTCTAAGATCAACCGCACTAAAAAATTGTTCACCTATATTTTCTAAATACTTTACTGCTATATCTTTTTCTTGTGTATATGTGTTCACATTATAGGTTTGCTTTAAAGCGACATGATATAAATCTCCATGACAATAAATTAATTTTGGTAAAGTGAAAATGTTCGGGTAGTGCTTCAATGTGAACGGTTTTGTTTCACCCACTAGTTTTTGCTTAAAGTTTTCATGACTTTCATTTAGCCCAAGATCTGGACTAGGAATCATTAAATATTCACTATCAGGTGGGATCTTTTCTATTTTTAATAACTCCACAAAGACTGAATCATTCGTCTGTGATGTCGATAATCTGAAAGCTATTAATTTATTTTGTAAAAACCCTTTAATCTTATCAATTATTTCGAAATGATACAAAGCAAGATAGTTTGTCCATTCGGCTAACTTTCGCTTATTGTTTGCACTAAATGTACTACCAAAAATAATATTGTTTTGATATTGAAATTGTTCACTTAGCTCCTCAGGTATTGGTGATAAACATTTGATGTAAAATTGAATATAATCACTACTTTCCTGAAAAGATACCGGTGAATTTATTAATGTACCCGCTAAATCCGCCGCTGTCACTAATCTACCAACAAAAACTGCATCCTTTAATTTTCTTTCCAGTTCTGGATTAAGCCTCTGTTTTAATCGCATATCTCAATTCACCTTCCAAATAATATACAATCGTTCGAATGATATTTTTTGTCCCGTTACTTACGAGCCGATAGAGTAAGTTTCTTTTAGTAAAGCAAGACTCTATAGCAAAAGAATCGCGTGTTGTTACAGGATCAAAATTAATAAAATAAATAGATTGCGCATCACAGCTAGCTAATTTATTTTCTAAATCTGCAACAGAGCGATAATAAATTATTTGCTCGTCCGAAAAATAAAACTTAAATGATGCATCTTCCACTTGAGTGACAAAATATATTTCTTCTAGTTCGAACAATTTAACTTCCGCTCCAACAAGTTGTTCTTCTAGCGTTGTAACTTTACTTTTGAGAACATTGTTTGTCTGAATTTGTTCATCATATAGTTGTTGCAATTCGTTTCTCTGAGCTGTTAAATTAACAACACTTTGCTCCTTTAATCGATAATCCTCCGTTAGTTGAGCTAATTCAGCTTTTAAGCGATTATTTTCACTAGACAAATTAGCAACTTCAGCTTTCGTATGTTCAAGCTCATCCGTCAGATGATTATCTAGTTCCTCTAAGTCATTTTCCAATTGTTTTCGATGTTTTTCATAAAGGGATATCGCATCAACAAAAACTAGATTCATAAATTCATTTAAAGAGTCCTTATCAAAGTCCGCTAACTCCTTATAATGTTCGACGTATAGCTTTAAATATTGTCCCATCTTCACTGGTGGTACTTTTTCATTGTTAAGTATTTCTTGTAATGTTCGTTTTTCCTCTTTTGACCTCTTATTAAGGACTTTTCCTTCAAATAATAATAATTGTTTAATGACCTTTGATAAATATTTTTGTTCGGATGAATAAAGAGCTTTCATTGTATCGGAAACTGAAATAGTTACAAGATCTTGAAATGGTGGTTCATCAGCTAGTAAATTTTCTTTAATTAATACAGATTTTTCCTGAAAGATATCATTATAGTTTAGAAATAATAAAGTGAGTTTTTGACCTAACGATACATCTTCAAATAAATCGACCTGTGAGATAAATTGTTCAAGGGGTAAATCTTTAAATTGCGATAAATGTTCGATGACAAACAACTTAAGAATATTTCGTGCATCTCTTATTCTTTTCACACGTTGTTTTGCATGACTTTTCAACAATGCTTTTGGAGCTTTATGTATGTTTTGTTTGGAAAATCCGTCAATGCTTCGTCCACTAAATAAAATAATATCAATGTATTCATCTTTATTTAAATAATCGAATAAAAAGTTTTCTAAAAAATCATTTGCAACACTAATATCGATATCTTTTTCTGAAAGCAATCTATACATAGCCCCTTTCGTATATATTTTCATTATTTAGAATTTAATAGTTAAATAATGAAATGAATTGATAAATGAACATCAAAATTTAGCGAAAACTGTGAATCAAAATTATTAATAGAAGGATTTGCCAAAGGAAGAAAACGACTGATATGTATATTTTTCTTACGGAAGTAATTTAAGAGTTGAGTCAAAATACTTAAATAAATTGCATATGATAAGTATATATTACCATAAAAAAATTAAATTCAGTATAGTTTCATAGAACTTTTCACAAATTGTTTAACCAATTTTTTATAAGATAATAGAGAATCCAAAGATTTCTTCTATTTATTTTGTATAATATTTTTGAATTTCAATAATTTATGCACGTCTATCGTTTTGATTTTAAATAATAAAACCGCCACAAAATCTTATGAAGGATTTTCTGACGGTTTATTTTATAATTGCTTACATACGAATGCGATTCGGGCCTTTTTGTTCGCGAACGGCTATTATTTCCGCTTCTTTTCCATATTTTCTGCGGATAGCTTTACGTGCTTCAGCAGGTGTCCTTGCACTAACGGGTTCAGTGTACTCCGTTCCTTCATATTTTACCTTTGCGTAATATCGTTTCGATCCACATACCATATGAATCGCTCCTTTAACGTTCATTCATTTCTTATTATAGTAGATATTGTGGATGAATGAAAAGTTCCAGCTTATGTATAGTAGTCATGAATATGTTTACTCGGCGTAACTTGACGCATACTGTAAGTTCTAAAGCTTATTAACTTATTCGCTACACATCTTCGTATTTAACGATATATTTTATCAACTGCATCAATAATTTCATCCCTACGAAACCACGTATCAACAAGGTTATTAAATAAATCAGGCTTCGCATAAGGTAATCCATGGCCAAACTTAGGGATAGTTACCCCTGTTGCATTCATCATCGTATAAACGATATCACTTGCTGAGTGTTTCATCATTTTACGCTCTTTTGCTCCAACAGTGACGAGGGTTTGCGTCGGGCAATTTGCGAGAGATTTTGGTAGCTGGAACGACATATTTTCGTTCATCGTGTCGCGCAAAATTCGATAAGTCATCGATACTGTATCACGATAATATAGTTCAAAACATTTCTCAGGGATGAGCAATGCCTTCGCCTGCGCTTTACTAAATCGTTTTGTTTTTGCTAATGGAAAAGACATCGGTAAAAGTGGTTTCATCATAAAATTTAATAGTCTCGGTGGTCTTACAAGTGCACTATTAATAATCGCATAATCAATCGTTTTCGTTTGGCTAAGTATTTGTAGTGCTATTTGTGCCCCGATTGAAAAACCACAAAGGATCACTTCCTTATCGTCCCGTAAAGATTCAATAATCATTAAAACTTCTTCCGCTATATCCTCAATCATAAATGATTGTATGTGGACACTTTTTCCGTGACCGGGTAGATCAACAGTTACGCAATGATAATCTTTAAAATATGTAAGTTGCTCATCCCACATCCAACTTGTCACTCCACCACCGTGTAAAAACACGAACAGTGGGCCTTGCTTATTACCACTTTCTGTATAAAATAACTTCATCTTTATCACCACCCTATTAATTATCTTTACGTATACTTCGCATCGCTTCACTTATTAGCTTTGCTTGATCATCTCCTTCAGATAGCTTTTCGATAATATTGTCAAAATCTTTACTATTTCTGTTTTGACTTAGTTTGTATGCTGCTTGAATGTCTTCAATGATAACTTTAAAACCGACAATCGCCTTCACCTGTTGTTTTGTTTTCGCTGACAATGTTTCCCATAGAATGGGATTAACACGATCTTTCTCATACTTTTCTAGTAAAATAGTTAAATCTTCTACAAGTTCTTCTTCAGACATTATACGAACGTTTCCATAAACATGTACTACTTGGTAATTCCATGTCGGCACATTTTCCGCTTCATACCAAGATGAAGATACGTATGTATGGGGACCTTGGAAAATAATAAGTACATTTTCATTCGAACTTACAAGATCTTTCCATTGCGGATTAGCCTTTGCCATATGCCCAGTTATGATATACTGTCCGTCTATTTTACGTAGTAGCATTGGCGTATGTGTTGCGACAAGTTGTCCGTCTGATTGTGAAATAATTGTCCCAAAAGAATTTTCAGCAATAAATTGCTTAATTTCTTTAATTTCTTTTACTTGAAAAAGTTTTGGTATATACATATACCTTCGCCCCTAATAATTAGTAGTTACTTTAAGTCTATCATTTTAAATATTTATGGGATAACTTTTATTACAAAATTTTAATATTATTGAGAACACATTTATTATATTTTTTTATAAAACAAAGAAATAATATGGACAAATATTTGTCAAACATTTAAAATTTTACATCAAAATTAAAGGGGAAACATTAATATGTCAACACTTACACCTTGTGAGCATACCCCTTGCAGTATATGTATTTTGCTTGTATACTTTATATAGAAAGTTAAATAATAATGATTATCAAAAGGGGATGTTTATAAAATGGGAAATGTAAAAAATAACAATGTTCAAGAAGTTCGTTCTTTACCACGAATTGGTTCACCTGCGCCAAAGTTTGAGGCCATCACAACTCATGGTACATTAAGTTTAGACGACTACAAAGGAAGCTGGCTCATTTTATTCTCCCATCCAGCAGACTTTACACCCGTTTGTACAACAGAGTTCGTTGGTTTTCAAAAAATTTATCCAGAACTTAAAAAGTTAAATACAGAATTACTCGGTTTAAGTATTGATAGTGTCCATTCACATATTGCCTGGGTACGTAATATTGAGGAAAATTTTGATACAAAAATTGAATTTCCTGTAATTGCTGATTTATCAATGGACGTTGCTGAAAAATATGGGATGATCATGCCGGATGAAAGCACGACAGAAGCTTCACGGGCTGTATTCGTCATTGACGATAAACAAATCGTCCGTGCCGTTATTTATTATCCATTAACAACAGGAAGAAATATGGATGAAATGTTACGTCTTGTTAAAGCATTACAAACTTCTGACGAACATAAAGTTGCTACACCTGCTGACTGGAGAGAAGGCGATCGGGTCATCGTTCCACCAGCATTAACACAAGATGGTGCCGCTGAACGTATGGAAGATAAAAATATGGAATGTGTAGACTTTTACTTCTGTACACGGGATCTTTAATAAAAATAAGTAGGTGAATCCTTCAATGGCTTGTGTAACTGATCCAGAAAGTTTATCGCCTGATGAAAGAAAAATCTTAGAAGCAATGCGTAGTGATTTTTTGCCAGTAGAAGACATTGCTGAAAAAACAAAATTACCCCTATTTAGAATAAGAAGCGTCCTTCGTAAATTTGATAAACTTGATTATTTAGTCGAATTAAATGGTAAGTATAAAGTAAAAGCATTCTAATTACCCTTAGCAAACAGCACATTATTTTCTAACATTGAAAACAATGTGCTGTTTTATATAAAAATCCCTGAGATGAGTATAGGACTCACTTTAGGGATTATTTTATTTTTGTAAATCAACAGTAAAGGATTCGAAAATACCTAAATCACTACTACTCTTTCTTTTGAATTGTTTCACCGTTTGGTCTCCGTCAACTTCTACTCCATACTCAACCCATTCATCAAAATATGGCGTAATCGTTAATGATGTCACTGATTCATCAATTGGATCAAACTGTTTATTACTCGTATGATAAATTTTTCCATCAATTAGTTCTCCCATTACCCCGCCGGTTATTCCCGGAATTTCCTGGCCATTTTGATCGGTTATTTTAAATTCAACATTTCCACCGAGGGATTCTTGAAAATCTGTTTCGGTTTCGATACTATCATAAGTAAGAGTTATGCCTGTTGGACTAATCATTAATTCATCAACGAAAATTTCTAAATTATCGAGGGTTTGTGAATGATTGATGAGCACCTTTTTTACATCTTTAACTTTTTCAATCGGCACGGAAAAATCCCATCGTTCGCCCTTTTCTCCGGTTAAAATTAAGCCGAGTTCAAAAGCATCCGGCATTTCATCCGTCAATAAAATTTGTTGGATCGCCATTAGGGATGTGTCAGAAAGCGAATTTTCTCCATAATCCCCTGCAAAATAAGAAGGCATTTTCCCATTAATCGTTATATCCATTCCCGCGCCAAAATAATGTTCTGGAAGTGGTTCATTAGATTCGATAAACAGGCCAATGGAAATATTATTTTGGTCGTACAATATTTCATCAACGGTTACGGAGATACCATCGACTGTTTTCGTTTCACCAACGACATTCGTTAATCCGTGTTTTTTAGCTAATTGTAAACCTTTTTGTTCTGACTGTTCAAAAACAGATCCAATGAGTGGAATTTGCGCAAGTCCGCTAGCAATTGTTGGTGACACATGGGCCGAACCGATGAGCAAAATAATAGCTGCTGCTAAACTAGCAAACGTATAAACGACTTTTCTCCTACGGTTTGTTTTAACATTCACCCATTCACTTTCTGCTTGAGCAATTCCTTTTTTGATGGCAGTGCGCACTTCAATTTTAGGAAAATCATCAGAAAAACTACGTTGCTCTTTCATTTAATCGATAGCTCCTTTCTAATTCTTTTTTCAACTGTTGTCGTGCACGGTGGAGATACGTTTTAACCGTACCAATTGGTAACTCAATAATCGTTGCTATATCGCGAATGGCTAAATCGTGATAATAAAATAGAATGATTACTGTTTGATAATGTTCCGGCAACTTAGCGATCGTATCCTTTATATATAATTGGTTAATCGTGTCCACCTCATCGTAAGTTAGTTTAGTTACTAGCTCACTTTCTTCATAAGGTATCGTTTCATTGCGCTTTCGCAGCAGTTGATAACATTCACGAATTAAAATGGCGATTAACCAAGTTGAAAAATACTCTGGTTCCCGTAAATCTTTTATCGCTAAAAATGCCTTATAAGCAGTCTCTTGAATAACATCTAAAGCATCTTCTTTTTTTCCGACATAGGAAAGGGCTGTATAGTACATTTTTCTCTCTTCATTGATAAGCAGTTGTTCAAAGGCTTTTGTATCTTGTTTTATGGCTCTTTGAACGATTTGTCGTTTATTTTCCACCGCTTTGATCACTCCTTTCACTTATTAGAGGCGATTTATGAAGAAAAGGTTTCAACTTTTTCATTTTTTTGATTAATATGCGAAAAAATCGTTTGAAACTTTAAAATATGATTTATTCCGTTTACTTATTAGAGATGTCATACTAGCAAAACGTTTCAGTCTTTTTACTAAAAAGATCCTTTATTAAATAGTATAGCGGAGAAATTTGTGAAGTGATATGTAAGCGGGAATTTATCGCTTTTTGAAGTTTTACAATTGTTATCCACTTTTAAAAATATTAAATTTATTATTTCCAAAGAAATGTATTCAAAATGTTATGGACTAAACATAGTTAACATACGATATATTTTTGCTTATAACAAAAAGGCCACGTTCTTAAAACGTGACTGTTACAGTACATAATTTTTTTCTAAAAGCTCATATTAATTGTAACTATATTTTATAGGAGTGGTATTTCATGGCACTTTGTCCTGTCTGCAATGCTCTAACAAATATATCGATTAACTGCGCTAATTGCCAAGCTCAGCTCGAGGACTTCGGAAAAGTGTCAGACTTTTTAGACCCCTACGGACATTATAACGATTTAGAAACAGTTAAATCCGGTGACGGTTACACAGATGAAGATATATGTCCGCATCTACTATATTGTAACAACTGTGGTCACGAACAAGTTGTTTTCATCCATGAAAGACCGTTAGAAAATTAAATGAAAAATCACTTGACTAACTCTACTTTTTTGGCGTCTGCTTGGGAAGGATATGACTCTCTTATGTCGCCTTTTAACCATACTTCAACATAATCACCTGCTGAAAAATCCTTCGCATGGTCATATACGACATCCATTAAATTTAAATGTGGTCCTATTCCCGCTACATCATCATTTTGAATATCCGTTGGCGACTTGTGTTTAATTTCTTCATAAGTCTCAACCGATAAATTTTGGGCAATTAGTAAATAACTATCAGTCGTTTCTATTACTATTCCTGTGATATCTGCTTCACCACAGCCTGTAAGAATAATAGACAATAACAAAATGACACTAGCCATAAAACGTTTCATTATAGATCACCTAATCTCATTTTATGTTGAATTAAACAACTAAATACTGACGAAAAAGCCGCATGATTAGATATACTGGGAGCCAGCCGACAACAATATTTACAATATTTAATGTTAATATAGATATATACAAAGATGGGGATTCATTAAATAACGACCTTAAAACAAACCAATCATACCGCCAATAAGAGTTATGAAAAAATGAACGAAGGGTAAGTACCATCTCGCATATTTTCGTCCATATAAAAATAAAGCGGGGATTAAAATGTAAACAAAACTTACGCCAAAAATGATTACAACGTCAATTTCGATAAATCCATCAGCTTCAATTGATCGCGTTGGTATAATAATACTTCCGACATTAATTGAATTAATAAACAGGCAAGTCTACGTTCATCCGCCTCACTATACTCATTAGATTCGACAAGCGGCCTATGAATCTCATCTTTCATAATCTTACCCTTCCATTTTTGTCGACTAATCACTTTAACTTTATTTAACATTAATCCACCTATATATATCTTATAATTACAAATGTATTCATTAATAATATCTTTATTTCAAAATGTTTTCAACGTTCGATCAATTGATTTAACATAGGTTTTCAGGAAAAGGATTTCAAATGATAAACTAGGCAACTAAATATTTAGCTAGCCCGGCTGTATAAACAAATATGCTATTTAACTTTAATGTGAAGTTTCTTTA
>Ga0209487_1003824_pt1 | contig 11727 bp, 7 predicted proteins | sample Poulit2012_FD_187524 | JGI IMG/M metagenome (GOLD analysis project Ga0209487, IMG submission 187524) | Agricultural soil microbial communities from Georgia to study Nitrogen management - Poultry litter 2012 (SPAdes) (version 2) | ecosystem: Environmental > Terrestrial > Soil > Agricultural land... | reverse complement strand
GCGCGCGTCGTCGTCGCGCTGGTGCTGGCCGTGCTGGTGCTCGCCATGGTCGTGGGGCTGGGGGCGGTGGAGGGGGAGTGGCCCGCCCCGAGTCCGACGCAGCCGTCGGCGGCGGGGGTGCTGCAGTCCGCCGGGCTGCTGTTCTTCGCCTTCGCCGGCTACGCGCGGGTGGCGACCCTCGGCGAGGAGGTGCGCGAACCGCGGCGGACCATCCCGCGCGCGATCCTCCTCTCGCTCGGCATCGTCCTGGTGCTGTACGCGGCCGTCGCGCTCACGCTGCTCCGCACGCTCGGGGTGGACTCGCTGGCCGGTTCGTCAGCCCCGGTGGCCGACGCCGTGGCCGGGACCTGGATGGCGCCCGTCGTCCGGGTCGGGGCGGCGTTGGCGGCACTCGGTGCGCTGCTGGCCCTCATCGCCGGGGTCGGGCGCACGGCGCTGGCGATGGCCCGCCACGGCGACCTGCCCCGTCCCCTGGCGGCCGTCCACCCGCGCTACCGCGTGCCCCACCGGGCGGAGGTGGCGGTCGCCGTCGTCGTCTGCGTCCTGGTGCTGACCGTGGACCTGCGCGAGGCGATCGGCTTCTCCTCCTTCGGGGTGCTGCTGTACTACGCCGTCGCCAACGCCGCGGCTGTCACCCAGGAGCGGCAGTGGCGCCGCTACCCGCGGGTGCTGCAGCTGCTCGGCGTGGCCGGCTGCCTCCTGCTCGTGGCGACCCTGCCGGCGACGGCGGTCGCGGGCGGCGTCGTCGTCCTCGGCGTCGGGGTGGTCTACCGCCTGGTGCGGACGCGCCACGAGCACGGCGCCGCCCCAAGAGCGTGAACGAAGCGTCAGCACATCCCTGACGGACCCTTCACGTTGGAGGCAAGGGGGTGCGGAGGCACGGGCGCGCCCTGTGAGCGTGAGCGATCCGTCAGCGCATTCCTGACGGACGATTCACGTTGTGCGCGGGGCCGGTTCCTCGCCCCCTGGGCGGGGGCGGCGGGCCAGCCGGCGGTAGGCGCGGTCCCACCAGCGCTCGACCGGCGCCACGACGACGCGCTGTCCCCGCGCCATCCGGTCCATCACGTCCGCCCGGACACCGAGGAGGGTGAGCACCATGGCCACGGTCGCCACGCCCACGATGACGACGATCGAGGCGAGCGCCCACCGGTAGTCGAGCAGGGTGGGAGACGCGCCGCCGGAGCGGATGTCCAGGACGAGCCCCACGGTGATGGCCGCGAGCATCGCCCCGGTGAAGCCGCCCGCGTTGACCAGACCGGTCGCCGTCGAGATCCGCACCGGCGGGTTGTAGTCGCGAGCGATGTGGAACCCGATCTGGGAGCCGGGGCCGCCGATGGCGAGCAGGACGAACACCACGGTGACGACGCCCGTGGGCGGGTGGCCACCGGGCCACAGCACGAGCGTCGTGAGCCCCAGGAGCCCGGCGAGCGAGACACCGATCGCCATCGCGCCGCGCCACCGCGGGATGCGTCCGGCCAGCGGGCCCACGACGAAGCTGAACGCGAGCGTCCCGATGACGTAGAGGGAGAGCTGGGAGGCGGCGCGGGCGTCGGAGTAGCCCAGCGCCTCGGTGAGGTAGGGGTAGCCCCACACCAGAGAGATGGCCACGCCCGGGGCCATGGTCGCCTGGTGGGTCCAGAAGCCCAGGCGCGTCTCCCGGCGCGCCCAGACGATGCCCACGTCGCGCAGCAGGCTGACGCGAGGGGCGGCGGGGTCGAGGGTGGAGACCTGGCGGTAGGGGGCGGCCACCGCGGGACGCAGCAGCAGGAGCGCGTAGGCGACGGAGATCAGCCCGGTGATGACGAAGGTGCGCGTCCACCCGAGGCCGTCCAGGGCGATGACGAGTGGGACGGTCGCCGCGAGGTTGCCCGCCATGCCGACGAGCCCGGTGAGCATGGTGAGCACGGCGTAGCGGTGGTGGGGGAACCACATCGCGGCGATCCGCAGCACGGCGATGAAGACGGCGGCGTCCCCCACCCCGAGGAGCGCCCGCGCGGCCAGGGCGAGCGGGAAGCTGGTGGCCAGCGCGAAGAGCACCTGGGCCGCGCCCATGGTGACGGTCGCGACGAGCAGCACCTTGCGCGGGCCCCACCGGTCCAGGGCCACCCCGGCCGGCACCTGCATGACGGCGTACAGGCCGAGCTGGACCATGACGAAGGAGCCGAGCTCGGTGGCCGAGATGCCCAGCCGGTCCACCGCCGTCGGGCCGGCCACCCCGAGCGAGGCACGGTGCAGGTAGCCGAAGAAGTAGACCCCCGCCGCCACCGTCCACACCACCCAGGCGGAGCGGCGGGCGCGCCCGGCGGCGCGGGCGAGTGGGGAGGTCACGACCACCCATGATCGCAGAGCGGCGGCCGGTCGCCCCGCGAGGGCCGGATGCCGGTACCGGCGACGACGTACCATCGGGCCGTGACCAGCGCGCGCGACGGCGATTACGTTCCCGATCCCCGGCGCTGGCGCATCCTCGCGGTCGCGCTCGTCGCGATGTTCATGTCGCTGGTGGGCGTGAGCATCATCAACGTCGTCCTGCCCTCGATCCAGCAGGGGCTCGGCGCCTCCGACTCCGACCTGCAGTGGGTGCTGTCCGGCTACGCCCTGACCTTCGGCGTGGTCCTGGTCGCCGCCGGCCGGGCGGGGGACATCCTCGGCCGCGGGCCGCTGTTCATCATCGGCGTCGCCCTGTTCACCCTCTCCTCCGTCGCCAGCGGGCTGGCGCCCGACCCGCTCAGCCTCAACATCGCCCGCTTCGTCCAGGGCCTCGGCTCGGGCCTGCTCAACCCCCAGGTGGTGGGGATGATCCAGCAGTACTTCCGCGGCGCGGAGCGGGGACGGGCGTACGGCGCGCTGGGCAGCGCGGTCGGGATCTCGGTGGCGATCGGACCCGTCCTCGGCGGGCTCATCGTCGGCTTCGCGGGGGAGGAGCACGGCTGGCGGTGGACCTTCCTGGTCAACGTGCCGGTCGGCGTCGTGGCGATCCTCCTCGCGCTGCGGTGGTTCCCGCGGCCGCTGCGCCCGCCGCGATCCACCGTCCGCGGGGACCGGGACCTGGACCCCGTCGGTGCCCTCCTCCTCGGCCTGGCCGTGCTGGCTCTCCTCCTGCCCTTCGTCGAGCGCAGCCTCGGCGTGTGGGGCTGGGTGGTCCTGCCCGTCGGGGTGGTGCTGCTTGTGCTGTGGACGTGGTGGGAGCGCGCCTACCGGCAGCGAGGCCGGGTCCCGATGGTCGACCTCGCCCTCTTCCGGCTGCGCGCCTTCTCCACCGGCACGCTCATCGCCGGCCTCTACTTCATGGGCGTGACCGCCGTGTGGGTGCTCGTCGCCCTCTACGTGCAGAACGGCCTCGGGCGGAGCGCGCTGGTGGCCGGTGTGGTGGGCCTGCCGGCCGCCCTGGTCTCCGCGTTCAGCGCGAACTGGGCCGGCCGGCGCGTCACCCGCCACGGCCGCATCATCGTCGCCGCGGGCATCTGCAGCGCCCTGGTCGGGCTGGGGCTGACCATCGCCGTCGTGCAGCTCGTGGACGCCGGGGTGGCCAACGTGTGGTGGCTGCTGGTCAGCCTCGCCTTCATCGGCGCGGCGCAGGGCATGGTCATCACCCCGAACCAGACCATCACCCTGGCCGACGTCCCGCTGAACTACTCCGGCAGCGCCGGTGGCGTCCTGCAGACCGCCCAGCGCATCGGCACCGCCATGGGGCTCGCGGTCATCACCGCGGTGGCATTCACCGTGCTCGACAGCTCCGGCTGGGCCGTGGCCATCACCGCGGGCTTCGCGGCGATCGCGGCCGTGCTGGCCGTCACGCTCGTCATCGCCGTCGTCGACGTGCGCAACGGGCGCCCCCGGCAGGACTCGAACCTGCAACCTACGGATTAGAAGGCCGTTGCTCTATCCATTGAGCTACGGGGGCCCGGGCGCGTCGTCGACGAACGCCCCGCCCCACGGTAGTACGTCCCGGCCCCGCGACATGCCGACACGTGCCTCCGTGCGCTTTGCCGCCTTGCCCTGACCAGGGAGGATGGACGGGTGACTGACTTCCCCTCGCGTGACGCTGCGCCGCCGCGCCATGTGCGGGGCCGGTCGCCGATCCTCGACGTCGTCACCGACCTGCACGACGACGTCGCCGCCGCCCGCTTCCCCCTCGACCTTCCCGAGGCGCCCGGGCTGGGCGAGCTGCGCGACCGCGTCGAGACGCAGATCGGTGCCCACCTGCTGCCGCGCCTCAAGCGCGAGGCGGGACCCGCCGTCGTCGTCCTCGGTGGGTCGACGGGCGCCGGGAAGTCCACGATCGTCAACTCCGTGGTCGGCCGGGAGCTCACCGCCGCCGGGGTCATCCGCCCGACCACCACCCACCCCGTCCTCGCCGTGCGCGAGGAGGACACCTGGCTGGTCGCCGAGCACCCGATCGCCGAGCTCGCCGACGTCGTCGCCGACGACGGCGTGCCCGCCGGCCTGGCACTGCTCGACGCGCCGGACCTCGACTCCGTCCTGGAGGACAACCGCACGCTGGCCAACCTCCTGCTGGAGACGGCCGACCTGTGGCTGTTCGTCACCACCGCCGCCCGCTACGGCGACGCCGTGCCGTGGCGCGTGCTGCGCCAGGCGCAGGAGCGGGGTGTCACGGTGGCCGTTGCGCTCAACCGCGTGCCGCGCCGCGTGCTCGCCGAGGTCCGCGGAGACCTCATGCGCCGGATGACCGACCTCGGCCTGGGCGAGGCACCGCTGTTCGTCATCGAGGACGTCGGCCCCCACGAGGGCCTCCTGCCCGCCCGCGCCATCGAGCCGGTCCGCACCTGGCTCACCCTGCTCGGCGGGCGCAACACCGCCCGCGGCGTGGTCCGCCGCACCACCCAGGGGGTGTGGGGCACGCTCCGCGACGAGCTGCTCACCCTGGCCGACGGCATTACTGCCCAGGCCATCGCGGCCGGCACCCTGCGCTCGCGGGCCGAGCACGCCGTCTCGGCGACGGCGGACGCCCTCGTCGAGCGGCTGCGCAGCGGGGCGGCCACCCAGGGCGCGCCGACCACGCGCTGGCTGGCCGCGGCCAGCACCGGCGGGGTGCTGGCCCCCCTCACCGGGGACGTCTCCCGCGTGCGGCGCGGCTTCCGCGGCCGGGGCACCCAGGCCCGGAGCGCGGCCGCGGTCGCGATCGGGGAGGAGACGCGCCGGGCGCTGCTGTCCCTCGTGGTCGACGCCGCGTCCGACGCCGCCGCCGAGCTGCGCCGGGCGTGGACCGATCCCGGCCGCGGGGGAGCGGCGCTGCTGGACGACCCCACCGCGGCGGCCGAGGCGCGCGACGAGCGCGCTGCCACGGCTCTCGCCGGGTGGGCTGCCCGCACCGACGCGCTCGCCGAGCAGCTCGTGCGCGACGGCGGACCTGCCCGCGCCCGGGTGCTCGACGCCGCCGGGCTCGGCGGGCTCCTCCAGGCCGCCGCGGCCGGTCTGGACGGGGCGGCCCGGGCGGTGCGCGCCGTCGTCCCGGACGACGACGCCGTCACGCGCGTCGAAGAGGACCTGGACCGGACGGCGGCGGACGTGGTCCGCGCCGAGGCAGAACCTGCCCTGGAGCGCCTGGCGGCGCTCGGGCTGCGCAGCGAGGCCGGTGCCGGGCTGCGCCTGCGGGCCAGCGAGCTGAAGGGACACCGATGACCGACCCGTCCACCACCGACCGGCACGGGGCCCACGCGGCCACCGCCTCCGCGGACGACGCCGGCCTGGGGGCGCGCCTGGAGGCGATCGCCGCCGCCCTCGACGGCGCGGGCAGCGAGGTCGACCCGGCGCTGGCGGCGGCCGCCCGGGACGACATCGCGCGCATCGAGCAGCGGCTGGCCCTCGGGGTCGGCTGGACGGTCGCCGCGCTCGTCGGGGGCACGGGCTCGGGCAAGTCCTCGCTGTTCAACGCCGTCTCGGGGCTGAGCTTCGCCGACGTCGGCGCCATCCGGCCCACCACCGAGCGTGCCGCCGCCTGCGTGTGGGGCGGCACCGCCACCGAGCTCCTCGACTTCCTCGCTGTGGCCGACCAGCGCCGCATCCGGCGGGAGAGCACCCTGGACGCCGACCACGAGCAGGCGCTGCACGGCCTGGTGCTCCTCGACATGCCCGACCACGACTCCGTGGCGCGCGAGCACGCGGACCAGGTCGACCGGCTGCTGCCGCTCGTCGACCTGCTCATCTGGGTGGTCGACCCGCAGAAGTACGCCGACAACGTGCTGCACGAGCGCTACCTGCGCGCCCTGGTGGACCGGCAGGACGCGATGCTCGTCCTCGTCAACCAGGCCGACACCATCCCCGAGTCGGCGCTCCCGCGCGTGGTGGAGTCCGTCCGCGGGCTGCTCCGCGAGGGCGGCCTGGACGCCGTCGAGGTGCTGCCCACCTCCGCGATGACGGGCGCGGGCGTGGAGGACGTCCGCGAGGTGCTGGCCCGGACGGTGGCCCGCAGCTCGGTCTCGGCACGCACGGCCCAGGCCGAGATCGAGGCGGTCTCCCGCCGGCTCGGCGCCGCCGTGGCCCCGGCCGAGCCCCCGCTGGGGGACACCCAGATCGCGCGCGCGACCGAGGAGCTGGCGCGCGCTGCCGGTATCGGGGCGGTCGCGGACTCGCTCCGCCACGCCGCCGTGCGCGTGCGGCCCAGTGCGCTGTCCGCGCCGCAGCCGCCCGCCACCGGGACGGTGGAGGCGGTCCGCGGCCGGTGGCTCTCCGCCGCGACCTCCGGCCTGCCCGAGCGCTGGCAGCGCGCCGTCGACCGTGACGTCGCCGGTACCGAGGAGCTGCGCTCGGCGACGGCGGAGGCGGTCGGTGCGGTGCCGCTGCCCGAGCCGCGCCACCGCGGCGCCATCGCGCTGCACGCCGCAGGGCTGGCGCTCGCGGGCCTGGGTGTGGTGCTGGTCGTCCTGGGACTGGTCGGCGTGTCCAACGGTGGCCTGCCGGGCGGTCCTCTGCTCCCGGCGGGCGGTGCGATGGTCCTCCTCGGCGCCGTCGCCCTGGTTGCTGCGCGGGTATGGCGTGGCTCGCGGGCCGAGCACCTGGCAGCGGAGTACCGGGAGGACGTGACCGGGCGGGTGCGCGAGGTCGTGCGCCGGGAGCTGGCAGCGCCGACGATGGCGGTGCTCGAGCGGCACCGCGTGCTCCGCCACGCACTCACCGAGGGTGCTCCACAGCGCGGCTGAACGACCTCCCCGTCCCCGGACCGGTCCGAGGCGGAGGCACCCCGGTGGTGCTGCGCGGCATCGTCGTCCCCGAGCGCCGGCACCCCGCCGGCCCGAGCCAGGGAGCAGCCCGATGAGCGACAGCAGCCAGATCACCGTGCGAGGCAGGGTCGGCACCGAGCCCGAGGTCCTCGTCACCGCGAACGGCAGGGAGATGACGAGGTTCCGCCTCGGCTCCACCCGCAGGTACCAGGACGCCAGCGGCGAGTGGCGGGAGGAGGAGTCGCAGTGGTTCACCGTCAAGGCGTGGGGCAGCCTGAGTGAGCCGGTGTGCCGGTCCATCCACCGGGGGATGCCCGTGGTCGTCCAGGGCCGGCTGAGCACGGAGGAGTGGGTCTCGGGTGAGCGCACCGGTCACACGACGGTCATCACCGCCTCGCTGGTCGCCGTCGACATCAAGTACGGCCTCGTGACCCACACCAAGCTCCTCCGCGAGACACCCCCCGGCGCGGACAGCGGCCCGGAGACGGACGAGGAGGTCGAGCAGGACGAGGCGGCGGTGGCGGCGAGGGCCGCCGAGGAGGCGGGTCCGGGGCTGGACGAGCCGTGGGTGAAGGCGTCGATCACCACCTGACCCGTCACCCCTCCCGGTGACCGATCGCCCGGAGCGAAGCCGCGCCTCCCGCCTACGTGCCTGCCGGGCGGGTGGCCTACTCTGGAGGGCGCAGGCCTCCGGGCACACCCGGCGGCCATCCTCGAGCACTTGGGAGAGTTGTGGCCGAGTACATCTACTCGATGGTCAAGGCGCGCAAGGCGCACGGTGAGAAGGTCATCCTCGACGACGTCACGATGGCCTTCCTGCCCGGCGCGAAGATCGGCATGGTCGGCCCGAACGGGGCCGGGAAGTCGACGATCCTCAAGATCATGGCGGGGCTGGAGCAGCCCTCCAACGGTGAGGCCCGGCTGAGCCCCGGCTACTCCGTGGGCATCCTCATGCAGGAGCCCACGCTGAACGAGGAGAAGAACGTCCTGGAGAACGTCCAGGAGGGTGTCGCCGACATCAAGGCCAAGCTCGACCGCTTCAACGCGATCGGCGAGGAGATGGCGAACCCCGATGCCGACTTCGACGCCCTCATGGAGGAGATGGGCAAGCTCCAGGGCGAGATCGACGCGGCCAACGCCTGGGACCTGGACTCCCAGCTCGAGCAGGCGATGGACGCCCTGCGTCTGCCGCCCGGCGACGCCGACGTCTCCGTCCTCTCCGGCGGTGAGCGCCGCCGCGTGGCCCTGTGCAAGCTGCTCCTCGAGGCCCCGGACCTCCTGCTCCTCGACGAGCCCACCAACCACCTCGACGCCGAGTCGGTGCTGTGGCTGGAGCAGCACCTGGCCAAGTACCCCGGCGCCGTCATCGCCATCACCCACGACCGGTACTTCCTCGACCACGTCGCCGAGTGGATCGCCGAGGTGGACCGCGGCCGCCTCTACCCCTACGAGGGCAACTACTCCACCTACCTGGAGAAGAAGGCCGCCCGCCTGGAGGTGCAGGGCAAGAAGGACGCCAAGCTGCAGAAGCGCCTCAAGGACGAGCTGGAGTGGGTCCGCTCCTCCGCCAAGGGCCGCCAGGCCAAGTCCAAGGCGCGTCTGGCGCGTTACGAGGAGATGGCCGCCGAGGCCGAGCGCACCCGCAAGCTCGACTTCGAGGAGATCCAGATCCCGCCGGGCCCGCGCCTGGGCTCGGTCGTCATCGAGGCCAAGGACCTGAAGAAGGGCTTCGGGGACCGCACGCTCATCGACGGCCTGTCCTTCTCGCTGCCGCCCAACGGCATCGTCGGCGTCATCGGCCCCAACGGCGTCGGTAAGACGACGCTCTTCAAGACCATCGTCGGTCTGGAGCCGCTCGACGGCGGTGAGCTCAAGATCGGCGAGACCGTCCAGATCTCCTACGTCGACCAGTCCCGTGAGGGCATCGACCCGAAGAAGACCCTCTGGGAGGTCGTCTCCGACGGGCACGACTTCATCCAGGTCGGCAAGGTCGAGATCCCCTCGCGCGCCTACGTGTCCCAGTTCGGCTTCAAGGGCCCGGACCAGCAGAAGCCGGCCGGCGTGCTCTCCGGCGGTGAGCGCAACCGCCTCAACCTCGCGCTCACGCTCAAGCAGGGCGGCAACCTGCTGCTCCTGGACGAGCCCACCAACGACCTCGACGTCGAGACGCTCGGCTCGCTGGAGAACGCGCTGCTCAACTTCCCCGGCTGCGCCGTCGTCGTCTCCCACGACCGCTGGTTCCTCGACCGCGTGGCGACCCACATCCTGGCCTGGGAGGGCACCGAGGAGAACCCGGCGAACTGGTACTGGTTCGAGGGCAACTTCGCCGCCTACGAGGAGAACAAGGTGCAGCGGCTCGGCCCCGACGCCGCCCGCCCGCACCGCATGACCTACCGGAAGCTCACCCGCGACTGATGGCCCGACTCACCGTCCCGGTCAAGATCCGCTGGTCGGACATCGACGGCTACGGGCACGTCAACAACGCGGCGATGCTCACCCTCCTGGAGGAGGCGCGCATCGCCGCGTTCTGGGCGAGCCCGGACGACGACCCGACGACGTCGGCCGGCAAGGTCCGGGCCGTCGGCCCGGCCGCCGACACCCCGACCTTCATCGCACACCAGGAGATCGAGTACGCGGCCCCGCTGGACTACACGACCGAGCCGCTGCAGGTGGAGCTGTGGCTGGCCCGCATGGGCGGGGCGAGCATCGACGTCTGCTACGAGGTCCCCGGGGCCGACGGCGTCGCGGTGCGCGCCATGACCACCCTCGTCCTCGTCGACCCGGCCACCGGGCGCCCCCGGCGGATCACCGACGAGGAGCGCACCGCCTGGGCGGACCTCGTCGAGGAGCCGGTGCAGTTCCGCCGCAACCTCTCCCGCTAGCCCCGTCCCACCCCGCGAGAGCTCACCTACCGCCCACAGCTCACTTACCGCCGAGAGCTCACTTGTCGCCCACCCCCGGTCGATGTCAGACCCCGCCGATAGCGTGGCGGTAAGTCACCGAGGGAGGTGAGTGGGATGGCCGCAGAGCTGGTCGGCGTGGAGGAGGCGCCCGGGCTGCGTCCGTTGCCGCCCGATCCGCTCGGCCCGGTCGCGGGACCGGCAGAGGAGGCCGAGCCCCCGTGGTTGGAGTCGTGGCTGGCAGAGCAGGGCGACGCCGACGACGACGAGCCGGGCCACCTGCCCAGTGGTGTCCTCGCCGCGCTCGATCCGGGTGCGTTCCTGGCCGCGGAGCTGGAGGACATCGATCCCCGCACCGTGGACGAGTACTGCCTCGTGGAGATGGTGGTGGGCTACCACCGCATCGCCGCCTGGGCGCACGGGCGGATGACCGAGGTGGCGGCTCAGCTGTCCCGCCGGCCGGCGCTCAACCCCCGGTCGCTGCCCACGGGCGACGAGGTGATGAACGTGACGGCCGAGGAGCTCTCGCCTCGGCTCGGGTTGTCCCGCTTCGCCGCCAAGCGGCTGGTGGACTGCGGGCGGCTGTTCGGCTCGACGCTCGAGGACACCGGTGAGGCGTTGCGGCGCGGGCTGATCGACTACCCCAAGGCCTGCACGCTGGTCCGGCTGCTCAAGGACCAGCCACCCGACGTCGCCTGGGAGGTGCAGCAGATCGTCCTGCCGGACGCACCGCACCAGACGATCACCCAGCTGGAGAAGGCGGTGGCCAAGGCGATCATCTCGGTGGACCCCATGCGGGCCACGGCCCGGCACAAGCGGGCCCGCGAGGAGCGGCGGGTGCATCACCCGCGGCCGCTGCCAGACGGGATGGCCTCCGTCTTCGCAGTCCTCCCCGCGACGGACGCGGCCGGGCTGGACCTCGCGCTGGAGGCCGCCGCCCGGACTGCCAAGGCCAACGGCGACTCCCGCACCATCGACCAGCTGCGCGCCGACGCCCTGGCGCTCCTGGGAAGCAGCGCGCTGGAACGCGGGTTCATCGGCACGCCGGAGGACCAGGCGCAGGACGCCGGCCAGGTGCCCGACACGTCGGTGGCCGGCCCCGCAGCACCCGCCGAGCCGGATACGCAGCCTGAGGACGCTGAGGCAGCGAGCGAGCTCTCCGACGACGCCGCAGACGGCGCGCCTGCCGACGACGGTGCGGACGGCCCCGGCCCGAGCGGCCGCGGAACCCCCGTGATGGACTCCGGGAACGCCTTCCTCCGCACGCCGCGCATGCCGATCGGCACGATCGGGGGGCGCCGGGCCCAGATCGCGGTGACGGTGCCGCTGTCGGCGCTCGTCCCCTTCTGCAGCTCCGAGGACGGTCACCGGTGCCCAGGGGACAGGTGTGCCCACCAGCCGCCGGGGACCGGACCCGAGGCGTCAGCGAGTGCCACTGCAGCGGCGGGGTCCTGTGCCGAGTGTCAGGAGCTGCCCTCGCTCGACGACGTCGGCTTCCCCGAGGACTGGTACTACGGTCCACTGGTGGAGGTGGCGGAGCTGCACGGCTACGGCCCCATCACCCCGGACGTCGCCCGCGCACTGGCACACAGCGGCGGCACCTGGCAGCGGCTGGTGACGGACCCACTCTCCGGTGAGCTGCTGGACGT
>Ga0209487_1003822_pt1 | contig 11729 bp, 7 predicted proteins | sample Poulit2012_FD_187524 | JGI IMG/M metagenome (GOLD analysis project Ga0209487, IMG submission 187524) | Agricultural soil microbial communities from Georgia to study Nitrogen management - Poultry litter 2012 (SPAdes) (version 2) | ecosystem: Environmental > Terrestrial > Soil > Agricultural land... | reverse complement strand
AAAGAGGCTTTTATTTTCAAACCTTATATTTTATGGAATCAAATAACAAAACCCTGCGCAAGTCCTCCTCACGCAAGGCTCAATGTTCATACAACCGGTCACCTATCCCTAATCTCCTCAACCTCCGCTTCACTCAATCCCGTTGCTTTGACAATTTGCTCCACAGGAAGTCCAAGTGACAAAAGGTTAGAAGCAATTTCAAGTTTCGTGTCTTCCCTCCCTTCCTCTTTCCCTTTTTCTTTATAAATCTCGGCTAAGGTCATAACAACTTCGCTCCCTTCTGGATACGTATTTTCTAACCGCTTCACAACATCTTTCATATCTGCCTCACTCATATCGTGCTGAGGGCTGTAAACATACCGCATCATCGTATATAAATATTCACTCGCCTTTCGCGATTTGCCGAGTTCTTTAATATAAAGTAATGCCTGCACAAGCTGGTTTTTAAATATATTCATATCTGTTTCATTGATCACACGAACTTTATCCAATAAATTCACTTTATTTTCTATACAGACAAAGCCCCATTACATCGTATCAAAACTGAGTTGCTCACTCTCCTCCAACCGTTCAAGGGCTGCTGGATCATGGTCTTGGAAATAAGCATAGTGAAGAGATTTTGTTTTATCGACGACTTGTCTTCGCCCATCCTTTGCCATACGCAAACGTAAGCTATAAATAATAGGGAAATGATCCTGTAAAAACTTGCCATCCGCATGGGCTGTTAGCGCGATAATTTGAAAGCCTAATTGTTCGGCGATAAAGAACACAGGATTTAATACGTGATCACTTGATGCTTTTCCAAAGGGGTTATCTAAAATAACCGCTCGATGACGTTGCATTGTCTGATTTTGGTGTTGTCGCTTCTCTGCGACAAAGTTTAAAATCCCGAGAAACAAGGTCATATTTTTACTCCATTTCTCCCCGCCGGACCAGCGATTACTTTGCTCCCAAGTTGTTAGGCGAGTAGTAACCCGATTGTCGTTAGTCACCTTGCGACAAGACACCCGCATCATTTTTTGTTCCATGACAACCTGGAGTAATTGTCTTGTATCTAACCAGGTTTCAATTTCTTTTCGGATTTTGCCGCTATCTTCATTGCCTTGATCATCTTTAAAATGATCTTGTTCAAGTTGTTCGAGAATCCATTCCATATATTCTCGTATCCGTGCTTTGCCATCTTCCTCAGACCATTCAGGAATATGAAACCGATAAATGTCGCGCCATTCATCATCCACTTTTACGCGCGTATGGCGAGCAATAGATTTTAACTGCTCGACAACTGTTGTTAAGTGGTTATGAATGTTTGTAATAAATGCTTGAAGGAGTTCGTCGTTTTGAGCAATGAAGTTCCGGGCGTACTTATTCGCACTTTCTAATGTTTTTAACATATTTGCTTGATGTGCGAGAATTTCGTCATAGGTCGTTTTTGTATCAATGCCTTCAAGGGCTAGTTGTCTAAATTTCGGTTCTGACACTGTTCGATTGATAAATTGTCTAAATTTATTTTTCGCTCCTTCAATCTGTTCCTTACCTTGTTCTAAATCCTCCTTTGCTTGCCGTAAGCTTTTGCCGACCCCTTCAGTAAACTTCACCCGGGCATAGGAAAACTCTATCCGTTCATCCTGGGTTAATTCAATAGCTGAAATAACTGTTGAATCAAACTCATAACTATAATTATATTTTTCCAACAATCTTTCTGCTTCCTCAATGTCATCCATTTCCTTCGTCATGCGTTTTTGTTCAGAAAGTAAATAGTTTTCGCGCTCCGCTAATTCCTTCTCTTCATCTTCCAAACCTCGGGCAATTTGTTCAATCGTCCCTTGGAAGACATATATTCTCTCCCCCGGAAAGTTCCGCTTAAATTGTTCTTCATAATGAACGACAAGCTCATCTTCACGTTCAAAGGAACTCCTTGCCTTACTCACTTCCTGTTCAAGCCCTTGCACGGTATCCCTTAATTGATGCATTTGCTCCCGAGTTTGTTCAATTCTTCGCTCCGTATCTACCGGAACGTCCATGTCCACGTCAATTTGTTCATTTTCTTGCAGTAATTCAGCCATAACCTTCTGTTCCCGTTCAATATCATTTTGCACACCCTCTAATCTCACATGAATCGCATCATAACTTTCCCGAATCCCGCGAATTTCAAACTCAAGGGATTTACGACGCTCTAAAATAACAGCCTTTTCCTCCCCTTGAAATATCGGACGTTCACTCTTTACTTCCTTAAAAAGTTCTGAAGCCTTTTCATTCTCTAATTGCCACTTTTGCTCCCGGATATTTTCATCTAATAAACTTATCTCTTCCTTATAACGCTCAATTTCCGTCACCAGATTTTGGAGACTTCTTTCATATTCTGAAACCTGCCTTTGCCAAATATCCTTTTCCTTTTCAAGCTTATTTAGTTCATTTTCGACTTGGAAATAATCCTGGGCAATTTCAATCCGGCGGTCCAGTCCACCTTTTTCCTCCGTAAGATTTGAAAATGTATCCTCTAACGAAACAATTTCATCCTCAGTCTTTTGAATATGTTCCCTAGTCTCCATCATCTTCCGCTTCACTTGTCTCTGTTCTTCCCGCATTTCCGAAATTTCATCATATAGTCGCTCACTTTTCTCCTTTGGAAACTTTAGGAAAAAGGTATTAAACTTTGAATAGACAGTCTGATGCTTTTCTATGCGTTTTTCTATTTTCCGCCGCTTCTCTGTCATCTTTTCAGCTTCTTGCTTTAATTTGACTTTCCATTCAGCAAACTGTGCCTCGTACAAATTATGCTCCCAATGACTAGGTGCAATCCATGTTCCATCAACAGACTGAACTTCAAGTTGCGTAACTTCATCTAAAGTTAAAATAGTTATCGGATATTGTAATCGGTCTTTCATTGTCGTTAGCCGATCAAGCACCTTTCCTTTGAAATCTTCAGTTGTAATAAGTGTTAACGGCCATAGGGTATAATGACTTACACGCTCACGAACATCCTCGGGTAAATCTTGATAATATTCTACTCCTGATCGAAGGTAAAATTCATTTTGCATACTTTCGAGTTGCTCAGCTACATAAGGATCACTGACAAAGATATCCTGCTCACCGTAATCATCCACAAATCGCAGGGCGAGTCGTTCTTTAACGAAAACATCCTCCCGCTCTTCATCAAGTCTTCTTTGTAAGCTTTGAAGTGTTTCCCGAACCGTTGCTTGTTGCAAATATATATCAGCAATCGATTGCCAGTTGGGCCTAATTTTTCCTAAGTCATTAATAAGATCTTGATGGGCTTCCTTGATTTGTCTTTGTTTAGCTTCTATTTCAGTGATTCGAACTTGAAAATTATGGTCCTTTTCAACTAGTTTTTCTAACTCTTGATGCAAGTCTATATTTCTTTGCTTGGAAGTTCGTATCCTTTCCTTCGTATGAATAATCTCTTCATCTAGTTCTTGTTGTCTAATCGTCCATTCAGAATATACATCTTGAACCTTTTCTTGTTGATGACTAATGAGCTTTTGCCGTAATTCTTTCCTATCCTTTTGCTTTGTTTCAATTTGACCGAATAATTTATTCAAACGAGCTTCCGCTTTATTTTTCCGCTGTTCTTCCCCTTGCTTCCTTTTTGCTAAGTTTGTTTTCGTTTCTACGAGTGGCCGGCGTTCAAACTGATAATCACGAATCTCCCTTTCTATTTGCTCAAATTTTTCGATAAAATACCCGTGGAGTTTTGCATGTTCCATCGCTAATTGTTCTTCAAGGGTTGCTACATCATACTGCTCATCATACTTAGCTAGTTCTGCTTCATAATTTTCCTTTAATTGTTGATTGGTTACTAATTGTTCTTTTGCCCTTGCGTATCTAAGAGAATCATAAGTGTTTTTCGCATCCGTAAGTTCCTTGTCTTTTTCTTGATGGATTGCTAATTTTTCTTTATAATCCTTTTCTAATGTATCTCTCTTTTGGCGTTGTTTTAATATATCAAAGGAATCTTTCTTTAATTTATGAAATTGTTTATTTTCTTTCCATGCTTGCCAGTTTTGTTCATTACTTTCTAACTGCCTTTCCATGTCTGTTCGATCGTTTATAACAACATCTAATAACCCCTTTGCATGCTGTTTGGCTGCTAAAAAGTTAGCTTCTTTTTCCGAAAAGCTTTTAACTTCTTGCACGTAGGATTCTAAATGCTCTTGAATCAAGCGATGTTCTTCCATACTTTTCTGTAACTCATGATATTTTTGAAAAGCTTTCCGTTGTTTTTCAAAAGTATCTGCAAAGGTATGTTCATCATGCCCAGCAATGGAATCTTCTACGATTGGAATAAGTAAACGATCATATAAATCAGCGGTTGTCCGACACCGCTCGAAAAACTTTTCAATTCCACCTTCATCCTCATTAATTTTAACAATGCTTTTCCATTCATCATGAATAATATAATACGTATTTTCAATATATTCATGAAAGGCTGTTAAGGTATCAAAGGTGTGGGCATTTCTCGTTTGGGCCATTCCGCTATAATATTCGCGAATTTCCTCCCTAGAGGCTGGCCGTTCTCCGGTTTTCATTTCAATTGCAAAGGGGATATTTTCAATTCGTTCGGGATGATTTTCCTCATATTCAAATACATAGCGATAAGAATCCAATCGATCATTGTTCATAAATAAAGATACAGCTGTAACCAAATAACGGCGAGGTCTTTCATTAATCATCCATTCAATCGCAATATGAGCTGGTGCTTGATCAAGTTTTAAAGTCTCTCGAATTTTCCGTTCACCTAAATGTGTGTGAGGTAAAATAGCTTGAAGAACAGTATGGATAAAAACGGTCTTCCCACCGCCATTTTCTAAGACAATCGCAGCATTATGTCCATCAAATAAAAACAAATCATCATTAAACCGTTTGTCCCCATCTTCATAAACAACATTTGTTAAACGAATTTTATTAATCGTTGGCATGTGTCTCCACCTCCTCATCAGCATAAATAAATTCAAATATATTGTTGTTATATGTCGCATCCATAAAGAAACGTTGAATAATCGTTTTTGCCTTTTCAGTTAAAGTAATTTCATAGTTTCCAATTTCTCTTACAAGTCCTTCCCCAAGTAAAAAGCGTTTTGTCGTATCAATAAAGCTAAGCCTACTTATCGTTCGCCCGGACTGACGTTTAGCTTCTTCTTTAATATCATCCATATCTTCCCACTTGGCGATAATTGCTCGCCAGTTATAAGAAAATTCTCGTTCGAGCTCCATTAAATCTTCTTCACTATGGGATCGCAAATGATGAATCCGTTCATTCACTTCACTTACCCAATCCGCTTGGGAAATAAACTGCAATGTCGGTTCTTCACTATTGTATCGATCAAAAAAGGCGCCAAACAACACGATTATGCAAAAATAAAGTAAATAAATATCTGCATTGACAGAATCACTTCGCAGATAATTTCGCTTAATCCAATCATTACTTACGTGAAAGGGTCCAAGTCGAGTTTCCGGAATTAAAAATAACTCATTACTCGTTCGCACAATGACACAATCTACCTCTTTCGCAAACTGATGAAGTAAACTTCTTATTTGATCATTTGACGTATACAATTGAACGGCTTCTTCCCCAACCTTACTATCCCTTGCAAGGGTCGTATATAAGGAGAAAGCTTGCATCACTTCATGTTGCGTATAACTCATCTATATCCTCCTCTAATAAGATCGCCATATTTTGGATCGAGTATTTCTCAACACGATGAACAATATCTGGTAACTCTTCAACGATAAAAGTCTTTGAACCTAATAATTTTAAAACGCCTTGTAAAACCGTTTCACTATCATGATCGGTTAAACTGTCAGCGGTCAGCGGTGAATGATGATGGATTAACAACCAAAAACTATAAAAATATCGCTCATGTAAAATTCCACCATCATTAGACTCCAAATACTGGATAAAATCTGCTAGAGTATTTCCGTATCCCTTATCATAAGCCGTAAGCAACTTTTCCATAATTTGTTCATACTTTTCCCCGAGCCACTTTTGATAATTTTCTAATTGACTATCATCTTCAGCAGCGATAAAAGCTGCAATCTCAGCTTCCTCTCTTTCAGAAACAATTGTTTGTTCAGCTAACAAAGTTAAGGGTGACCAAATTGGATTTTGTTCAACTTTTAAAAAAGGATGAATGACTCCTTTCATGACATCCGGTGAAAGGGGCTTTGATAAAATCATAGAGACGATATCTTGATCAAAATTAAACGATTGAACTCCTGTATAATACAAAGTTTCCTGGGCTGTTGTTAAGGCCGTATTACGCAAATTAACCGTTAAACTAATAAGTTCAGCATGTTCATAATGAACAGCTTCAAGCTCCCTTGCAATACGAACAATTAACTGACGGGATTTTTCTTCATGTTCCTCTATATCTCCACTATAAATCATGTCCCGAGTCTCCCGGATAAACTGTTGTAACGCTTTGAACTCTTCATCCTCTCGCTCAAGACGTTCGATAGTTTCGTCAAGTAGCCTTTGATATCTATCAAAAGTTTCTTCTGAGACAATCGTTCGGCGAATCTCATTTTCCATATCTTCAATTCTTTCTCGCAACGTATCTACATCTATTTCCATTTCTCGAATTTGACGTAAAGCATTATTAAATTCCCCTTTTTGAATTTGTTGCTTTAATAGCAGCTGATTAATCGAAATTTGAAATTCACTGTAAAATTCTTTCGTTGCAAAAAGTAACTCTAACCCATCTTCATCCAATGTATAAAATTGAGTTTGGGTTTTCGCATCAAAGCCATTATCCTTTAATATAGAATATTCAATCGTTTCCTCATCATTTATTTCCCAATTGAAAAATGTAAAGGCACGTTTTTTCCCACTTGATGGACGAAAGTTTGTAATAAGATCCCGAGCAATCCGTTCCATTCTGCGCTTGTCTATATGATAAATATCCCGCGCCATTTCAAGTAGAAATAAGGTTAAATGTTCTGCACTTGTTTCATATTCTCTCGCAAGTCGACGTTCAAAAAAGAACAGTAAAGTTAACATGCCAAATCCTTGCATATCAATTCTTTTTCCATTTAAATCTTCTGTTCTTTTTCCCCCTAACACTACAAGAGAGTCCATTAAAGCAAGCCGTCTCATCCGCTCCCGATAACCACTTGTGAGTTCATCTCTATTGATCGACATCATGTCACAAATTCCTTCCTTTTTATTAATTGACTATTAACCTTATGCCAGTCTGTGGTTAACAAAATTTGTTGCAACTCTTTTGTAGGTAACACTTCTTGGGGATAATAGGCACCCTCGGCAAGCAATTCACTCACATTTTCCGCCATATCTTCAGAAAAATACTTAGAAAATTGACACAAAGACTCTTGTTTCATTTGTTGATTTGTTTTGCCAAAAGCCTTTTCTTTTGTAAAACATGCTTTATAAAAGGGAACCGCCGGTAGGGAAGCTTGCCGTTTATGTAATCTGTGCCAAATTTCAATCCCTGAGCGATCAATATCGCCAAAGTAAAAAAATATATGCTCTCCTTTGACAGGAAATTGAGTGGAAAAGTTTTCGATCGTTTTTGGCACTCGATTTCCCGCGCCATAAATCAGGGTAGAAAAAGGAGACTGAGTAAGTACCGGTACTAACCCTTGATATGTCGTTTTATTTTCAACAATTAAATGATAATGAGTATCTTCAGAAATATGAGTCGGATTCATCGCAAACATTAAGGGATCCGAAACAGGATATATGTTCAGCGCATCATACAGCTGAACCCTGCGTAGAATATCCTCTCCACCTTCTTCAATCCACTTTTCATTCCCGACAAGTTCAAAACTTCGCTCAGGAGCCGGTGCCTTTTCACTTGGTAAGCCTTTTTCTTTAAGATATTTGTCAATAAGTTTTAAATAAGGGAAATCCTCTTGCCATTCCTTATAATGAAGGGAAAAGTAAGCATCCATATTGATAGCTTGATGGAATGTATGCCGATATTTTTGAAGTTCCTTGTAGTAGGTTTCATTTAATCTGTGGCGTGATATACGATATCTGTAAGCTAATGAAGCTTTACGTGTATTTCTTCCTTGCGTTTTCACTTCAGAAAGAATCTTATCTGCTTCCGCTTGAATAATCACTTTCGCAAAACTTTCATAAGTAACTGACTCATCAAATAAATCTTCAAGTTCAGCCAAAGTAATTGTGCTTCGCCGTTTAGAAAAGCTTAATAATTTATGTTCTAATTTTTCTTTCACGATCTTCTCCTCCCCCTCACATTATATTATACAACAATTGACAATCTTTTCACTTCGAAAAGTGGAAGATTTTAAACTTGCATTTGTCAACTTATATAAAAATAGCCAACAAAAAACGACTACTCTTCTAAAGTAGCCATTCATTTCACACTCTTTAAAGTCATATCCATATTAAACTTTTTAATCTAAGGCAAACTATATGTATGCTCTCCTCTACCTTGGTTAAGCTTGCATATACCTACTAATCTTTAAAATTCAATACTATTATTTTATTCAATAACTTTATCCTTTAATCGCCCCTTCAACCATTCCTGTAGCAATTCTTCTTTGGAAAATAGAATATAGTATAATCACCGGAATAATTGCAATGACTAATGAAGCAAATAATACTCCCCAGGCATTTGTATATTCAGCTTCACTACTTATATAATCTATTGCTAACGCAAGCGTGTAATTTTTCTCGCTTTGAAGGAAAATAAGCGCCATAAAGTATTCATTCCAAAATTGAATCATATTCATTATTGTGACAGTTATAATTCCAGAAATTGTGAGCGGGGTGACAATTTTCCATAGGACTCCATAGAGTGACAATCCATCAATAACAGCGGATTCTTCTAAAGTTCTTGGTATTGTGCTTATGAAACTAGTTAAAACAAATATCGTAAAGGGTAACTGACTGACGGCATAAACAATAGATAAACCTATTATATTATCTAACAAATTTATTTTGTTTAATAGAAAAAATAGTGGTATCCATCCTAAAACCATAGGTATCATCATTGCTGATACATAAACTGTAAACAAAATAGAACTACCCCTAAATCTAACTCGCTCAAGTGCATATGCAGTAGGAATAGCAAGCACTAGAGTTAGAGCAGCCCCGACTAATGTAACGACTAAACTATTAAACACACTTATTCCAATATTATAATTGTTCCATGCTTGAATAAAGTTATCTAAGCTGAATGAAGTTGGGAGGCCCCAAGGATTTCGGTAAATTTCTGCATTAGATTTAAACGATCCTAAAAACATCCAAATAATTGGATATATAACGACAATTGTCCATAAAAACAATGGTATTCTAATACCAAATCTGCTTAATCTTACCTTTCCTTCATATTCCATATTTTTCAACTTCCCCCTTTTAATACTCAACTTCTTCTCGCTTCATAAAGAATTGCAATAAAAATACGGTTAATAATGATAGGACTAAAATCATAACTCCGATGGCAGCTCCATATCCAAAATTATAATGCACAAAGGCTTGATTATATAGATATGATCCCATCACATGTGAAGCATAATTCGGTCCTCCACCAGTCATTACTTGTACTAAAATAAAAGAGCCATTTAACGTAGTAATAACAATATACAAAATGGAAATTTTGATTTGTGGCCATATCAATGGAACAGTTATTCTCCAAAACTGTTGCCATTCACTGCAGCCATCTATTTCTGCCGCTTCATAAATATTTTTATTTATATTAGCAATTCCACCCATTAGCATAAGCATAAACAATCCGATTCCTGCCCATATGGAAGGTAAGACAATACTAGGTAAAGCCCATTTTTCATCACCTAGCCAAGGTTTTGTTAAGGAGCCTAATCCAACAAATTCTAAACCACTATTAATTAGTCCAAGATTTGGATTGTATATAAATGTCCATAATATACCTATGACTACTACTGACATGATATTAGGAAAGAAAAATATCACACGATAAAAAGGAGCCTCTTTAATTTTTAATTGTGTAAGGGCAACTGAAAAAAACAATGCTAATACCATGATTCCAATTACTTTTGTAATCACTAAAAAGTAGTCATTCATGATCGTTTTAGGAATAATTTCATCACTTAATAATCTTTTATAATTATCTAATCCTATGAAAGTCTTCACACTTGATGATCCTGACCATTCAAAAAAGGAATAGTATAAACCACTAAATAGAGGATACAGTGTAAATATGGCAAAGACGATAAATGTTGGGACGATACAAAATATAAGGAACAGGTTTCGTTGAGCTCTAGATTGTATCATAACATCCCTTCTTTCTTAGAATACTTAGTTCTTAAATATATGCTCTATTCACTTAAAAATAAAAACTTCGTCATATTGTTTGTAAATAGATGAATATTAAATGCAATAGATGGAATGGGGGGGTTACTCCATTCCATCTATTACACAACTCAAAGTATTTAATCGCCACGATACTTTGCTGATTCTTCTACTGCTTCTTCTAAAAATTCAGCAACAGAAATATTTCCTAACATAAGGGAAAGCAAAGCATTTGATAATGGTTCTTCTAATTCAGAACTCATTGGGAATGGTCTTTCATAAATTCGTACAACATTAGGATCGTTAATCATTTCGTTAGCTTTTATTAGATAATCCGGAACATTGTCATTCTCACTTAAATCAACATCAGTGATGTTCATCATTGCTCCAGTATGTTCTGAAAATAATTTTGCATATTCCCTTGTAAAGACAAATTCAACAAATGCTTTTGCAGCCTCAGGATTCTCTGCCTTTTCAGCTATAGCTAAAGGTCTTAAATCAGGAACTACAGCGAAAGGTTCACCTTTGTCCTGCATCGGGGATGGAATAAAACCATATTTGAAATCATCCGGGGTATCCTCTTCCATTTCATTCGGTAACCATAATCCCACTGTTACAAATGCATTATCATGTAGTAAGAAATTCATCTGGGATTGAGTATGGTTTAAAGCCCCTAACCCACTATCAAACATACCCTCTTCTTGCATTTTGCCTACCTTTTCCATTACACCTATGACTTCTTCTCTTTCCCAAACTCCCTCCGAACCTTTTACTATATCTGCTAAAAGTTCATCACCACCAGCAGCACCAAAGGCTGGTATTAGCATTCCTCTTAAGAAATAATGTGGATGTTGCCCGCTAGTAACAAAAGGTTCGATATCTTCTTGTGATTTTATTTCACTCATAGATTCCATAAATGAATCAAAATCTTCTGGTATTGTAAAATCCTCATTTTCAAACCATGATTCATCATACCACACGCCCCATGTATCAAATATCAAAGGTAAAGTGTAGATTTTGTCATCATGGCGATTTGGGCTGACAAGAAAACTGTCGATTAACTTTTCACCATCTTCCATCTCAATATCTTTTATCCATTCTGTCAGATCCATTAATTGTTCGTCCTCAACCATTTGTGTTTCACTGGAACCAGCCCCGTCGATGTATACCACATCAGGTGGATTATCGGAAACCCAACGCGAACGCATCTGATCATTAATATTTGGCCCTGAATGTTCGATTATATTTACATCGGGATATTCTTTCTCAAAATCAGCGAAGACTTCTTTCCACCATGAATCTCCATACCCACCCACAAAATACTGTATTTCTAGATCGCCTGATATTTTACCATCTGAAGTTTCAGTATCATTATTGTTATTATTTGTACTTTCATTATTGCTATTGTTATTTTCATTAGGTGAATTTTCACTTGTCCCACATGCACCTAGAACTA
>Ga0209487_1003821_pt1 | contig 11729 bp, 9 predicted proteins | sample Poulit2012_FD_187524 | JGI IMG/M metagenome (GOLD analysis project Ga0209487, IMG submission 187524) | Agricultural soil microbial communities from Georgia to study Nitrogen management - Poultry litter 2012 (SPAdes) (version 2) | ecosystem: Environmental > Terrestrial > Soil > Agricultural land... | reverse complement strand
ATCATAAAAAAACCATCGCTGTCATACAAGGTGACATCACACAGATTGCCGCTGATGCCATCGTGAACTCAGCACATGAAAGCCTGCTCCCCGGGGCTGGCGTGAGCGGTGCCATACACGCCCGTGCTGGCTCTGTCGTAGAGCAGGAATGCCGGGCACTATATGAGCAGCACGGCAAACAAAAAGCAGGGACTGCGCTGCCTACCCAGGCGGGTGCCCTGGATGCGCAATACATTATCCATGCAGTGGGTCCACGCTGGCAAGGGGGCCACGCCAACGAAGAAGAGCTTTTGGCCCGGACCTATAAAAATATCATCGCCACCGCCGGGCAATTACACCTCAGGACGGTATCCATACCAGCAATTTCAGTTGGCATCTTTGCCTTTCCCCTGGAGCGTGCTGCCGAGATAACCATCCATACCCTGGTGCAGGCACTGCAGGCGAGCAAACAAGCCCATAATGTGCTTTTGGTCTGTTTTAGCCCGGACATCACACAAGCTTATGAACACGCACTAGAGCAGGCGCAAGGCAATGAGACCATCGATCTTGTCAGCCTGGCCCCGTCTTTTTAATAAAAATCAGTATTTATCCCAGGTGGATAAACCTGAATTATGCGTTACTATGTTATGATAGCTTGCGTACGCGCTCCACAACATAAAAGCGCCCAGCCAGTTTCATTTGCTTTCTCGCCCTATGGCGACAGTATATGGAACACCCACTGGGCAATAACGATACAACCAAAATTCCAATATAAAAAAGGAGCAAACAATGAAAACAATGTATCCCAATGATCTCATTGCTCGTCCCGAGCACGAGTCTTTAGAGCATAGCGATATTCGTTTAGGCGATATTGTCTATGTACAACCCAAACAGGGGCCAAAAATAGCAGGCCGGGTCATCTACAATGCCACACTTTTTGGTAGCAAGACCTTTACTGCTGATGCAGATGATCCTGTCTATGGTCGTAAACTGCGTTTGCGCTTTAGACTACAGGATATCCATCACGTAGAGCCTGGCACACCCTTAAATTGAACACCCCCCCTGTAGGGGGGTTGCTCTTTTGCCTGCCCCGGGGGCAAAATATAACGCTAATGAAACAGACAGAGTACTGTCCGGGGAAATTCTCATGAAAAAAGTTTATTTGGCTGGCCCTGACGTATTTGCTAGTGATGCATTGGAGCTGGCGGAAAAGCATAAATCCTTATGCCGGGCCCATGGGTTTGAGCCGTTACATCCAGTGGACCAATTAGAAACAACAGCGCAAAGCATCTACCAGCGCAATGTGGAGCTTCTACAGCAGGCAGATGCGGTTGTTGCCAATGCCAACCCCTTTAGGGGGGCCGAACCTGATTCTGGCACCACCTTTGAAATTGGCTATGCCATTGCCTTGGGCAAGCCCGTCATCATCTATTTACAAGACCCTCAAACCACGGTCAAGACCGTAGAAAAATACTATGGACCTGTCTATTACGATCAGGTCCGCGAGCAGTGGGTCGATCAAAACGGCTGCATGGTTGAGGATTTCAATTTACCTCTCAATCTGATGCTCAGTATCCCCTGCGAAATCGTCTCCGGAGGGGTATTAGAGGCTTTGCTGGCACTCCAAAAACGCTGGTATGACTAAAAAAACCGCCCAATGGGCGGTTTTTCCATGAAAAAATATCAATCTACGGGAGCAATGCCTGATAATAATTGGGCAAGGCAAACAAGGCCCCGTGCACTGCCGGATTATAGTATTGCAGCTCACCAATGCCGCGTGACTCAAGTCGTTGCGCAATAGTAGCAGCATCCACGGATTTGGGCTGCTGCTGGTCAGAAACCACCGCCAGCGCCCAATAAGCCCCATACAGCGGGATATATAATCCATACGGACTTACATGCGTAAATACGTTAGCCAATTTGTGGCTCAGGGCCCGCACCTGCTCAGGCTCATGGAAAGGTGAGCCCAGGTGTAATACCAATACCCCACCAGGCGCCAGCACAGCTTTACATTGCTCAAAAAACGCCTCCGTATAGAGTGGCCCCGCCGGCGTTTCCGGATCGGTCAGATCCAAAAACACAGCATCAAAACGCTCTTCGGTGGTGCGCACAAACTCAGCACCATCACCTACCCTTACGGTTGCCTTGGGGTGATCAAAAGCGCCCTTGTTAATGGACTGCAGGTATTTTTTCGAGACCTCAATCACATCGCCATCCAGATCTACCAGGGTGGCTGACTCGAGACAATCATGCTTGAGCAGCTCCTCAAGCGCACCGCCATCTCCGCCCCCAATAATCAAAGCCTTTTTAGGCTCAGGATGCGTGAGCATGGCAGGATGGATTAACGTCTCGTGGTAAAAAAACTCCTCTTTTTCTGCAGTCATCATGCAGCCATCCAGCCTCAGGGTACGACCCATCTCACTGGACTCCAACAGCTCCAGATATTGATATTGAGTTTGCTGCGCCAATAAACGGTTTTTAAACCAGAAACCATAGACGCTATTTTCATTGAGCGTCTCCCACAGTAATTCACCCTGCCGATTGCTATGTGCATCTCCTCTCAGTACCTGATTACGCTGTACTGATTCCGGGGCAAAAGCATCAATCAGACTTTGCAGCAGCATCTGGGCCTTGACGGAGTTATCGGCACTGAAATTACAGACATACACATCAAGTGTGACGCTGTCACGTTCAGGCCAGGTATGTATGGCCAAATGAGACTCAGCGAGGAGAATCGTTCCTGTGACCCCACCGGGCTCGCCTTGGTATTCAGGAAAGGTTACCCATTTCTCGCCGACAATGGTCAACCCCGATCGTTCTGTTTGTGTACGACACAAAGTGGCCAGTGCCTGCTCATCGGTAAAAAGGGAAAAATCACCCTTGCACTGGTATAAATCTGCGGTAAGGTGCAGGCCTTGCATAGTTTGCGCTCCTTGAAAAAAAGGATCCCAGCCGAGGATGGCTGAAAAAAGCCCGAAGCCCGTTTTCACCGTAGTTAGAACGAAGACTTCATGAAAAAAAAACAATGATACACAACAAAATAATGCGTGCATATAAAAGCTTTTTTGCAACGCAGCTAAATAACTACAATCCGTTCAGGGTTATTTGTTGACTTGATATAACTCAACAGGCCTTATGCATTTTGCTTATAAGCTTAAAGCCAGACTTTAGATAAGTTTTTGCTTTTAACGATAAGGAAAGCAGCATGCCCAAACCAACCCAACAAAACACAAATTTGCCCGAAAAAGGTAAACGTGGCTTTTTAAAACAGCTTTTGGGGCTGAGCGCTACAGCTACAGTAATTCCCATACAGCCGGTACAAGCCCAAATCAATGAACAGCCTGCCCGGCGCCCCGGAATCGAAGGCAAGCGCTTTGCCATGGTCATTGATTTACGTAAATGTATCGGCTGCCAAGCCTGTACCGTCAGCTGCTCAGTCGAAAATCTGCCGCCCATTGGGCAATTCCGCACAACAGTACTGCAATATGAGGTTGAGGAATACGATGGCAGCCTGCCTGCCATGTTTAACTTGCCCCGGCTTTGCAATCATTGCGAAAACCCGCCTTGCGTACCGGTCTGTCCTGTGCAGGCTACTTTCCAACGCAAGGATGGCATTGTCCTCGTAGATAACGAACGCTGTGTGGGCTGCGCCTACTGCGTGCAAGCCTGCCCGTACGATGCCCGCTTTATAAACACAGAAACCAAAACTGCAGATAAATGCACCTTTTGTGAGCACAGGTTGGAGGTTGGGCTACTACCAGCCTGCGTAGAAACCTGTATTGGCGGCGCAAGAGTTATTGGGGACCTTAATGACCCGCACAGCACCATCAATCAGCTACTGCAAGAAAACAAAGAGGACATCAAGGTACTCAAACCCGATATGAACACCGCTCCAAGAGTGTTTTATATCGGCTTGCCCGATGAATTTGTTGATGGGGTCGAAGGTCAAACCAGTGTGCGATTGGTCGCAGAACTCTATACCTGAACGGAGCATCCCATGAAAATTATCGAGATTCTGACCCCTGCTTATGATGCTGCCTGGCTGCCTTGGGCGGTACAATATTTCTTTTTGGTCGCCATTGCCACCACCACTGCCCTCATGGCGTCCTGCCTGAGTTTTGCTCCTGCAGCCAGCACTGCCCGCCGGCTCTTGCCTGCTGCCATGACGGTGTTGGTTGTAACTGCAGTTGTCGCCCCCATTGCCCTTTTTGCCGATCTACAGCAACCCGGACGCTTTTGGCATTTTTATGCCTATTTTACGCCCAGCTCCTGGATGTCTATCGGTGCTTTCCTGCTGCCCACCTTTGTCATATTGTCATTGGTAAGTGCATTATTTTGGTGGTTTAACAAAGAAAGCTTGCTGCGCGTCAGTGCCGTTTTGCTATTTTTGTCAGCCCTCAGCGTTCTAGTATACACCGGCGCTGAGGTCATGATTATCCGCGCTCGTCCGTTATGGCACACCTTGTTTTTACCCGTCAATCTAGCTTTGACAGGTTGGCTAGCCAGCCTGGGGGCCATTTTGTTGGTAGCCCGCTGGATTCCGGGCGGATTACAGGCGCTACCTGCTGTGCTCATGCGCCGCCTTAGCCTTGCAGCCCTGCTCCTGATTGGCGTCAGTGCCATTGGCTGGGTGTTGGCGGGCATTACCGGCACCGAATCTTCCTTTGAGGCCGCCGTTTATTTATTCAAGACCTACCCCACCTGGCGCATCAGCCTTTACGGATCGATCGGACTTGCCATTGCCCTGGTCGCCCTGCTGGGCGTCAAACCGCAGCGTGTTTGCGGTCGCTGGCATTCCTTGCTATGTGCCTTTGTCATGATGGGCTCAGCATGGGTCTTTCGCTGGATTGTACTCATGAGCGTGCAGAGTGTGCCCAAATATGGGGCCGGTCTATACCTGCAAAATATGCCTCTGGGCGGTGATGGTCTTATGGGCATGGTGGCCATCTTTGGTTTATGCATTGCCCTGCTGGCCGTCATCACCTGGCTGCTGGCACGCTTTCCCCGCACGCATGCGCTGACAGCAGGCATTTAACTCACCTCTCCTTTAATACTTGCATCATTTGGAAACCAACATGAGCAAAACAGATAAACAAAACCAGGACCGCCGTAAACTGATCAAGCATGGAGCAATCGCCGCAGGAGGGGTTGCCGCATTTGCCGCTGGCTATGGAGAAACCCTGGTAAAAACAGCCCAGGGGCTTGTCAAAGGCACAGCGGGCGAGCCGACCAAAGACGCTGTGCGCGGTAATGCCCGTATTCCTGAATTTGCCATTAACCCCGACACCGGGGCATTGGAAACCCGCGCCGGACATGTCGTCAGCCCTTCATTATGTTTGGGTTGCTGGACCCAGTGTGGTGTTCGGGTACGTGTAGACCAGGACAAAAATGAAATCATACGGGTGGCAGGCAACCCCTACCATCCGCTTGCTACTACCCGTCCTGCCCCCATGGAAGAATCCGTACGGGAGGTGTACCTCAAACTGGGACAAGAATATGGCCTCGAGGGCAGGGCAACTGCTTGCGCCCGAGGTAATGCGATGCAACAACAACTTACCAGCCCGTATCGGGTCTTAAGCCCATTGAAACGCGTGGGTAAAAGGGGCGAAGGACGCTGGGAGCGCATCAGTTTTGAGCAACTCATCAAGGAAGTCTGCCAAGGTGGAGACTTATTTGGCGAGGGCCATGTTGAGGGTTTGCAAGACATTTTCGATCGACAAACTCCTATCGATCCCCAGCAACCAGAGCTGGGCCCTCGCTCCAACCAACTAATCGTTACCGATGCCGGTAATGAGGGGCGCACGCCCTTGTTGCGTCGTTTTGCCGAGCAATCCTTTGGCACGATTAATCGTTCAAATCACGGCGCTTACTGTGGCCAGAGTTTCAGAATCGGTGCTGGCGTCGCCCTGGGCAATGTACGGGCCATGCCGCACGGCAAACCTGATTGGAGCAATGCACGATTTGGTTTATTCATAGGCGCTGCCCCCGCACAATCAGGTAACCCCTTTCAGCGGCAGGGGCGTGAGCTGGCCGAGGCACGGGCACGGCAAGAGCACACCTTTAACTATGTCGTGGTCTCACCTATCCTGCCCACCTCATCAAGCCTTGCAGCAGGCACCCACAACCGCTGGATAGCTGTCAAACCAGCCTCTGATCTGGCGCTTTGCCTGGGAATTATACGCTGGATTCTGGAAAATGACGCCTATAACAAAGCCGTACTTGAGCAGCCCGGACTGCCCGCCATGCGCGCTGCCGGACAAAGCTCCTGGACCAATGCCACTCACCTGCTCATCAATGATCCCGAGCACCCGCGTTACGGCAGCTTTTTACGTGGCTCTGATTTGGGCTGGCCGGTGCAACAGGATGAAAATGACGAGGAGCTTGATGTATTTGTGGTGGTTGGCAAAGACGGTCGCCTGGCCCCGCACACCGTTGCCGAACCGGCAGAGCTCTTTGAAACACGTATGGTTGAGGCGATTAATCTGGGGGAGCAACCAGTGGCGGTATGCACCTCGCTAAGTAAACTGCTCGCTGAAACCCAGCTCATGAGTTACGAAGAATACAGCCGGGAATGCGGCGTCGCCGTTGAGGAAATCCAACAGCTGGCCGAGGAATTCAGCAGCTATGGACATCAGGCGGTAGCCGATGCACACGGCGGAACCATGAGTGGTTCGGGCTTTTATACTGCCTATGCCATCGGAATGCTAAATACCCTGGTAGGCAACTTGAATGTGAAAGGCGGACTGGTTCTGGATGCCGGCCCCTTCGGCCCCTTTGGACCAGGCCCCCGTTATGATTTCCGCTTTGCCGGTCAAAAGCCCCCACAAGGAATTGCCTTGTCGCGGACCCGTGTCCCTTACGAAACCACCAGCGAATATAAACAAAAAGTCGCTGCCGGTGAGTCCCCCTACCCCACCAAAGCACCCTGGTATCCGCTGGTCGGCGGACTCAGCACCGAGATGGTCGCCGCTGGAATTGCCGGCTATCCTTACCGGGCCAAAGCCTGGATCAATCACATGGGTAATCCTCTATATGGTATTGCTGGCCTGCGCAACACCCTCTATGAAGATTTATGCGATCCGGAAAAGCTCCCTTTGATTATTTGTGTGGATGCCTTTATCAATGAAACTACAGCGCTGGCCGACTATATCGTGCCGGACACAGTCACCTATGAAAGCTGGGGCACTTCAGCACCCTGGGCGGATGTGATTGCAAAAACCTCTACACTACGCTGGCCGATTGTCGAGCCTCGTGTTGAGCGCACTACTGCCGGCGAGCCCATTTGTCTGGAAACATTTTTCATCGAGGTGGCCAAACAGATCGGCATGCCCGGTTTTGGGGATACGGCCATCGGCGACCCCAAAACCGAACAACGCTATCCCCTGAATAACGCCAAAGACTTCTACCTGCGCGGCTTCGCCAATGTAGCCTTTGCCCAGGGACGTCCCGTACCTGACGCACAGCCAGAGGATATGCGTCTGACCGGGGTAGAGCAGATGCTGGATACCATCAAAGCCCATCTTAAAGAAGAAGAGGTGTTAAAAGTTGCCATGCTCATGACGCGCGGAGGCCGCTTTGATCGTATTGATGATGCCTGGGATGGTGATCACCTCAAGCACGCTCACCTCGACATGCTCCCAATCTGGGACGAGGAGTTGGCCACCCAGACCTACTCGATGACGGGCGAGCAATTTTCGGGCTGCCCTACCTGGTACCCGACACGCATGGCAGATGGAACGCCCATGCGAGAAATTTATCCGGAAAATGACTGGCCCTTTTTATTGAGCTCATACAAATCCAATATCATGAGCTCGATGACCATGGGTGTGGATCGACTCCGGCAGGTGCATCCGCACAACCCGGTATCGATCCATCCCGAAGATGCACGGCGACTGGGCATACGCAATGGCGACAAAGTGCGCATTGTGACGCCAGGCAATACTGCCGAGGCAGTCGCCATGGTGCGTGACGGGGTCATGCGCGGAGCCATTGCCATTGAACATGGTTACGGGCACCGGGAACTAGGCGCACGACGTCATTATATAGATGGCAAACCCACCCCCCATAATCCTGCCATTGCTGCTGGTATCAACCTGAATGACCTCGGCTTTCGGGACACCACCCGGGAGGATAAAAATGTCTGGATTGATTGGGTCTCGGGTGCTGCTGTCCGGCAGGGGCTACCCGCTCGTTTGGAAAAGATAACCACCTAGGGGTTTTAGCTACTGTCATCCATTAAAAGAGCCCGTATCCCGGGCTCTTTCCATGATTGAATCATAAATATTGTTGGGGCTTAATTACCAAAAAACATCTTGTCTTTATCCAGTTCTGTGGTCCAGGGCAAATCAGCATTTTTCCAGCCGTTGACGGTACGCTGGCCTTTATCAGCCCCGGCCTTGCTCTTGTCGCCCTCAAATCCTTCAGGAATGGTATAGACCTGCGTAAAACCCGCCTCTGATAACCGATCTGCCGCCATGGCACTACGTCCACCAGAACGACAAATCAGGATAACGGGCGCATCCTTGTCCAACTTTTTGGCAGCCAATCGACGGTTGACCTCATCCACAAAATCCTGCACTGGCTCGAGTTTATACGTGTTGCGCTCATCGTCCCAGGCCCAAAACGGGTCATGGTCCACAAAAGGAACCAATGCATCAGCCACAGTCGGCATCCCTACATACATGGCCTCAGCTCGAGTACGCACATCGATGAAAAGCGTTTCATCGGGCCGCTCACTAATTTGCTCCCAAGCTTGCTGTGGACTCAGATAAAGTCCAGCTTCTGTTTGTTTGCTTTCAGGCACCTCATCTGCAAAAGCCACTGGCACTATAAAGAGAACGGCCAACAATAACCATACCATGCGCAGCAAGAACCCTGACCAAAGTGGCCTCACCATGAATTGCTCCATCTTCTCCCCCCCATACATATAAATAATAAATAATATATATAAAAATTAATCAACAAGGTCAATAAAAACGCCAAGCAATTAATGCCTGGCGTTAAAATTATCCAATGAGTTAATCTGTATCAAGAGTGCGGTTTTTTCTTTGCAGGAGGCTCAAAGTCCTGTCCGAGCAAATGCCCCAACCGGGCAGCCTTGGTCTGCAAATAATGACTGTTATGCGGGTTAGCCACAATTTCGTGCGGCACACGCTCGACCACATTTACCCCAGCCTGTCGAAGGGCATCGACCTTGCGCGGATTATTGGTCATGAGACGTACCCGCCCGATGCCCAAATGAGACAACATCGACATGCAAAACCCATAACTGCGCATATCGGCATCAAAACCCAAATGCTCATTTGCCTGTACGGTGTCCAGGCCTTCATCCTGAAGTGCATAGGCACGAATCTTGTTAATCAAACCAATGCCCCGCCCCTCCTGCCGCAGATACAGCAATACCCCTTGCCCCTGCTCTGCAATGCGTTGCAAGGCGCGCTGTAATTGCGGCCCACAATCACAACGCAGACTAAATAAGCCATCGCCAGTCAAGCACTCTGAATGCAAGCGCGTCAGTACAGCATCCTCTGCGTCCCATTGACCAAAGGTCAGGGCCAGATGCTCTTGTCGGGTTTGTTTTTCAATAAATGCATGCAGTTGGAACTCACCCCAAGGGGTAGGTAAATTGCATGAAGTGATGTATTCAACCAAAATGAGTCACCAGTACAAAAAATTTAAGCCAGCGTGGTGGGCAGCTGTAACGCCAGCTGACTGGCCAGCCCAATATAGCGTCTGGGCGTCAAACGGGAAAGCTCGTCCTTGGCCGGCTCGGGGATATCCAGCTGCTGGATGAATGCTTGTAAAGACTCTGGAGTGATGGCCTTGCCACGAGTCAGATCCTTAAGCTGCTCATAGGGGTTTTCAACACCATAACGTCTCATCACTGTCTGAATGGGCTCAGCCAATACCTCATAACAGCTGTCAATATCCGCATCAATCGCAGCCTCATTTAACTCCAGCTTGTTCAAACCACGCAAACAGGCGTGATAGGCAACGGAACAATAACCAAAGGCCACGCCCAGGTTTCGTAAAACGGTGGAATCAGAGAGATCTCGCTGCCAACGGGATACCGGCAGCTTTTCTGCCAAATGCCCCAATAAAGCATTCGCCAGGCCCAGATTGCCCTCAGAGTTTTCAAAATCAATGGGATTCACCTTGTGGGGCATGGTAGAGGAGCCTATTTCCCCCTCTTTGAGACGCTGCTTGAAAAAGCCTAAGGCAATATACCCCCACACATCCCGGTTAAAGTCCAGCAGTATGGTATTTAGTCGCATGAGCGCATGGAAAAGCTCTGCCATCCAGTCATGCGGTTCAATCTGAATGGTCAGCGGATTTTGCTCAAGCCCCAGCTGCTCGAGCACTGAGCGACTAAAGTTGGGCCAATCAATTTCCGGATACGCAGCCATATGAGCATTGTAATTACCTGTTGCGCCATTGAGCTTGGCCGTCGCCTGTACCGCCTGCACCCCCTCGATGGCCCGCCCCAGGCGATGAGCCACGTTAGCAAACTCCTTGCCCATGGTGGTCGGACTGGCGGGCTGCCCATGGGTACGAGCGAGCAAAGGCTGATGAGCAAAGTCATGAGCCAGCCGGGCTATCTTTTCGTAGAGCTCGTGCAGCTGAGGCAACAGCACCTGATCGCGGGCCCGCGTCAGCATGAGTGCGTGGGAGGTATTGTTGATATCCTCCGACGTACAGGCAAAATGGATGAACTCTGCTGCCGAGGCCAAATCAGGCTCCTGCTCTATATGTTCCTTGAGCCAGTACTCTACCGCCTTGACATCATGGTTTGTCACGCCTTCGATTTCCTTGATGCGCATGGCATCCTGCTCGCTAAACTTATCCACCAGATTGCGCAGGAATTTCTCGGCCTGGGCACTAAAGCGCGGCAGCTCGGGCAGCCCCGCCTGCGATAAGGCAATTAACCAGGCCACCTCAACCTCAACCCGATGAGCCATGAACCCGGCTTCGGATAAAAACGGCCTGAGCGACTCAGTTGCCCGCCCATAACGACCATCGACAGGAGACAAAGCGTTTAAAGAAGTAAGAGATTCAGCGATGCGCATAACTCAACCATTTGAAAATGTAAATACGTTATTCTACCACTGCAGGCATTTTAACGCCCAAGATGACTAATAAACCACAGATTCGGCAAAAACACCGGCTTCCAACGGATTCAGCCCGAGCCTGCCGTGCTTTATGGGGACTTCCTGATATACTTTGAAGGGCACATGATCAATGAATGTCTTTTATGAAACTTATAGGTTCTCTAACTAGTCCCTACGTTCGCAAAGTACGTGTCGTGATGGCAGAAAAAAAGCTCGACTATGAGCTCGTCCTGGACGATGTCTGGTCCAGTGACCCGCTTATCACAGAGCATAACCCCCTTGGCAAGGTACCCTGTCTGGTCATTGAGGATTTTGGTAATCTCTTTGATTCGCGCGTCATTGTCGAATATCTGGATACGCTATCTCCGGTGGGCAGACTGCTCCCTCAAACTGGCCGCGACAAAGCTCTGGTCAAAGTCTGGGAGGCTGCTGCCGATGGACTGATGGATGCTGCCGTCAGTATTCACCTGGAGAAAAATGTGCATCCCCAAAAAAACCAGGACTGGATTGACAGGCAGGAGGGCAAGATTCAACGCACCCTCAGTTATCTGGACAGCCAGCTGGGTGAAAACCCCTTTTGCTTTGGTATTAACCTGAGTCTGGCCGATATCGCGGTCGGCTGTGCCCTGGGCTATCTGGATC
>Ga0209487_1003820_pt1 | contig 11729 bp, 11 predicted proteins | sample Poulit2012_FD_187524 | JGI IMG/M metagenome (GOLD analysis project Ga0209487, IMG submission 187524) | Agricultural soil microbial communities from Georgia to study Nitrogen management - Poultry litter 2012 (SPAdes) (version 2) | ecosystem: Environmental > Terrestrial > Soil > Agricultural land... | reverse complement strand
TGTATGAGACAGTTATAAAAGAAAGTGAATAATCATTTTAGCATTGATGTAGAGAAAGAGAGGACAATTTGTGATGGTAAAGCGTGGTTGGTTCGTTGGATCGATGATTGGTCGGATATTGAAGCGCAATTGCTTTCTATTTTGGAATAAGCGGGCACTTGTGTACAATTTATATTAGTAGAGACTAATGGTGAGCATAAAAATTTAAAAGAAAGGTGTTGGTTAACGATGGAAAAGTTACATGGGAAAAAGGCGATTATTACGGGTGGTACGAAGGGAATCGGTTTTGAAACGGCGATCGCTTTAGCAAAAGAGGGAGTAGATCTCGGGCTTATTGCACGTACGGAAGCGGATTTGAAAGAAGCGGCTACAAAGTTAGCGAAGTAATACGTCGGAGTTGCTACAGCTGCTGCAGACATTAGTTCGAACGAAGATGTCGTTGCAGCGGTAGATGCATTAAAAGGCAAGCTAGGTACGTTTGATATTTTAGTGAACAATGCTGGAATTGCGAAGTTTGGTACAATTTTAGAACAAGATGTTGCAGATTGGGAACGGATGATTAAAGTGAACTTGCTCGGGATGTATTACGTAACGCGTGCTGTACTTCCGACGCTCGTGGAGAAAAATACCGGTGACATCATAAATATTTCATCGACAGCTGGAGAACGTAGTGGTGCGGGAATGAGTGCGTACAGTGCATCGAAGTTTGGGGTACTAGGTTTTTCAGAGGCTTTAATGCAAGAAGCTCGTAAGCACAATATTCGGGTAACGGCACTCACACCGAGCACGGTTGTAACGGATCTTGCAATTAACGAAGGACTCGTAAAAGGGGATGAAGAGCACGTATTGCAGCCAGAAGATTTAGCGGAATTAATCGTGTCGCATTTAAAATTAAATCGACGTGTCTTCGTAAAAACTGCAGGGCTCTGGACGACGAATCCGTAATAGAAGTGTGATGACGATGCACAGAGCAATAGGTTTTTCGTTTATTTCTTGTAAACGGGCTGTGCGTTATTTGCTGAAATATTGCTAGACGTCGGCTTTTTCGTCAAGGGATGTGTACAAGTTCGGTCCATCTTCATTATGGCGGGTTTGTTCGGCGCGTGGGTCGTTTACAGTTTTTCTAAAGAATTGGAAAAAGCGTAGTTTTTCGTTCGATGGAACGGGTTGCTACGCTTTTTCGTTTAATTGTTCGTATATGGCACGTTTAGCTAGTTGGTCGGCGTGCTTGTTTTGATTGCTTGGGATCCACTTAATGAAAAAGTACGGGAAAATTGCTGCTTTTTCCATAATAGTTGCTAGTAGTTGTTTGTATCGTTCGTTTTTTACGTAAGTTTTGTCGATGGCATCGACGACGAGGCGCGAGTCGGAATGGCACGAAATGATTTCGTTCGGAAATTTTTTGCGGCAAATGTTTAATGCTTCGATCACGGCATGAAATTCTGCTTCGTGATTTGTCATTTCCGGAAGTGGAACTATGTATTCGTAAATCGTGCCGTCGTTTTTTATAAAAATGCCTGCGCCGCTAATATCGCGTGAGCCACTGCCGCGGGATGAGCCGTCAATGTATACTTCGATCATGTCTTTCTCCTTTCCCTCTCTATTGTAGACAACATCGTTTTCTCCTTTCAACTTATTGTTATGCATATTTCGGGATATTTTCATTTTTAAGCTTTTTTGTTTACAAAAAATACATAATTTGCACGAGGATGAAGCACGATAGAAAGGAAAGGAGCGATGTAAAAGTGGAACATATGAAAGCTTTTTTCATTAAACTTTTATTCGTAAGTGTGCTCGTTTTTTCTGTCTATGGTATTTTTAACGATACGTCTCTATTTTATTTAATTGTCATGGCGTTAGTTGCTTCTGTAGTAACGTATGCGGGAGATGTTTATTTTTTACCGAAAGTACATCCTGTCGTTGCTGGGGTTGTTGACTTTGTTCTTTACTTTTTATTGTTTGCGTTTTTCGGTTCGTTCGTTGCGGTCGGGTTTATGGCAGTTTTCATTCCGGCGTTTATTGCAAGTTATTTCGGGACGTTCTCGGAGGCGTTTTTCCACATATATGTGATGGACCGAATTCATGATGTTCCGCGAGGGCAGCCGTTACCGACGCGATTTCAGACGGAGTTTTCTGAGGAGTTGAATAAGGAGGTATTGTTGAAACGAGATGAAAAGAAAGAAGAGTAGTGTTCTCTCACTACGGTGACGATCTGGATAAAACGATTATTTAGTATTGACATCTCGTTTTTTTTGCTTTTCTGTGGTAACTATTCGTGGGGCTTTCTAGCGGTAAGGAATACTTGTCTATTCACCGTAGCGTAACGCGTTCTAACGGAGTGGAATGAATACCGAATTTATTTGTGGCACGATCTAATGGAAAGTTTCATGTTGTAAAGTTACTGTGGCACATCTTAACAGTAAAGGTCGATGGTAGTAAGTTACCGGTGAAAACTGTCGCACCATTGTTTTATATAAGGGCACTTATATTTGAAAGCGACGAAGAGAGAGGAGCTTCTTCGTCGTTTTTTGCAGTTTTTAAATAAAGGATAGCGCTTCTGTATCTAGGTTTTAACGTAGGATTATTTCTAGATACGTAAGAGCGATGTCATGTATCTAGGATATTGCGCTAGTCTCTTTCTAAATACGTAAGGGAGTACTTGCGTATCTACGTTTTGGGCTTAGCTTATTTCGAGATACGCAAAAGGATTCATTATCGCTCTTTCCTAAAAAACAGCAAAAAAATCCCTAGCAAAGAGGTATACACTTCTTTACTAGGGAATCATTTTTATAAGACGTCGAGTAATGCGGTTGCGATAGAGAAATAAATGAGTAAACCGATAATATCGTTAATTGTCGTAATGAATGGCCCTGATGCAACTGCAGGATCGATTTTTAATTTATGAATGATAAGTGGGACGACGGCACCGACGACGGATGACACACTTAACGTGCAAAGGATTGAAATGCCGACGATAGCTCCGATCATCCACGTACCGTAAAAAATAGGGATGATAATGGCGATAATAAACATACAAATGATCCCCATCATAAGTCCCGTTCGAAACTCACGGCGAATCATTTTAGAGAAACTTCCTTGGCCGACAGTTCCAAGCGCTAATCCTCGTACGGAAACAGTTAATGATTGCGTTCCAACGTTTCCAGCCGAGTCCATAATCATCGGGACGAAAGCGGCTAAAATGACGACTTGTTCGAGCGTTTCTTCAAATTGTCCGATAACACTAGCTGTAATAAGTCCGAAAAACATGAGAGCGATAATCCATGGAGAACGTTTTTTCGCTGCTTCGAATGAGCTAATGTTAATGTCTGTTGCTCCCTTTGCTGCGGAAATTTCACCGAAGTCTTCAGTCGTTTCATCTTCCATAATATCGATGACGTCATCAACGGTGACGATTCCGAGCAGACGGTTTTCTTTAGATACGACGGGTACGGCTAAAATGTCGTATTTTTGAATGACGTTCGCTACATCCTCTTGGTCCATTTGTTCATCGACAGAGACGACACGTGTGCTCATAATTTCTTTAATTTGATCCTCGGGTGGTGCCGTTATAAGATCACGTAGGGAGACGACACCGACGAGTAGACCGTCTTCATCGACGACGTAGTTATAATATATAATTTCTGCACTTGGTGCTTCTGCTCGTAGTTGCGTAATGACGTCCTCTGCTCGTTTGTTTGCGGAAATGCGAATTAATTCTTTCGTCATAATCGCCCCAGCTGTCTCATCTTCGTATGCGAGGAGCGTACGAACTTTTTCCGCTTGTTCTTCGTTCATGTTCGTTAAAATATGTTCGGCTTGTTGTTCGTTTAACCCGTTTAAGAAATAGACGACGTCGTCGGTGAACATGTTGTTAAACATTGCAGTTGCGTACGTTTCGTCTAATTCATCGAGAAATTCGAGCTGTTTTTCAAGCGTAAATCCCGGGAAAATCATTGCGAATTCTTTTGCGGACAAATACGTATAACATCGCTTCCGCAAACTTTCCGTAAATTCGAGAAACATATCTACGCGATCTTGCGGATGGAGTTCGAGAAATGTTTCCCTAAAATCAGCGATATTGTCGCTTTCGATTGCGTCTAATACTTTCTTCGTATATTGTTCCTTCGTCTCTTGCTCTAACTTAACCATGTGTTTTACCTCCTATTCGTTCATTTTTTCATGGGGGACGCTTGTAAGTTTTTACGATCGCATATTCATTACTGGATACTATTGCATTGTATGTCGTTTTTTGCGACAGTTTTCTAACGGGAGAAAACTGCATTGTGACACCGTTACCCGTTTAGTGCGACAGTTTTCCAAAAAGAATTGTTTGCTTGTATCGTGTTCTCTGTAGCAACTTTCATACAAAAAGAAAAAACATCTTCTACGAAAGAAGATGTTCAGCAATAGCAAATATAGACGTGCTTGAAAGGGCACATCAGCGATTACTTCACAAATGTCCTCTAGTCGTAGAGCTTTAGCACTGTGCAAAATAGGAACGAATCCAACTACATTAGAAACTACCTTATGTCGATAGTTCCTGTTCAACCCATTGGCGTCTTTGGACGTTTTTGGGCAGTAGCATATCTCTCACACAGGAGCCTCACCTAACGAGAATTATTTTATTATCCAATTATTTACCATACAGGATTATGATCGTGGAGTCAATCGTTTTTGGAAAAACATTGGCAGATTGTTTGCTGTAGCGATTTGACACAATTAGGGTAAATTTTCGCCTTGTTGCTTGAATGATCGGAAAAGTGTATGTAAATGAAAGTAATAAACAGTTGTTTTTGGAAATGGATGCGGATTTTCGCTTAAAAACTGTTGTCGTACGCGTGGATTGAAATGAATTTTTAATTAGTGCGTTTCCCTTTCCTCTAGTCGCTCTTTACAAGAGTGTAAGCGAAAGGGCATCGGAACTTTACATGAACGTTTAGAAGTCATCCTTTTATTAAGCGCAATACGTAAAGTAAACGAATCCAATAAAGAAAGCAGCCCTCACAAAATCGGACTGCTTTTTTTTAGTTTACATACCATTTTTGGTAGCATATACTTTTCTACTTGAAAATGTTGCTACAACTATACGAATTACTTCGGATACGCATAGAGTACGTAACGGTCTGGTGCGCTACCGACAAAGTTAAACGGATAGCACGTCGAAACGGTTAAATATTCTTCCTCCCGTGTCGGATCGATCACTGTTCGATCATCTGCTGGTACGATTTCGTGGTCATGAATAACGTAAACGAATGTTCCGTGTTCCATCTGAATATGGAATTCATCACCATGTTCTAATTCACCGAACTGGCGGAAAACTGTATCACGATGCCCGGAAAGTAAGATTTGCCGATTTTCCCCGGGTAATCCACTGTCACGATAATGCCCAACACCTTGGGCTAATTCATCTTCATCGGTCCCCTCGACAATCGGTAGTTCGCGATCGAGCTTTGGAATATATAAAATGCCGATCGTTTCTCCAATCTCAATACTTTCATAAAACTTCAATAAATCGTCGTCTATTTCGTCAACGATTTCTTCAGAAACGAAAGCTTTTGCTTCATCGACTCGTTGGTTTTCTTTTAAATAGGAATCGAGTAGTTGGTAACCACCGTATATGAGAAAGCTCAGTCCACCGATAATTAGCAACCAAGAAAAAGAGCGCATCAATATAATCACACCTAATTTATTGTTACGTTCTATTTTACTTATTTTAACAGTAAAAAGCAATAAACGGAAACGAACATACTATGTACAAATTCCATACAACTTATTAAATTGAAGCACATAACTTCCAGAATATTGGTATTTTCTGTTATAATAAAACAAAAAGAAAGGAGCGGACGGATGAGTAAATTCCACGAAAATAACAATCCATTCGTAGATCATGTGCATTTATATGTTTCTAATATAAAAAATTCGCTTCAATATTATGAGCAAATTATCGGGTTACGTCTATTGACAGAGCAAGATAACGTCATTCATTTAACGGCTGATGGAACGCGTCCGTTAGTGACGTTAGAGCAGCCGGAAAATGTTGCGCCACGGACGGAGAGAACAGCTGGGCTTTATCACTTTGCACTTTTGTTGCCGGAGAGAAAAGATTTAGCTGCGTTTGTAAAACATTTATTCGATAAAGAGATTCACTTCGGTGCTTCCGATCATAAAGTAAGTGAAGCAATTTATTTACGGGATCCAGATGGAAATGGAATTGAAGTTTATCATGATCGAGACGACAGTGACTGGGATTGGGATGGCGATGAAGTGCAAATGTCGACAGACCCATTAGATACGACAAATTTATTAGAAGATTTGCAAGCAGAATGGACAGTCATTCCGGAACAAACGATTATCGGTCATATTCATTTGCACGTCAGCAATCTGGAAGAGACGGAACATTTTTACAAAGATGTGCTCGGTTTTCAATTAATGACACGTTATCCTGGTGCGATTTTTATGGCGACTGGCGGTTACCACCATCATATCGGTTTAAACATTTGGAATGGTGAAGGGGCACCACCAACAAAGGAAAATAGTGTCGGATTGTACGAATATCGAATCGTTTACGAAGAAAATGAACTTATAGATGTCATTCAAAAGGCGACTAGCGCAAATGTATACGTGAAAGAGACTGAAATCGGTTACGTCATGGAAGATCCATCAAAAAATCGAATCTTGCTTACGACAAAAGACGCTCGCTAACGTATTAGCATATACAATGTCGGTCACAATGGATATCATTGTGACTTTTTTACGTAGAAAAGATGTTTAGGAAAGATGATCATACCGTATTACTAGTTTACATCGTGTAAAAATATACTGCTCGTCCTTGTCATTCGAGCCGTTTATTTTAACAGTAGGATGGTGCGACAGTTTTTAGTAAGCACTTATTTATTCCAAAACCTTTTCTTCATTTTATTTTGCTTTCTTCTTTAAATATGAGAAAATATAGACGCTTATAGTTTATTGCTTTTAAAATTGGAAATTTTTGTGATGTTTTTCACAAGCATGTTGCAACTAGTTATTAGCTCATCATTCAAACATATAACGAACGAAGAAGAGGGGAACAGACAGTGAAAATTGGAATTGATAAAATTAGCTTTCACGTACCACATTATTACGTGCATATGAATGATTTGGCGGATGCGCGTGGCGTAGAACGTGAGAAGTTTACGATTGGAATTGGACAAGATGAAATGGCGGTCGCTCCGATTACGCAAGATCCAGTAACACTCGCAGCGAATGCAGCGGCGAACTTTTTATCCGACGAAGATAAAGAAGCGATTGATTTCGTCATGTTTTGTACGGAAACGGGAATTGATCATTCGAAGTCTGCAGGTATTTTCGTGCACGAGTTACTCGGGTTGCGTACGGATGTGCGTACGATCGAATTAAAGCAAGCTTGTTATAGTGCGACGGCGGCGTTACAGTTAGCGATGTCGCATATTGCGCTTTATCCGGATAAAAAGGTACTCGTTTTAGCTTCTGATATTGCTCGTTACGGTATTGCAACACCGGGGGAAGTAACGCAAGGTGCGGGTGCGGTTGCCTTTTTAATGAGCGCGAATCCACGCATTATGACATTGGATAAAGAAAGTTCGTATGTAACGAAAGATATTATGGACTTTTGGCGTCCGACATATTCAGATGTAGCGTTTGTCGATGGGAAATATTCGAACGAACAGTATATTGCATTTTTCAATGACGTTTGGAATCGATACAAGGAAAAAGCGGATCGTTCGCTTGCGGACTTTGCAGCAGTTTGCTTCCATTTACCGTATACGAAAATGGGATTAAAGGCGTTACAGACTGTATTAGATGATGCGGATGAGACGACGAAAGAGCGTTTGCTTGAGCAGTACGATAAAAGTGTCGTTTACTCACGTCGAGTCGGAAATATTTATTCGGCATCGCTCTATTTAGGGTTTGTTTCTTTACTAGAAAATAGCTCGTTGCAAGCGGGCGACCGTATTGGCATGTTTAGTTACGGATCGGGTGCCGTCGGTGAGTTTTATAGTGGGACGTTAGTGGACGGATTCGAGGACCATTTACGGGCGAAAGAACATCGTCAACTATTCGAAGCACGGACACAACTTTCGATTGCGGAATATGAAGAGATTTTTGAAAAGTCGCTCCCAACGGATGGCTCGACAGTGTCATTCGAAGTGGCGGACGACCCTGCGCCAATTTGTTTAAGCGGAGTGACGGAACATAAGCGTCAGTACGTGAACAAAGTGACAGCATCTGTTTAGGTTGTTTCGTCCGTTTTATTTTTAGTCGAATTGGAATGGATGAAGCGATTTAAAGTACGGACTGGATCAATTTGAAACGTTGATTCAGTCCGTTTTTATGTTGTTCATGAAGAAAGCATTTTTACAAAACTGCTGAACGATCTCGGCTTAGCAATGAATGAACGATAGAAAGCAGAATGTAGTAAATATATGATACACTAAAAGAGAAAATCGAATAAATGATAGATAAAAATTTATGTACGAGGAGTTAAAACGGATGCAAAAACGGAAGATTTTAACGACACTCATTGCCGTACTTTTTTCATTATTACTCACTAGTTGTCAAATCGATATGACGTTTTCTAATAGTGAAGTAGATATGGTTACACCGATTGAGGAGTTAGAAAGAACAGACATATTCCTCCCAGGAGCGGTGGCACATATTTTGGAAGGTGAAATAAACGCTAAAGGGGAAGCGGTCGGATTTCATTACGACAAGCTCGATACGAAAAAAGGAGAAATTATGACAGGGACTGAAACGGACCCGGATGAGTTCGGTGTATACGAGGCGAAAGTAATAGTAGAAAATGTGGAGAAAACGTCCAATAGTGGTTATTCGACATTTTTTCCAGATGATTGGGACTCACAAGAAGTGATCGATGCAATTAACGATGCGTACGCACACCTTGAACATATTCATGGGAATACATACGAAGGATTGACGAAAGACGGGATGCTCATCCGGATGTACTTGACGGAAGATGAGCAAATTATTTCCGCTTTTCCGTTATACGATAGGTGATGAATATGTATACGATTAAGACGATTACGTTAAAAAACGATGGAGTTGAACGAAAGCGACGAATAATTACGTTTACAGATAAAGCGATGGCAATTATCGCTGAATTTCTTATGACAGACGCTCCGATAGGTAATGGGGTAGTACTTACGCAATTTGAAGCCGTTTTATTCGGAAATGAAAAAATAGCAACGTTTTCCGGGAATCGTTGTCACGTAACGATTCGAGGAGCGACTTCGATTGTAACGGATACATTTACGCACGTTGACAGAAAAGTACAGTACGAGTCGTATACGATCGATACGAAACAACTATACAATCTTACGAAAAACTGGTTAGAAAACAAGTTATAAACGTGCTCCACACAATTGTGCACGTTCTAGTTAAAAAAGGAAAAGAAACGAGGGATACGAGTGAAGTTTTTTCATACGGCAGATTGGCATTTAGGAAAACTTGTCCAAGGCGTTCATATGACAGAAGATCAAGCGTACGTACTCGACCAATTTGTACGCGCGATCGAAGAGGAAAAGCCAGATGCGGTCATTATCGCGGGTGATCTTTACGACCGAAGTGTCCCACCGATTGAGGCGGTCGATCTGTTTAATGAAGTACTCGGTCATATCGTGCAACGTCTGAAGACGCCGGTACTTGCGATTACAGGAAACCATGACAGCTCCGTTCGCCTCAGTTTTGCAAGTGATATTATGAAAGAGAAAGGGCTACATATCGTCGGACAGTACGATCCTAACCGGGAACCGGTCATTCTTGATGATGAGCACGGTGAAGTATACGTCCATTTAATTCCGTATACGGATCCGAGCATCATTCGGACAGTTTTTAACGATGAGACGATTCAAACGCACGATGATGCGACGAAAAGAATCATCGAACATATTACAGAAACGTACGATGAAAACGCGCGTCACATATATGTCGGACATGCTTTTGTCACACCTCAAGGAGAGGAACGTGAAAATACGAGCGATTCGGAGCGGCCACTTGCGATTGGCGGAGTCGAATACGTCCGCGCAAGTCATTTCACTCCGTTTCATTACGTAGCACTTGGACATTTACACGCTGCGCATTACGTAGGAGAAGAACATATTCGTTATAGCGGATCGATTTTAAAATATTCGATTTCAGAAGAACACCATAATAAAGGGTTTTACGTCGTTGAGTTAGATGGTAATGGAACGGCAGCCGTCGAAAAACGGGAGTTCACTCCGCGACGCGATATGTATACAGTTCAAGCGAAAATCGATGATATTTTACAAATGGACAAACGAGATGATTATGTATTCGTTGAATTAGAAGACGAGGAGCGAGTGTTATTTCCGATGGAAAAAATCCGGACGATTTTTCCGAATGCCATGCACGTGACAAACAAACAATTTGTAGCACGACAGATGAATGATAAACGTGCAACGAATAAGCAACGAGCGAATGTAAGCGATCAAGAATTGTTCACGCAGTTTTATGAAGAAGTAACAGGAAGGCCGCCGAATGATACGACAGAAAAAGCTTTTATGACGATGTTAGAACAACTTTATCGGACGGAACGAGAAGAACGCTAGTAAGCGAGTAAGGGGGAATGGTTCATTGCGTCCAATCGAATTACATATGACCGCATTCGGTCCATATAAAGATACAGAAACGATCGATTTTACAAAACTGCATAAACGCCAATTGTTCGTCATCTCTGGTGCAACAGGATCAGGGAAGACGACGATTTTCGATGCGATTTGTTTCGCTTTATACGGTTCGGCAAGTGGGACAGATCGAGACAATAATCGTATGTTACGTAGTCAATTTGCCGACGATGCGACGTATACAGCAGTTGATTTTACGTTTTCCTTACGGGAAAAAACGTATCGCGTCTTTCGCCAGTTGCCCCACATTCGCGAAGGGAACCGAACAGAGACGGGAGCGAAATACGAACTATATGAAATAAAGGAAAATGGAGAAGAAATACCAGCCGTCGATCGCCAAATGGTCTCGGAAATAAACGAAAAAGTCGAATCACTTATCGGACTGACGAAGGAACAATTTCAACAAATTATGATGCTTCCGCAAGGGGAATTTATGAAACTGTTGACGTCAGATACGGAAAATAAAGAAAAGATTTTGCGGCGAATTTTTAAAACGGAAAAATATGAACGGTTAAATGAATTGATTGGGGAACGTGTGCGCGACTTGCGCCAACGGTATGAAACAGAACGAAACGTCATCGATCGGGAAATACAATCGGTGCGCTCGCTACTCGATGAAGAAGAGGAAAATCCTCTTCACGCGATGCTCGATGAACAAAACTTTACGACTGCCCAGTTTATCACAGAAATGGAAAACTATGATGAAACGTTGCTCACAAACGTTCGAACGACAAAAAAGGCATATGATAATGCGCGAAAAGCATACCGTGACAAAGAACAATCATTGCAGCGAGCAAAATCAATTAATGAGCGTTTCCAGGCACTCGATGAGAAAAAGCGACTACTCGCTGAACGTGAAAAATTGGCGGAAACGTATGAACAAAAGGAAACGACGTTACAAGCTGCCGAGCGAGCGCGTAAAGTAGCACCGTATGAAACGCAATATAATGATCGGAAAGTGGAATTACAAGAACAAGAAGCGGCATTACAGACGGCTACGATACGTGAAAAGGAAGCGCTAGAAGCGTATGAACGAGCAAACGAACTGTA
>Ga0209487_1003819_pt1 | contig 11729 bp, 12 predicted proteins | sample Poulit2012_FD_187524 | JGI IMG/M metagenome (GOLD analysis project Ga0209487, IMG submission 187524) | Agricultural soil microbial communities from Georgia to study Nitrogen management - Poultry litter 2012 (SPAdes) (version 2) | ecosystem: Environmental > Terrestrial > Soil > Agricultural land... | reverse complement strand
CGATGTACCGCGCGAAGGGTATGGAATTCAACAACGTCATCATCGATGCACGCAATACCAAAGCTCAGCCCGATGAAACCGCTAACGTTTCAGAAATGAACGCGGTAGAGGCAGAGGAACTTACTCGCGCGCGGTCGCTCTTATATGTTGCGGCGACGAGGGCGCGTGATGAGTTGGTGGTGTTGGTATGACTCCCGCACACTGACAATCCCCACGAAAGGCCAAAAATGAGTTCATAGTATCCGTCGTCTTCAAAAGGTACGGAACAAAAAGGTACTTGATTTCATCCTTAAAAGAGCCGTTGGGACCCCAACAGTTTCATCCGCGATGCGGGTCTTCCTTCTATGCACGCGACCCCCTAATAATGAAAATTCGAACCAGCATGCTCGACGTTCCAGTTCTTTTCTTGGCAAATCCCCCGCGATACCTATAAGTGATTGAACGGCGCCGCACATCTGCACGACGATAAGGAGTCTCTACTCTTGGACCCACTTGAAGACCTAAAAGAGTCCTTGGAACGTCTGAAAGTCAGTATTGTGGATGAGTTCTGCGACCAGTTGTACACGCACCGCCCTATTGAAGTGGTGCCTCGTGAAGTCCTGGCAGAAGTCTTGGAGCAAGACGCGCTGGGAGTGGTAGCAGCGATGGGGCACCTTCGTCCCCTACCTCCGACACTTGCCCGCGACGTAGGGGCGCTAGAAGGGCTCAATTTATTCACGTTGGAATGGGACTTTGTATTAACTATCTCGAAGCCGCACACGCAAGAACCGATAGAAGTTTCGCTGTCTCACGGTTACGACGCCGAGGTGGTTAGTCATTACCTACATGCGCAACTGGTATGGACATTATGGATGTTGGGTGAGGTGGAGGGGTGGGGACAAATAAACTCGTGGCATCGATGGCCTATTGATGACCCGCTTTACGGACTTTTCGGGTAGAAGACCGGTCATGCCGCTGCATACAGTATCGATCTAAGGACCAGTGAAGAACTCGTCCCCAAGGCTAGTTGAGAGAAAATATGAGTGATGGCTTGAAGTTTTGCTGCATTTTGGTGCGGAAGCAGAAGTCGATGATGTACTGCCAGCGGAAGAACTTCATCACGTTTCAAAAACCAACTAATACCAACTAGATGAGCCGAAACCGCGCCTTCAGAAACATCGGGACGGTTCATCTCAGCCAATTGAAATCCAGCGAGCGATTCTCATTTGAAGCGCCCAGACGCTCTCGCATGCCCTAATTCAGTCCTTCTCCCCTACTCCTTCTCCGAATGAATCGCGTGCAACGCAACCGTGGAATGCGCGTAAGCCCCTCCGGCTCGCATTTCGGCGGCTACCCAAATTGCTTCCATGATTTCTTCATCGCTGGCTCCTTTTCGCTGTGCCAATTTCGTGTGGCCAGTAATGCAATATGGGCACTGCGTGGTGTGGGCGACTGCAACCGCGATGAGTTGCTTCGTTTTTTCGTCAAGCGCCCCGGCGGCAAATACCTGCTTACTAAATGCGTCCCAGGCTTCATGCGTTTCGGGAGCGAGTTCGCGGCGCCTGCGGGAAATCGCGGCAGATGGCTGTGGAAAAAGCGGTTCGTCAGACATGACTACTCCTTAGATCCTTCGTCGGCCTTACTCTCGGTTTAAGCCCGCATCGGAGAAATGTCAAGGGAAGGGACGAGGCAGCAACGCGATCAAAGATGCGCTGCACTTCTTAGGTGTATTCAGAGGCCACCGGAGGGAGTTGGGCGTGAATAACAGTTCCTTCACGTAATTCCATCATCCGGCTCAAAATTCCGAGGCCAACGTAGCCAGTTCGAGTGTAGGGGGTCAGCGCTGTCGTCCACACAACTGGAAACTGCAGATCGTCGGTTTGCGCGCGCGGTATCAACCGCTCAACTTCCTCGACATGCGAAACAACGATGGGGCGGAGCATAGTCAAAAACAGTTCTTCGTCGCTATATACCTGCAAGGCGCTGGCGTCCTCAACGAATATGAGTTGAAACTTTGGAAGGCGAATTTTGTTCTTGCGCAAATGACGCCACACGTGTTGTGCAGCAGAGCCGAGTTCAGCGCTAGTTATCGGATCCGGCGTCAACATCACAGAGCGCAAGGGCATCCGTTATCTCCTAACCGAAATAATTACCGTGCGGAATCGTTGTATATGGCGTCATCGAGATCTCTTCACACTCCTGTTTCCTGCAGTATCGCGGAAATCTTTGGATCAGAATTTAAAACCTCAGCGACAACACCCTCCGCAGGTTTAGTCAAAATCCGGTCGATGGTTCGTCTGCTTTCCGCACCGTGACCGAGCATAAAAACCACACCCGGCTGGCGCGGGTCTCCGACCTGTGCGGCGTAAAATTCCGAGACCCACTCGCTCGGGTGAATTTGCAGCCGGCTAACCAGATGCGGGCCCAACAGCAGAACTAAAGGCTCGGGAGGAACCTGCGCTATTGGAAATCTGCAAGCGTCGGAACCAGTGGTACGTGAAAAAGCCACTCCGATCAACGGGGTCCCATAGACTGCACCTTCTTTTAACTTCTCGTACGCCGTCAGAGCAACTTGCTCATTCAATTGCTCGCCTGGTGCCCCAATATCGATCGATATGTTTGTCGCTTCTTCGACACCATCGTCTGTGCGAGTAGGCTCGACTGTCCCCACCACACCGGCCGGTTTTCCCCCTGTGATCACCCAGGAGCTGAGCTTTGAACCTCGGTTCCGCGTAAGTTTTGTAAGTTCATCGCGGTCCCAGGGGGCGGTTGCGGGTTCCGAAGCGCCCCAGCGCAGAGGCTCGGGGTTCTCCGAGGTGTTTGCGAGAACTTCCGCTACCCCTCCCAAGCTGACACGTTGAGTGTCCCTGTGGTTCGTGATGACGCTAAAGGCGAGGTGTTGACGTGTTAAAAGCGGCTGCGCAGAAAACTTTGGTGTGACGTTCTCTACCGTTGCCTCGACCCTTAGAGCCTCTCCGACAGAGGTGCTCAACGCACCTGTCTTGCCGTTATAAAACTCATCTTTCCCAATTCGGACGAGCCACAGCGCATTAAATTCTGAAAGTCTTCTCCACAGTGCCTCGGTCATGCGGGCGTACTCGGGAGTCACAATTACGGGGCGCTGCCCCGTAATTGTGTGCTGTAGAAAATCTGCGATATCCGGAGTAAAACCAACCACTTCGCTGCGCAGTTCCGTAGCCGCCCACCCATGATCCGCACCGTCAAGCATCGGGTGGTTAATTTCAAGAGTCATGTGTCCCACTCTTCAGGCGGCCAGGGATTTCATTTTAGGCTGGACATATCAATCCATGGTAGTCCGGCTAAAAGCACCATCTTTTCCGACAATTCGATGGCGCCCATCAGGTAAGATTTATTAGAAATTCCCAGCAGAAGTAGAAGTTCTCACGAAGTCACAACCGAGGGCCGAGCATGAACCGCGCCGCATTTATGTATAAAATCGCGCCGCCCGCCCTAGTCCAGAGTTGGCTGGGTTTCGGGGACGACTTCTTAGCAGGCTTTGTTGCAAAAACTGCCGACATTTCGTGGGCTGACACGATCGCAAAAATTCATGAGGCAATGGACTTGAGGTTTGCGGACTCCCCGTTCTCGGCCTCGGATGAGCATATCGACGTACTACGTTTTCGCGCCACACCGTTCATGACATTCACAAACGACGTCGAACGCGCGCTTGAAAACCCAGACGGTTTCACGGACCAGTCCCCGCTTGTCGATACAGGATCTGGACGAACCGGAACCGAACAGAGAATTGTTCCCCAGTTGTGGCTTGCACCGACTCGAGTACCAGCCGGTTCTGAAATATGGCGAATTCATGCGGGCGGTTCCCAAGAACTTTTCGCTGTTTATCAGGATGTCGCCTCGGGTTGGCTAACCCCACAGTTCGACGAGGTGCCAAATCCACAACCTTTTAGTAATGAGCTCTCCCCTTCCAACCTGACAGGTTCCTTCATCAACCACGCCGAAGGGATTTTGCCTGCCGAGCGCCTTGATGATGGCCGGGTTGTGGCCGGAACAACCGTGGAACACAAGGGCTTGAACAAATCAGCAACCGGCCGTTGGTTCGCCAGTTTTGAGCCTGACGAAGCACCCACAGTCTTTGGGATGCGAGTTACAGCCCATTGGCAGGGCAGCGAGTTGCAGGCAGTGCGACGCTTCCAAACCGAATCCGGTGAAATTGCCGCCCGCATTGTCTACACCGGTCGTAGCGGTAATGAGGCTGAAAGTATCGGACTACAGCAAACCGATGCCGGCATTTACGAGGCTACTGTTCCGTGGCACGAGTTAGAAAACGTTGAAGCAGTCCACTTTCGCGAAAAACAAATAATCCTCGAATCGGGCATCCGTGACGGTGCGAGTCGCGACCTCGATCCAGCATTCACGCAGAGAACCGGAATCAATAGTCATGACTTTGGAGTCAAGCCTCGAAATTCTGGGCTGTGGCTGAACACCGTCGATGGCTGGTTTCCCAGTACGCAGACGCCGCAGACACGTGCCAAATTTCTGAAAATAAGCACTTTCCATTTAATAAAGCATGACGGCGGCGGTTTTCAGTGTTCCCTCGATGAAATCCTGGGCGCACATTTCATCACGCAGTGGTGCACCTTTCACGGCTTGCGGTGGCGCATCATGGCGCTTTATGACGACGATGGCACACTCAAGGCCGAGGCTAACCCGACCGGCGAGCCGCTAAATCTCGACAAAAGTTTCGCATACGAAGCGAAACACCGTAAACGGTTCCCGGTCGCACTAGATGACCCGACAATCCACATATTTGTCATCCACGATTCGGAGGACCCCAAACCGTTCGCCGAGTACCAAGAAATCGCTGAGAACATCCCCAACGGAGAAGCGATCCATCCCCGTGCGTATAACGGCTCTCGACTAGAGGCAAGAGTCCCTCTCACCGACATTTTCAATTACCAGCAAATTGTCGAATGGACCTACGGAGATCAAACGTGAACCGTGCCTTGACAGGTGACCATTGACCACTTGGGCTGGTACCCCCGCCCGCAAACTGGCGGAACAAACAAAGAAGCCCCGGCCGCTGGCCGGGGCTTCCCAATGTGAACGATGACTCGACTCATCTATGAACGATGTCGCGACTCATCACAAAGTGGAGGTAGCGCGACAGTGTTCGAACCTTGCCCCGGCGCTGACGCGGGCCGTGTCGTCGCATCACGCGATTCGGCGTCGCGACTCGTTGGTTCGCCAGGAGTCTTTGAAGCAGCTGCCGCGCCCGGTGACGCGCTTGACGGAAACCATGCTGCTTGAGGCCGAGCGGAGGTATCGGGGTGGGGAGATCCTGCGGACCATCGCGAAGGATCTGGGGGTGAGTCGTGAACGCCTTTCAAGTCATTTGCGCGAGCGAGGGGTCCGGCTCCGTCGAGAGAAGCCCACTCCTGCGCTGATGCTTGAGATGTGCCGCCGTTACGAACAGGGTGAGTCGTTGGCGAGAGTTGGCGCGCGCCTTGGATTCAACCCCAGTTCCGTGCGTGTCACGCTCCTCGCTGCGGGTGTGAAGCTTCGGGACACTCATGGGCGAGTGCGGTGAGTCTCGGCACCCCTGTCGGGGTGTTACTCGATAGCCCCGAGAATTGCTGCGACTCGGGGTGGCAGCAGAGGCTTCGTATCAGTGGTGTTCACAAGCGTGGCGAGGTTGCGCCAGGCATTGGCTCGAATCTGAGCGGTGGTGACTCCGCGCTGCTTGGCGAGAGCTGCTTCGACGTCGCGGACGTTGCCAGGTTGATGCGGGCGGGCTCCGCTGCGGTTCCCATCGGGGTGGTCTGTTTCCAGGAGGAGACGGTCCGTGGGGATGAGGTCGATGGCGTCGCTTCGGCGCAGGGTGGCGGTGTTGATCGAGAAGTAGGCTCCGAGTTCAACTGCGCGCCTTGTGGTGGCTCGGTCGCCGAGCCACCAGTGCAGAATCGCGCCGGTGATCGGGGTGTGTTCGAGATGTTCCACGACTTCGTTGGTTGCCCGATAGCTGTGGATCGACGTGAGCCGGGGCTTCGCTTGGAGTTGCGTGAGCAGCGCGGCCAACACCTCGTGTTGTTTGGCGAGACGGGATGGGACTCTTGCGTCGAGTCCAATTTCGCCGACGTAGGGGGTGCGGGCGATGAGACGCTCGAACTCCTCGGGGTCGTAGCCGTCGAGTGCGGTCTTCACTCCTGGGTGAACGCCGACGCCCCAGATCGCGAGCAGGTCGTGGTACTGGCGATCGAGGGCGAGACGCGACTCGACGAGGCTTCGGCTTGCCGCGAAGATCACGGCTCGGAGGTTCAGCAGGTCGCGAGGGGTGATCGTCGGGTCGATGTGGGCGTGGAGGTCAACGGCCGGGAAGTTGGTCATGTCAGTGTTTCCAGCTCGCGCGCGCCGCGGACGCAGAGGTCACGCGCGTCGGTTGCGGAGTACCCGTCGGGCAGACGCATTGCTGCGATGTCGCTGACCCGGATTCCGCGGGCCACGAATCCGCGGATGCTGGGAAGGATCGACGCCTTTTCGAGTTGGGATCTCGCGGCCGCGCTGGGAGGGGCGTCGATCACGTAGGTGCTTCGGTCGGCGAGTTCCGCGGCCGCGAACGATGCCCGGCGCACCAGGCACCCGAAGCACGTTCCGCAATGGTCGGTCGCTGTCACGCCGAGCCATCGTCGGTTGGTGAACGCGCACGAGTTGGTGGCGCTGAGAAGGTCCGAGGCGGGGTCATCGCCGACCTGGTCCGCCAGCCACCGGAACATCTCGCCCTTCGTCTGTGCCGCGAATGGATTGGACAGGGTTCCCCATGCACCAGTGGCGGAGACGAGTCTGGACAGTTCGGTGAGGAACCACGGGTGGGTGGTGCGGGTGGAGAGGCTGCCGAGCTGGTCAGGGCCCAGGGGTGGGTTCAGTGACGCGAACCCGTTCTCGGGGATCCAGAGCACCACCTCGTTGACCGAAGCAAGGGCGAGGCCGAGCGCAAGGAACAGGAACGATCGGGTTCGCGTGGTGTTCTCATTCTTGAACCGGTGGCCTCCGGGTTGTGTCTGGCGTCGGGTGAAGCGGATTTGCGCGTGCTGCTGCGTGCTGCCCTCGGGGCAGAGGTCTCGGATGCGTTCGGCGACGTCCCGCTGAATGGGTGAGATCGATGTCGCCCCGACGTGAGATACGAGCAGATGCGGTTCGGGCCGGGTGCGCGCGAGGAATGCACCGGTGGCGGAGTCGGCGCCGCCACTCATGAGCACCACGCGCTGCACGTCGGGATACCCGTTGGGCGCGATCTCCTCACGAGGGATGCGTGCTGCACGGAAGGTGAGCGTCCATCGGTCACCCGACAAGAAGTCGAGGAGCTGCTGCAGCTGGTTCGTGATGGCGTTCCATGGTGCCGGGTTGTGGACGGGGACGTTCAGAGCGATGTGGCGTTGGGTCCAGTTGACGCGGCCGGCCCGGCGCGGGACGGAGCGGTCTGCGGCGTACACCATCGCGGCGAGGCGGAACAGCTCGATGTTCTCGCGTCGAACCGGGCCGAGCTTGCCCAACCGGGGCCCCAGGGAGGTGTTGAAGGTGCCGGCCCCAGAGGTGGGCCAGTAGAACGTGCGCTCGGCGGATTCGGGGGTGAGCGCCGATGGGACTTGGAAACGAAGGTCGAACTGCGCCATCTCAATCCGCCTCATGAATGGTTCTGAGATATTCCAGTCCGTCTTCGATCGCGCGCGTGAACTCCTCCGCGCTGGGCCCGCTGGGCGAGAGATCCGCGTGCGCGGCAAGCTCTTCCGCGGCCTGACGAATCCCGTCCTCGAACGCCGCGCGTTCGGTCCCTGACATGTCCTTGGTGTTCAGACTGGATGCGGTCTCCACGAGGTATGCCTCGGCCAGGATCAGGGCAACCGCTTCCTCGGCGATCTGTCCGAGCGACACGTCCGTTCCCGTGCTGTCGCTCTCGACGAGCCATTCGGCGAGTCTGCCGACGACCTCCATCTGCTCCGCAGTTTCGATCGTTCCCGCGGGCAGGTCCTCACAGACTTTCTGTGCGATCTGGTGGGCGACGTCGAAGATGTTCGGGTTGGCTCGCAGTGCGTCGTAGTCCAAACCGAGATCGCGGAGCGTCTGCGCATCGCCGCTGCGGTACGCGTATGCTGCTGCGGCCCCACGGCCGGCGGAACGCGCGGAGGCTGCCGTCGATCGCGTGAGGCTCTCGCTGCTCCGGCGGCCACCACCCCCACCCGTTCCCCCTCCGCCACGAGAGGATCGGAAGAGCGCGGCCGTGGGCAGCACTCTGCCAGCTGGTGAGCTCGGGGACGGCTTCAGCGGAGAGAGAAGCGAGGGCTGGCTGCCTGAGGGTGGCGGGGCCTGGCCGTCAGCTCCAGGGAGACTGGCCAGCCAGTCGTCGAGTCCGTCGCGCAGGTCACCACCGGCGGCACTGCCGGAGTATGAGCCTTTTGTTCCCATCAGCGCTTACCTCCCTTCGGTGGCGGCGTGGTCAACGCCTTCTTGATGTTGCCGTCTGGGAGCTGCGCAGCCAACGCGTTAATGACGTAGTTCATCCCTGGGATCTCGACCCCGGCGAGGATGACGGCGGTACCGGGCTGCAGATCGGAGGCCGGGAGCCGGCGAAACGCGTCAAGCGCGGCCGGTTGCACGGCGACATGTGCGGCGGCGAGTCTGACGATCCCAGAGACCGCGCCTCGCTGCTCCTGAACACGGTCCCGTGCACGCAGCCCCAAGTGCCGCAGCAGCTGATCGACATCGTCGGGCGTGAGCGCTCGCAGGCTCTCGTCGGTGAGTTGCCGCCTATCCACCGTGCGGGTCGAGGCCAGCTGCGCGGCCAGATCGCGGAGATGTTGGGGAAGCTCAGCACTGACGAGGAGGTCACCACGGAAGGACGCCGCCAAATGCAGGTACGGGCTCAGGTCGAGGTCATGAAGATCCGGTGGGAGCTTGGCCCACCGAATCATGTCCTCGGCGAAGTGCGGGGCGACCGCGGCTGCTGACGCTGCTTGGGTCGGCGCTTCCTCCGCTTCGGGTGGTCGGGCATCTTCTGCTGTGTCGGGCGGTTCCGCTCGGGTCGCGTCAGCAGCCGTCTCGGGTTCATCCGGTGCGCGGTCGGCGAGGTCAGTTGGCGGAGCGGGGACTGGAGGTTCTTTCGGCCGGTTGGCTTGCGCTTCCAGCGACTCCAGTCGATCTCGAAGTTCACCAGTTCGCAACCATGACAGCACGGACTGGAACTGATCCGGCAGGAGGATTTCAAGAACCATGAGCTTGGCGACGACGTCGAAGTCGAGCTCGATGCCCCGCCGCGCAGCGATGGATCGACGGATGTTCAGGTCGTTGAGGAATCTCTTGATACGCCGAGGGTTGCCCCGGAGTTTCTCGTAAAGGATCGTGGTGAGCCGTCGCGCGAAGGACAGCTCTCGCTGGACGTCGAGACCGTCAGGCGCCTGGAGGTCATCGAGAGCACCGGCCATGCGGAGCCGGTGGCATTCGGTGATGACCTTTTCCAGTTGCTCATCGGTGAGACGCTGGTCAACGCGATTCTGCAGCTGCAGCAACAGCACATACGACTCGGTGTCGAAGGCACCCAGAGCCGGCAGTGGGACGGTGGTCTGGACGATCTTGTGCAGATAGAGCTTGGACGGGGGTTCCGCCGGGAGAGCGTCTTCGTCCTCTGGACGTTCCGTGGGCATGCTCGACTCCGGCAGGCGGGTGCGGATCGCATCAGCGACCCGGTCCTCGTCTGCCGCGATGACGAACGCCATGCCCTCAACGCTCAGGAAGAGACGGATCGCTTCCAACGTCTCCACGACGGTATCCACCAGGCACCGGTCGAGGTCGTCGACCAGCACCGCCACCCGGCGTACGTGAGCCATCTCCTCGGCCCCCAACAGCTCAGCGAACTCGGCCTTGAAACCGGCCAGGCCCCGCGGCTGATCGCCGGCGTCAGTCCCCTCGGACGCCGGTTCTCGAATGAGATCCAGCACTTCGCTGACACCGGGGATCTGCAGGGTAAGCGATGACTTGGCGGCGAGCTTGACAGCCTTGGCCCAGTCGACCCGATCAGAGAGCCTCTTCAAGAGTTTCTTGATCTTCTCGCCCTTGGACTCCTCGACGTCCTTGAGGCGTTCAGTGAGTTCGGCCGCGATAGCGTCGAGGACCTCACCGATCAGGCTCTCCTTCGCGCCCACGGCAGGGTCGTAACGCCAGGGGTCGGTGCGGACGGTGATGATCTTTGCGTTCTCAGGGTCGCTACGGGAGTCAAGATCGGCCTTGATGAGTTCAAGGACGGTGGTCTTGCCGCTACCCCACGGGCCTGACAGTCCGATCGCCAACGGATCGAGCGCGTCATCGAGCACGGCGTCAGAGACCGTTTCCGCGATGGCCCGCGCCGCGAGGAAGTCCACTTTCGACGGCTCATCGGACCAGAGGCGACCGCGAAGATCCTCAATCGTGGACATCACTCCTCCTCACGTTCAGTTGCGAAGGCGGTTCCATGAGACCTGCCATGAGCTCGCCCGCCCCCGGGGGCGGTGCGCGAAGCGCCCACAAGCATCCGACGGCCTGTGTTTTCGCCCAGGATCTCACGTCAGCCCTCCCATTCGGGGCCGACACGCAGGGAGCCGTCGGTAGGTGGCCGTAGCGGGTCAGTCCGTGGAGTCGCTCCCGCCGGAGGGAACCGACCGCCGGGTCTGGGCATCGAGGTGTGCCTGCTTGACGGCGATCAGGTTCTCCTCGACGGAGCTCGTCGTGCGGTCGTTGGTGACGTGGATGTCGACTCCGACGTCGTGGAGCTGCTGGACGACGGCGACGTGATCGGCGTACTTGGAGCCGAGCCCAGCAAGGTCGGTGACGATGAGCCCGGTCACGTCCTCTCGCTCGACGGCATCGAGCGCGCCTTGAAGACCGTAGCGACTGCGCCCGACGTCGGTGAAGACCTCGGTGACGGTCATGCCGTGCTTGTCGGCGTAGCGGCGGCAATCGGCTTCTTGCTGATCCAGCCAGGTCGAGTTCTCTGCCGCGCTGTATCGGTAGGTGACGGCCTTCATGACGCACCTCCGACCGTGACCAGAACCTCATCCGGCGTAGTACCGCGCAACTCAGTTTCGCGGCGGACGGTGCGGCGCTGAACGTGCTCGCGGTGGCGGACGCGCGCGATGGCGATGAGGCTCATCGGGCCGAGCCAGAGCATCTTGAGCGCGTTCCATGCGCACAGCAGCACCACCAGGTGGAGCCTTCCCCACTCGGGTCCGGCCTGCTCGATGTGGTCGGTCAGGAGCTTGACTGCGGCGATGTAGGGGGCGGCGAGCAGCGGGAATGCCCCATTTGAGTCCGCGGCGGGTGTAGACGGCATCGCGGACGCGGTCCCTGAGGAACGTCGGTGGGCCTCCATTCAACACGGTTCGAATGATCGAGAAGCGGCGTGTTGGGCGCCGAAGAAGGACTCTGGACCAGAAAAGGCTGGGCCGGACGCTCTCACTAACCAGCGACACGCCGTCAAAAACACCACGTTTTGGCCTATAACCCCATTTTGGCCTATAACCCTCAAAAACACCACGTTTTGGCCTATAACCCCCGGACCGCAACTACTGGCGCAACAAACAAAGAAGCCCCGGCCGCTGGCCGGGGCAAACTCTGTAAACAATCACGCGACTCATCTGACAAGCATCACGCGACTCATCACAAAGTGGAGCTGAGGGGATTCGAACCCCTGACCCCCTGCATGCCATGCAGGTGCGCTACCAACTGCGCCACAGCCCCGAGGGCGG